>Ga0325400_1002971_pt1 | contig 15143 bp, 14 predicted proteins | sample PopdelMetagenome_2_FD_205662 | JGI IMG/M metagenome (GOLD analysis project Ga0325400, IMG submission 205662) | Populus deltoides microbial communities from Bellville, Georgia, United States - Xylem-PdKOR-R1 | ecosystem: Host-associated > Plants > Phyllosphere > Stem > Wood/Secondary xylem... | reverse complement strand
CCCGGTCGACCGCCAGCCAGTCGACATGGTCGGGATCGGCCGGCCCCCCGACGCGGGCGAGCAGCGCCAGCCAGCCGCCCACCGTCTCCGCGCGCCAACCGGTTGAGGCGATCGCCCCCTCCACCCGCGCCCGCGCCGCCGCGTCGAGCCAGTCGGGCGCGTCGGCGAGGACCGCCTCCAGCCGGCGGCCGAGCGCGACCAGCGGGCGCAGCAGCGCATCCAGCGCCTCCGCGGCGGGACCGGCAGCGTCGATCAGCTCGGGGCCGGGTTCGGCCAGCTCGGTCTCCAGCCCGTAGCCCGCCTCGCCGTCTCCCGGCGCCCGCGCGAAGGCAAGCCCGCGGACGGCGGCCAGCAGCGTCTCGACCGGGCCGAACGGCTGACCCTCCGCGAGCCGCTGGAGCCAGCCGTCGCCCGGCAGGTGGCGCGCGGCCTCCACCGCCTCGACGATCGCGCGCCCGCCCGCCTCGTCGTAGCTGGCGACGTCGGACAGTCGCGCCTGGAGGCCGCGGCGGCGCCCACGCCCGCCCGCCTCCGGCCCCAGGATCCAGCGCCGCAGCTCGATCGTCTCCGCGCCCGACAGCGCCACCCCGAACATCGCGTCGGCGGCGTCGTGCAGGTGGTGCCCCTCGTCGAAGACGTAGCGGGTCGGGCGCGTCCCCGTCTCGCGCCCGCGGGCGGCGTTGACCATCACCAGCGCGTGGTTGGCGATGACGATGTCCGCCTGCGCCGACGCCCGCGCCGCCCGTTCGATGAAGCATTTGCGGTAATGGGGGCAGCCGGCATAGACGCATTCACCGCGCCGGTCGGTCAGCGCGGCGGGGGCGTTGCGGCGGAACAGCGTCGGCAGCCAGCCGGGCAGGTCGCCGCCGACCATGTCGCCGTCGTCGGTATAGGCCGCCCACCGCGCCGCCAGCTGCGCAAACACCGCCGCGCGGCCCTGGAACCCGCCCTGTAGAGCGTCCTCCAGGTTGAGGAGGCATAGGTAGTTCTCGCGCCCCTTGCGGGTGACGACGCGCTCGCGCCGGACGGCGCGGTCGGGGAACAGCCGCTCGGTCTCACGGGCGAGCTGGCGCTGCAGCGCCTTGGTGAAGGTCGACACCCACACCGCCCCGCCCGCCCGTTCCGCCCACAGGCTGGCGGGGGCGAGATAGCCCAGCGTCTTGCCGATCCCCGTGCCCGCCTCGGCGAGGAGGAGGTTGGGCGCGTCCCGCACCGCGCGAGGGCCGAACGCCTCGGCCGCCGCCTCGGCGAATCCGCGCTGCCCGGCGCGTGCCTCCGCCCCGGTGCCCGTCAATGCCGCCAGGCGCGCGGCCGCCTCGGCGGGTTCGACCGACACGGTACGCGGGGCGGGACGCGGCGGCGCCTCCTCCCATTCGGGCAGCCGCGCGAACAGCCATCGCTCGCCCCCGCGCGGCTTGGCGAGGCCCGCCAGCAGCGGCGCCCATGGCCAGCGCGCCCGCGCGAGCGCCTGCGCGGTCGACCATGCCCCCTCCCGCTCCGGCCAGTCGCCGTCCGGCACCGCCAGCAGCGCCGCCGCGGCTTCGAGCAGAAAGCCGGCCACCTCCTCGTCCCCGTCGGGCGGCGACAGGTCCACCGCGCGCGCGAAGCCCGCCGGCGTCGGCACGGCGAAGCGCGCCGGGTGCACAAAGGCATATAGCTCCAGCAGGTCGAGTCCCGACAGCTCGGCATAGCCCAGCCGCTGCCCGACGAGCGGCGCGTTGAGCAAGATCACCGGCGTCTCCGCCGCGACCCGGATCGCTTCCCCCCGTCCCACCGCGCGCGTTCCCGCGGTGTCGGCGATCCAGATGCCGGCATGGCTGGCGTGGAGGGCGGGATAGGGCGGCACCGCCACGGTCTAGCGGAACGGATCGGAAACGCCAGCGACGTCGGCGTGCCGCCGCCTAGTCGATTGACGTCGATCAGCGATGCGGCGATAGTTTGCGCCGTTCGGGGAAACGAGGGAGGGGACGCATGGCGGCGCTGCGTAAGGAGTGGCAGGACTTCAAGAAGAGCTATCCCGAGTTCGAGAAGATGAAGGGCGGCAACGCCAACCTCGGCCCGCTGCTCGACGAGCATGAGAAGACCTGCGGCGACCTCGAGAAGAAGATCGCGCTCCTGGAGAAAAAGGTCGCCGAGTGGGCGGTCACGCGCGACAAGCTGATCGCAATGCACAAGCTGTACCGCGACGTCGCCCAGGACGTCAGCGCGATGGACAAGACGGTGCTCGCCGACTTCGACGCGGCGTGGAACGCACCCATCAAGCTGTCGATGCCCAAGTTCCTCAAGGAAAAGTTCATCCCCCGCGTCGTGCGGGTATGATCCGTCGGACCAGGACAGGGAGCTAGACCATGGCCTCTTTCATGCGCGAGAACTGGCAGAAGTTCAAAAAGAAGCACCCGCTGTTCGAGAAGAGCAAGGGCTTCAAGGTCGATGCCGGACCGATGATGGACACGCTGTACAAGCAAGCGGACGAGATCATCAACCTGGCCAAGGATATCGAGAAGCAGGTCGATGGACTCGACGCCAGGCGCAAGAAGCTGGACGGCGCGATCGACGGCTACGACTCGGTCGTCCATGCCAAGGGCAGCAGCTACATGAAGCGCGATTTCGCCGCGCTCAAGAAAGACTGGGGCACCGGCACCCACGAGATGGAGCGGGAGTTCCGCCACGCGGTCAGGGCCCTCCAGAAGTACGTGGTCAAGAGCGACAGCTGGTACTAGCCGGGCGCGTGACGGCGGCGGGAGATGGAGCTAGGGCGCGGGGCGTATGACCGATCCCGACGCCCTCCGTCTCCAGCGTGCCGCTGCCCTCGAGTCCAAGGCCTGGCCGTTCGAAGAAGCGCGCAAGCTCCTCGCCCGCTATCCCGAAGGCAAGCCGGGCGGGGACGGAGGATTTGCGCCGATCCTGTTCGAGACCGGCTACGGTCCCTCGGGCCTGCCGCACATCGGCACCTTCAACGAGGTGCTGCGCACCACCATGGTCCGCAACGCCTTTCACGCGCTATCCGACCAGCCCACCCGGCTCCTCGCCTTCTCGGACGATATGGACGGGCTGCGCAAGGTGCCCGACAACGTGCCGAACGGCGACATGCTCGCGGAGCATCTCGGCCGGCCATTGTCAGTGATCCCCGACCCGTTCGGGACGCACGAAAGCTTCGCGGCGCACAACAACGCCCGGCTCCGCGACTTCCTCGATCGATACGGGTTCGATTACGAGTTCGCATCGGCGGCCGAATACTATCGGTCGGGTCGGTTCGACGACGCGCTGCGGCTGGTGCTCCGCCATTTCGACGCGATCCAGGCGGTGATGCTGCCGACCCTCCGGGCGGAGCGCGCCGCGACCTATTCGCCGGTGCTGCCGATCTCGCCCACCACCGGCGTGGTGCTGCAGGTGCCCGTGGAAGTGGTCAACGCGGATGCGGGGACGATCGCCTTCACCGACGGCCGGGGCGAGCGGATCGTCCAGTCGGCGCTGGGCGGGCGGGCCAAGCTGCAATGGAAGGTCGATTGGGCGATGCGCTGGGTCGCGCTGGGCGTCGATTACGAGATGGCGGGCAAGGACCTGATCGATTCGGTGATCCAGTCGGGCAAGATCGCGCGGGTGCTGGGTGCACGCCCGCCCGAAGGCTTCAACTACGAGATGTTCCTGGACGAGCATGGGCAGAAGATTTCCAAGTCCAAGGGCAACGGCCTGTCGATCGACGAGTGGCTGACCTACGGGCCTGAGGAGAGCCTGGCTTTCTTCGCCTATCGGGAGCCGAGAAAGGCCAAGCAGCTGCACATGGGCGTGATCCCCAAGGCGGTGGACGAATATTGGCAGGCGCGCGCCGCCTGGCCGGCGCAATCGTGGAAGGAGCGGCTGGGCAATGCCGCGCACCATGTCCATGGCGGGCAGGTGCCGGCGGGCACGATGCCGGTGACGTTCCAGCTGCTGCTCAACCTGGCGGGCGTGCTGGGGCCGATGGCGACCAAGGACGAGCTGTGGAACTACCTGTCGGTCTACGTCGGCGATCGTGACGGAGGGCTGCGGTGGCGGGAGGCGGGCGACGGCTTCGGCGAGGAGCTGGACCGGCTGATCGACCATGCCATCGCCTATAATCGCGACGTGGTGGCGCCCACGCTGGTGCTGCGTGCGCCGGACCAAGCGGAGCGCGCGGGGCTGGAACGGCTCAACGACAGCCTGGCCGCGATGCCCGCCGACGCAACGGCGGAAACAATCCAGAACGAGGTTTACGAGATCGGCAAGACCGGCGACTTCGCCAGCCTGCGGGACTGGTTCCGGGCGCTCTACGAGACGCTGCTGGGAAGCTCGCAGGGGCCGCGGATGGGGAGCTTCATCGCGCTGTACGGCATCAGCAACAGCCGCGCCCTGATCGCCGACGCGCTGGCGCGGGGTGAATAGCGTGCTGACGCTGATCCTCGCGCTGCTCCTCCAGGCGGCGGCCGCACCCGCCCCCGTTCCCGCCCCACCGTCCGCCGCGGCCGCGGACGCGCCGATCCCGGTCCTACCGGCGACGGTGGTGGCGCGCCACCCGCACGACCCTGCCGCCTTTACCGAGGGGCTGATCTGGCACGACGGCGCCCTGTACGAGAGCGTGGGACGCGAGGGGGCGTCGGACGTGCGGCGGGTGGACCTTCTCACCGGCAAGGTGACGGCGCGCGCGCGCATCCCGGCGGCGGAGTTCGGCGAAGGCTTGGCGGCGTGGCGCGGCGAGCTGGTCAGCCTGACCTGGCACGACGGGGTCGCGCATCGCTGGCGCGCCCGCGACCTGAAGCTCGCCGGGCAGTTCCGCTACGCCGGCGAAGGCTGGGGACTGGCCAGCGGGCCCGCATCCTTGTGGATGAGCGACGGCAGCGCCCAGCTGCGCGAGCTCGACCCCAGGACCTTTGCCGAGCGACGCCGGCTGACGGTGACCCTGCGCGGCCGCCCCTTGCGCGAGGTCAACGAGCTGGAGGTGGTGGACGGCGCGATCCTCGCCAACGTCTGGCACCAGCCCTATCTGGTGCGCATCGACCCCGCCACCGGCAAGGTCACCGCGGTCGTTGACCTGCGCCCGCTGATCGCAGAGGTCGCGGCCAAGGACCCGGAGGCGGTGGCGAACGGAGTGGCTTGGGACGCCAAGGGCCGGCGGCTGTTCGTGACGGGCAAGCTGTGGCCGACGCTCTTCGAGGTGCGGATCGGGGGGTAACGGATTAGCGTTCGACCGGCCTGCACCTCGCCTCCGTGTTCCCATGCACGCAGGAACCCGGAGCCGATCGGGCTATGTCGGCTTCCAACCAATCGGACCCGTTGATGCTGAGCAGAGTTCAAGCGCCTCGTGCCACCTTTGGCCTTCGACTTCGCTTAGGCCGAACGGCGGATGGTGCAGTCCGATCGGAAATAGCGCGAGCCTGCCGCCGTCCCGGTCTCCTGCCGACGCAGAGCATGGATCCGATCGGTCGCAAGCCGCACTAAGTCACCAGCCTCTCCAGCGTGTCCAGTCGATCCGCCTCCGCCGCCGGCTTGTCGGTGCGGATGCGCAGGATGCGGGGGAAGCGCATCGCCAAGCCCGATTTGTGGCGCCCGGACTTGTGGATCGAATCAAACGCGATCTCCAGGACCAGCGTCTTCTCCACCTCGCGCACCGGGCCGAAGCGGTGCAGCGTGTGGGTCCGCACGAACTTGTCGAGTTGGGCGATCTCCTGGTCGGTGATGCCCTGGTACGCCTTGCCCACCGGCAGCAGCTCGCCCGCTTCCGTCCAGCAGCCGAAAGTATAGTCTGAGTACCAGCTCGACCGGCGGCCATTGCCGCGCTGCGCGTACATCATCACGCAATCGGCGGTGAGCGGGTCGCGCTTCCACTTGTACCACTGGCCCGCGCGGCGACCGCCCGAATAGGCCGAGTCGCGGCGCTTCAGCATCATGCCCTCGATGGCCGCGTCGCGCGCGCCCTCGCGGATCGCCTCCAGCGCGGTGAAGTCGGCCGCCTCGACCAGCTGGCTGAGGTCAAACCGATCCGGATCGAGCCGCGGGACGAACGCCTCCAGCCGGCGGCGGCGCTCCGTCCAGGGCAGCGGGCGCAGGTCCTCCGACCCGTCGAGCAGGATGTCGTAGAGGCGCACAAAGGCGGGATAGTCGGCGAGCATCTTGGGCGTGACCGCCTTGCGGTTCAGCCGCTGCTGAAGCGCGTTGAAGCTCGCCGCCCCTCCCCCATCCTCCAACGCGCCGCCCTGCACGTCGCCGCGCACCATCAGCTCGCCGTCGACCGCGCCCGCCTCGTGAAAGGCCTCGGCGATGTCGGGGAACGCCTTGGTGACATCGTCGCCGGTGCGGCTGTAAAGCCGGGTGTCGCCTACCCCGTCATCGCCGACGACGCGGACGATCTGGACGCGGATGCCGTCCCACTTCCACTCCGCGGCGTAATCGTGAAGGTCGACACGGGCGTCTTCCAGCGGATGGGCCAGCATGAACGGCCGGAACACCGGCACGTTCGACGCGGTCGGTTGCTCGCCGCGACCCGCCACCCAGTCGAAAAAGGCGGTGTAGGGCGGCGCCATGCCGTGCCACAGCTCCTCCACCGCATCGACGTCCAACCCGAAACTCTGGGCAAGCGCCGTCTTGGCGAGCCTGGCCGACACGCCGATCCGCAAGGACCCTGTCGCCATCTTGAGCAGCGCGAACCGTTCCTCCGCATCCAGCCGATCGAGCATGGTGCCCAACATCCGCGGCGCGTCGGACCGCGACAGGTGGCGCAGGCGCTCCACCGCATCGGTGATCGACATCGGCGCGGGGTCGGGCGGCACCACCGGCGCGGGCCACAACAGCGCCACCGTCTCGGCGGTGTCGCCGACATAGTCGCGGCTCATCCGGAACAGCACCGGATCGATCCGCTCCTCGATCAGCGCGCGGATCAGCGCCGGCTTCACCCCCGGCAGATCCAGGTCCTCCGTCAACGCCGCCATGGCCCAGCCCCGATCCGGATCGGGCGTGGCGAGGAGGTAGTCGGAGACTAGCTTCAGCTTGGCGTTGCGGCTGCGCGTGTAGATCAACGCGTCGAGAAGCGCGGCAAAGGCGTGCATGGATCGGGCAACGCGTGACCCGGGGGTTGCGCTCCCGCCGTTTCGCGCACCGATATGCCGCGACGCGCGCGGAACGACGTCGAATCGCCCGTGAGCGACGCCGGGACAAGGAACCGCGCGGGCCTCTGGGCATGCGGCCCGGACGCGCTACTCCACCGTGACCGACTTGGCCAGGTTGCGCGGCTGGTCGACGTCGGTGCCCTTGGTCACCGCGACGTGATAGGCGAGCAGTTGCACCGGCAGCGCGTAGACGATGGGCGCGATCAGCGGGTGGACGCTGGGCATCTCGATCGTCGCGATCGTGCCCTGCCCCGCCGCCGCGATCCCGGCGGCATCGCTGATCAGCACCACCTTGCCGCCGCGCGCCTGCACCTCCTGCATGTTCGATACCGTCTTGTCGAACAGCGGGCCGGACGGCGCGATGACGATCACCGGCACGCTCTCGTCGATCAGCGCGATCGGCCCGTGCTTCATCTCGCCCGCGGCGTAACCCTCGGCGTGGATGTAGCTGATCTCCTTCAGCTTCAGCGCCCCTTCCAGCGCCAGCGGATAGTCGGTGCCGCGCCCCAGATAGAGGACGTCGCGCGCGCCCGCGACCGCGCCCGCCATCGCCTCGATCGCGCCGTCGTGCGCCAGCGCGGCGTTGATCGCGGCGGGCGCCTCGGCCAGATGTTCCACCACGTCGCGCTCCTCGTCCGCAGTCATCCGCCCCTTGGCCTTGGCGAGGTTGGCGGCGAGCGCGGCCAACACCGCCAGCTGGCAGGTAAAGGCCTTGGTGGAGGCCACGCCGATCTCCGGCCCGGCATGGGTGGGCAGCAGCAGGTCCGCCTCGCGCGCCATGGAGCTGGTCGGCACGTTGCACACCACCGCGATCACCTGCCCCTCGGCGCGCGCGTGGCGCAGCGCCGCCAGCGTGTCCGCGGTCTCGCCCGATTGCGAAATGAACAGCGCCAGCCCGCCCGGCCCCATGACGGGCGCGCGGTAGCGGAACTCGGAGGCGACATCGAGGTCGACGGGCACGCGCGCGAACTGCTCGAACCAATAACGCGCGACCATGCCCGCATAGAAGCTGGTGCCGCACGCCACGATCGTGACGCGCTTCACCCCGGCCAGGTCGAAGTCCGGCAGCGGCAGCGCGATCTCGCCTTCCAGCCGCTTCAGGTAGGAGGCGAGCGTCTGCGCGACCACGGTCGGCTGCTCGTAGATCTCCTTTTGCATGAAGTGGCGGTGGTTGCCCTTGTCGATCAGCGCGCCCGTCACCCCCGACAGCGTCACCGGCCGCTCGACCGGGGCGTCGCCCGCGTCGTAGACCTGCGTGCCGTCGCGGGTCAGGACCGCCCAGTCGCCCTCCTCCAGGTAGGCGATCCGCTGGGTCAGCGGCGCCAGCGCCAGCGCGTCCGAGCCGAGATAGGTCTCGCCCTCGCCATAGCCGACGACCAGCGGCGAGCCGAGCCGCGCGCCGATCAGCAGGTCGGGGTGATCGCGGAACAGGATGGCAAGCGCGAAGGCACCATGAAGCTGCGGCAGCACCGCCCGCACCGCCGCCTGCGGCGTGTCGCCCGCCTCGATCCGCTCGCTGACCAGGTGCGCGACCACCTCCGTGTCGGTCTCGCTGGTAAAGACGTGCCCGCGCGCGGTCAGCTCGTCGCGCAGCGGCTTGAAGTTCTCGATGATGCCGTTGTGGACCACCGCGACGTGCTCGGTCGCGTGGGGGTGGGCGTTGCTGGTGGTCGGGCCGCCATGCGTCGCCCAGCGGGTGTGCGCGATGCCGACGCTGCCCGGCAGCGGGTCCGCGTCGAGCTCGCGCGCCAGGTTCCTGAGCTTGCCCGACGCCCGCCGCCGCTGGATCGCGCCGCCCTCCACCGTGGCGATCCCGGCCGAGTCGTAGCCGCGATATTCCAGCCGGCGCAGGCCATCCAGCAGCCGCTCCGCCACGTCCTCATGGCCCAGGATTCCAACGATGCCGCACATGAATTTGCCTCAAGAATGAAGAATATACGGGATCCGGATACCCGGCATGTCCGCCGGGAAGTCCTTGGTGTTACGGGTAACCAGCAGCCGGTTGCCGAGCAGGGCCGAAGCCTGGATAACGGCATCCGGAAGCTTGAGCTTGGGGCGATCGAACCGAAGCGCGGCGGCGCGACGCGAGATCGGCATCGAGACTTCCTCGATCCGGAAATCGGCGAAAAACCGTTCAAAGGAGGCTTCCTCGTCGGGGCGCACCTTCGACATGACCTCGATCCAGGTGACCCGACTGATCCAGCGCCGTTCGGTGCGCATCAGTTCGACGCGCGCACGGCGGTCACCGTTTAGCGAGTCGATCAGGATATTGCTGTCGAACGAGGCTTCCTTCACTTGCGCGCCAGCCAGTAGGCGCGCTCGCGGTCGTCCTCCGCGTCGAAGAGGTCGGGAAACTCGGCTTTCACCTCTTCATAGTCATCGTCCCACGGCCGCGTCCATTCGGCGCGGAGGCGGCGCTGCCACTGCACCGCGTCGCCGATATCGTCGCGGTCGCGCCAGATGCCGAACGCCTCTTGGATGCCTTCGCTAGTGCTGGTCGCGCGATATCTGGCCACGGCCTCGCGCACGATCGCGGCCCGCGAGGAACCTTCGACCACCGCTCGATGATCGAGCCACCGGATATCGTCCTCCGGAATGTCTACGAGCGTGCGCATGGACCTCCGATATCAGGGGGCGATATCATCGTCCAGCCTTCCTTGCCTGCATCACTTGGCGGAACCGGGCGGCCCAGCCCGGCTTGGCGCGCTGCTCGGGGCGCACCAGTGCGAGCGCGTCCGCCTCGACGTCCTCGGTCACGACCGATCCGGCGCCGACGATCGCGCCCGCGCCGATCGCGACAGGCGCCACCAGTGCCGAGTTCGAGCCGATAAAGGCGCCCGCGCCGATCATGGTCTGGTATTTGAAGAACCCATCATAGTTGCAGGTGATGGTGCCGGCGCCAATGTTCGCGCCCGCGCCGATGTCCGCGTCACCCAAGTAGCTCAGATGATTGGCTTTTGCGCCGTCGCCTAGTCGCGCCTTCTTGACCTCCACGAAGTTGCCGACCCTTGCGCGGCGCCCGATCGCCGCGCCCGGCCGCAGCCTGGCATAGGGACCGACCGCGGCACCTTCGCCAACATCCGCGCCCTCCAGGTGGCTGAAGGCGTGCACCGTCGCGCCGTCCGCGACGGTGACGCCGGGGCCGAACACCACGTTGGGCTCCACCGTCACGTCGCGGCCCAGCACGGTGTCGTGCGCGAACCAGACGGTGTCGGGCGCCACCAGCGTCGCGCCCTCCGCCATGGCGCGGGCGCGGCGGCGCGCCTGCCACATCCCCTCCACCCCGGCCAGCTCGGCGCGGCTGTTGACCCCCGCCACCTCCTCCCAGCCCGTCTCGATCACCGCCGACCCGCGGCCGTCGTCGGCGGCCAGCATGACGATGTCGGGCAGGTAATATTCGCCGGCCGCGTTGCTGTTGCCGACCCGCGCGAGCAGCGCCCACAGGTCGGCGCCGCGCACCGCCATCAGCCCGGAGTTGCACAGCGTCTCCGCCCGCTCCGCGGTGGAGGCGTCCTTCCACTCCACCATGCGCCGGATACGCCCGTCCGCGTCCGCGATCACCCGGCCATAGGCGCCCGGGTCCGGCGGGCGGAAGCCGAGCACCACCGCCGCCGGCCGGTCGTCGGCACGGAGCCGCGCCACCATCCGCCGGAGCGTGTCGGCGGCGACCAGCGGCACGTCGCCGTAGAGGACCAGCACGTCGCCCTCGAAACCCGCCAGCTCCGCCTGCGCTTGCGCGACCGCGTGGCCGGTGCCGAGCTGCTCCGCCTGCAACGCGACCGCGACGCCCAGCGGCGCCACCGCCGCCTCCACCTGCGCGGCGCGGGCGCCCGCCACCACCACCGTCCGCGCCGGCGACAGCTGGGCCGCGCTCGCCAGCAGATGATGCAGCATCGGCCGCCCCGCGACCGGGTGGAGCACCTTGTGCAGGTCGGACTTCATGCGCGTCCCCTGCCCGGCGGCGAGAACCACGATCGCGAGCGGCGTGTCGGTCATGCGCGCGCCTGTGCCACGAACGCCTTGCCATTGCCACAGAGCCGCGCCACCGCGCGGCACCATGGCCTTTCCCTTCGACATCGTCGGCTTCGACCTCGACGGCACGCTGCTCGACACCAGCGGCGACCTCGCCGCCGCGGTCAACCACGCGCTGGTAAGCGCCGGGCGCGAGCCCCTGCCGGTCGCGCGCATCCGGACCATGATCGGCGGCGGCTCCCGCCACATGCTGGCGCAGGGCATGGCCGCGACCGGCGGCTGCACGGACGCGGAGCTGGACCGGCTCCAGCGCCGGCTGCTCGACTATTACGAGGCCCATATCGCGGTCGAGACCCGCCCCTTCCCCGGCCTGCTCGACGCGCTGGACCGGTTGGGGGCGATGGGCGTGCGGCTGGGCGTCATGACCAACAAATATGAACGGCTCGCCCGCGTCGTGCTCGACGCGCTGGATCTCACCAAGCGCTTCGACTGCGTGATCGGCGGCGACACCCTGCCGGTGGGCAAGCCCGATCCCGCCCCCATCCGGCTGATGGTGGAACGGTGTGGCGGCGGCCGGGCGGCGTTCGTCGGCGATTCGATCTACGACGTGCGCGCCGCGCGGGCGGCGGGGCTGCCGGTGGTCGCGTGCAGTTTCGGTTTCCTGCAAGGTCCGGTCGAGGACCTCGGCGCAGATGCCGTGATCGACGGTTTCGACGCGTTGATTCCGACGCTGGAGCGGCTCGGGTGATCACCGAACGCCAGCGGGTGACCGCGTTCCGCTTCCTTCTGGCCTGCGCGCTCGCCTTTGCGGTGACCATGGCGCTGCTGCCGCACCCGCCGCGGCTGGTGGAGGCGGGCGACAAGTGGCAGCACATGGCCGCCTTCGCGGCGCTCGCCCTGCTCGCCGCCGGCGCCTATCCGCGCGAGCCGCTGTTCCGGATCGGCGAGCGCCTGTCGTTCCTGGGTGCGCTGATCGAGGTGCTGCAATCGATTCCATCGCTCCACCGCGACTGCGACGTGCTCGACTGGCTCGCGGACACCGGCGCGATCGCCGCGGCGATGCTGGTGGTCACGGGCTGGCGTCGTGTTAGGCGCGGCGCGAAGGATCCCGTCGCCATTTGATCCACAGATGCCGCGCCAAGAGTGCGGGCGGCATCCGCAGCCAGTGCGAGCGGACGTAGAAGCCCAGCCGCGTGAGCGGCCGCGTCGCCCGCCCCCACCCGTCGCGGGCGAGCAAGCGCCGGCGGTAGAGCGCGTCCACCCCGCTGGCGGGTACGCCGTCGAACACCGCCGCCGCCAGCCGCCGCGCGCGCGCCACCTCCCGGCCGAGCCCGTGCCGCGCGGCGCGCCCGGCGAGTTCGTCAGCGTCGACCTCCGTCAAGAGACACCGCAGGTCCCACAGGTTGCGCAAGCCCCCCGCCAGGTCCCCGTCGGCCAGCAGGTGCGCGGCGGCGTGGACCACCCGGTCGGCGGGCGACAGCACCGCCAGGCCGTTACCCAGCTCCACTCGATCGGCGAGCAGCGCCGCGGCGTCCGGCGTCACCCGCGCGGTCGGCGGCAGGATCGTGTGGTGGACGTCGACCATGCGGTCGCGGTCGCGGTGGATCAGCGGCGGCAGCTCGTGCATCCAGCGGCGGTAATAGGCATCGTCATAAGGGTCGGGCTTGACCCATTCCCATCCCGCCGCGAGCAACCGTGCCTCGGCCGCCGGCAACGCCGCGCGCGGCACCAGGATGTCGCAATCGCCGATCGACCGCCCCTCGCCCGCCGACAGACCGGCGGCGGCATAGGCGGTGCCCTTCAGCAGCACGACCGGGCAGCCCGCCGCCGCCAGCGCGCGCCGGACCATTTCCGCTTCCCACAGGGCGGCGCGGCGCTGCTCGGTGGCGGCGGCGCGCGCGTCGGCCAGGATCGCCGCGACCGCCGGGGGTACCGGCAGGCTCCCGATTCGATAGGCCAACGTACCCAGCAACAGCTCGGCCCGCGCCGCGGCGAGGAGCCCCGCCCAGCCGCCCGCGTCCAGCGCCTCCGTCGATGCCGGATCGCCGAGCGCGCGGGCCAGCCGCGCCGCGTCGGTCATCCCGCCCACAGCGCCTCCACCGCCGCGATCCCGCTCTCCGTGTCGGGATAGTCGACCGCCACCGCGGGCACCGCCCGCACCAGCCGCACCAGCGCGCGGAACCCCGCCTCGCCCAGTGCGACGTAATTGGTGGAGGCCTGGGTCAGCCGCGCGAACGCCTCGCCGGGCGGCACCGGCCGCACCGACGGCGGCTGTCCGAAGCGGGGGAACAGCAGCAGCGCGGCGCGCGCGGGCCGATCGGAGGCGGCAAGCGCGGCGGCATCGGGTGCGAGGTGACGGATCGTGCCCTTGGGGGTGTTCGTCAGCACCGGGCCGGCGCGGGCGCCGTCCCATTGCACCGCGGCGATGCTCTCGTTCTTGAGGCTGACCGGACGGGGAAAGGCGTGGACCAGTCCGGTGTCGGGCGCCAGCAACGCGAACTCGTCCCCCATGAACCGCCACCCGCGCGCCGCGAGCAGCGCTGACAGGGTTGATTTGCCGGCCCCCGACTCGCCGGTCATCACCAGCGCGGCGCCGTCCCGCTCGACGCTGGCGGCGTGGAGCAACAGGTGGCGGCGGTGGCCCAGCGCCATCTGCAGGTTCATGCCCATCTCGGCCGCGAGCAACCCGTGCGCGAGCGGCAACGGCACCATTCCGGGCAGGCCGAAATCACCCGTTACCGCGACCTGCGGCCGCAACCACCGCCGCCACTGCCGGGGCGCCTCCAGCCGGACGGTCAGGTCCGGGACCGGTGCGGCCGGCGGATAGTCGCGGTAGAGGTCGGCCACCGCCGCGACGGGGGCGGCCCAGTCGGACCCGATACGGAAGGTGACGGGCCCCACCCGGACGTTGACGGCGCGCCTCATGCCCGCTCGACCAACCCCGCCGCGACCAGCTCGTCCAACCGCTCGGCCAAGGCCGCGATGCTGCCGGAGACCTCGTAACGGTCGCTCAGCGCCCTTCGCAGTTCGGGCAGGTCCAGCCACCGGCCGGCCAGCACGTCGAGGATCGCGGGGGCGGGTTCGACCAGCAGGTGGGTGGTGCCCGACGGCCGATGGTAGATCGCGACCAGCGCGTCCAGCGGCTCCGCCGCCACGGCGTCGGCGGGCGGCGCGCGGAAACGGTCGGCGGCTGCGCTCAGACGCGCGGCGCCTGGATGGAGGCGAAGCAGGTGAACCCGCCCTGCCCGCGCTGGAGCCGGCGGATATACTTGATGTACGCCTGGTTCGACTCCCAGGTCGTGCCCGGCAACTGCCCGCCCGCGAGCGCGCGCTTCACCTCCTCGCCGGTGAAGGGACGCGGCGGCGGCGCGAAGGCGCCCTTGGTGCCGGCCGCCACGACCTGGCCGTCCGCGGCGACGAAACCGCCCGCGCGCTGCGGATCGGGAACCGGCACCTGGCAGGTGAGGACGGAGCCGGCCGTCTGCGCCAGCGCCGGGCGGATCGACACGATCGTGCTGGCACCCAGCGCACCCAGCGCCAGGACGCGGCGGCGCGTCGCGCGCGGATCGTCCTCGGGCGGGTCCGTGTGGTCGGTCATGACTGCCCCATAGCGCCAAGCCCTTTCATAAAGCGTGAATGCCCGCAACCCGTCGGTCCCGTCGCGGGACAGGCGCGCACGACGCTGTGCTGTCACGAACAAGGCTTTATGAGGTGCTTCATGGAAGCCGCAATCGCACGTCTCGGCGTCGGCATCGCGGTGGCGCTGGTCACCGCGGGGTTCGCATGGGCCGCGGGCGGTGCGGTGGCCGGCCTGATCGCCCTTTGCGGTGCCGCGGCCGCCGCCGCCGCTGCGTTCGGCCGGCGCGGCGAGCGCACGGCCGAACGCCCCGCCGCCCTCGCCCAGCCGGTCGACGACGTCGCTGCCGGCGCGATGATAGAGGGGCTCGCCTCGCCCGCGCTGCTGGTACGTGCTGGACGGGTCGCCCTTGCCAACGGGCCTGCCCGCGCGCTGCTGGGGGCGCACGTCCTGGGCGAGGATGTGCGGGTCGCCAT
>Ga0325400_1002969_pt1 | contig 15146 bp, 16 predicted proteins | sample PopdelMetagenome_2_FD_205662 | JGI IMG/M metagenome (GOLD analysis project Ga0325400, IMG submission 205662) | Populus deltoides microbial communities from Bellville, Georgia, United States - Xylem-PdKOR-R1 | ecosystem: Host-associated > Plants > Phyllosphere > Stem > Wood/Secondary xylem... | reverse complement strand
TCCACCTCCGCGCGAGGTCCCGAAGAACTGCGCTCGATGGGGTCCTTCGTGGCCCGCACCCGTCCCGCCGCGGCGAAGGACGTCAGCATGGCGGGACTGCTCGGCACGGTCGGCATGCTCGCGGAAGCGAGCGGGGTCGGCGCCGAGATCGACGTCACCGCCGTCCCGCGCCCCGCGGGGACCACCGTCGGCGACTGGTTCACCTGTTTCCCGGGTTTCGGGATGGTGACCGCCGACCTCCCCGGCCGCGTTCCGGCTCCTGCCGGACCGGCCACCACGGCCACGATCGGGTCGCTGCGCGACACCCCCGGGGTGTCGCTGCGCTGGCCCGACGGCGAGGTGACCCGGGCGATCCCGGGCACCGTCACAGGATTGGGAACAGCATGACCACCACCAGACTCAGCGCGGTCGCGGAGAACTTCGGCCGTGACCTCGACGCCGCCTACGCCACCATCGCCCGACTGCTCGACGAGGCCCGGGGAACGCGCCTCCTCGCGCTGCCCGAGGCGTGTCTCGGCGGGTACCTCTCGTCCCTGGGGTCCTCCGAGGACCGGGGCACCGCGGACTCGCGCCGGTCCCGCGGCGGGCCGCCCCCGCTGCGCCTGGACGGTCCGGAACTCCGTCGGGTCGCCGAACTCGCCGGCGACGTCGTCGTGGTCCTGGGGATCTGCGAGGACGGCGGGAACGACCTCTACAACACCGCGGTCGCCCTGACCGGCGACGGGATCCTCGGGGTGCACCGCAAGGTCCACCAGCCGTTGGGTGAGAACCTCTCCTACGCAGCGGGTTCTGGGTTCACGGCGTTCGACACCCCGGTCGGCCGGATCGGCCTGCAGATCTGCTACGACAAGGCCTTCCCGGAGGCCGCGCGCACGGCCGCGCTCGACGGGGCGGAGGTCGTCGTCAGCATCTCGGCCTGGCCGGGAGCCCGCACCGCAGCAGCCGGAAACCTCGCCGAGGACCGGTGGAAGAAGCGCTTCGACCTGTACGACCAGGCCCGCGCGCTGGAGAACCAGGTCGTCTGGGTCGCTTCGAACCAGACCGGGACCTTCGGGTCGCTGCGGTTCGTCGGCAGCGCGAAGGTCGTCGGTCCCGGAGGCGAGATCCTGGCCGACACGGGGGTCTCCGCGGGGATCGCCACGGCGGACGTCGACGTCGCGGCGGAACTCGCCGCCGCCCGGCGGGCCATGTTCAACCTGCGCGACCGCCGGCCTGACACCTACGGAGCCCTGGTCCGGGACACCGCGAAAGAACCCGCCCGTGCCTGAGATGACGTTCACCGTCCGCTGGCCCGACGACACGGTCCAGCACTGCTACTCCCCCTCCCTGGTGATGCACGACCACCTCGACGTCGGTGCCAGCTACCCCGTCGAGGAGTTCACCCGGCGCTGCCGGACCGCTCTGACCGAGGCCAGCGACCGGGTCCGCGCGAAGTACGGGATGGCCTGCACATCGGCGATGGCGCAGCTCGCCGAGATCGAGGATCGCGCCACGGGTTTCTCAGGTCAGGTCCAGGTCCTCGCCCTCGAACCCCCACTCCCCCAAGGATCGTGATGACCGAGCACCCTCCAGAACACACTGACGTCCTCATCGTGGGCGCCGGTCAGGCGGGGCTCTCGCTGAGCCACCACCTGTCGGCACGGGGCATCGACCACGTCCTGCTCGAACGCGACACCGTCGGCCACGAGTGGCGGGACGGCCGGTGGGACGCGTTCACCCTCGTCACCCCGAACTTCCAGTGCCGACTGCCCGGGTTCTCCTACAGCCGGGAGTTCGGCGGCACCGACCCGAACGGGTTCATGCCGCGCGACGAGGTGCACCGGTTCGTCACCGAGTACGCGGCGAGTTTCTCCCCACCCGTCCGTGAAGGCGTCGAGGTCCTGCGGTTGTCGCGCGACGAGATGTTCCACGTGGACACCACCGCTGGTGAGTTCACGGCGTCCCAGGTGGTCATCGCCACCGGCGGCTACCACCGGCCGATCGTGCCCGAGTTCGCGGCCCGGGTTCCTGAGCACGTCACGCAGCTGCACTCCTCGGTGTACCGGAGTTCCGTGGCCCTGCCCGAGGGTTCTGTACTCGTCGTGGGGTCCGGGCAGTCCGGCGCCCAGATCGCCGAGGACCTGCACCTCGCGGGCCGTCACGTCCACCTCGCCGTCGGCAACGCACCCCGCTGCGCCCGGTTCTACCGCGGTCGGGACTGCATCGACTGGCTCGAAGAGATGGGCGTCTACGACGTCACCGCTGCCGAAGTCCCTGGAGGCGCCGCCGCGCAGGAGAAGACCAACCACTACATGACCGGACGGGACGGCGGCCGGGACATCGACCTGCGCGCGTTCGCCCTCGAGGGGATGGGGTTGTCGGGACGGCTGACCGACGTCCGCGACGGTGTCGCGCGGTTCTCGCCCACACTGGAAAAGGCTCTCGACCACGCGGACTCCGTCGCGGAGAGCATCAAGGACTCCATCGACCGGTACATCACGGAGAACCGGATCGAGGCACCCGAGCAGGCCCGCTACACCTCGGTCTGGCGCCCGGAGCCGGAGGTCACGTCAGTCGATCTGGCGGAGTTCGGCGCGATCGTGTGGAGCGTCGGGTACCACGCCGACTACCGCTGGGTGGAACTCGGCGTCTTCGACGGCCGGGGGCGACCGCGTCAGACGCGGGGGGTGACCGGTACCGAGGGGTTGTTCTTCCTCGGACTGCCCTGGATGCACACCTGGGGGTCCGGCCGGTTCGCCGGGGTGGCCCGTGACGCGGAGTTCCTGGCCGGGAAGATCGCCGAACAGGTCCCGGGTCGCGTCCTGCGCCTTGTCCCCTGATGAAGGTCGCGCTCACGACCTACTCCACGAAACCCCGCGGCGGGGTGGTGCACACACTCGCCCTGGCCGAGGCCCTCGTGGACCTCGGGGTCGACGTCTCGGTCTGGACCCTCGGTCGCGGTGGCGACCAGACGTTCTTCCGCCCCGTCGATCCCCGGGTCGACGTGCGGGTGGTGGAGTTCGCCGCCCGGGACGGGGAGTCGGTGGGAGCGCGGATCCTGCGCTCGATCGCGGTACTGCGGGCGGGTTTCGACCCCGTGGGGTACGACGTCGTCCACGCGCAGGACTGCATCAGCGCCAACGCCGTCGGCCGTTGTGTCCGGACGGTCCACCACCTGGACACGTTCACGACACCCGAACTCGCCGCCTGCCACGAGAAGGCGATCGTCGAACCGTACGCGCACGTCTGCGTGTCCGACGCGGTGGCCAGCGAACTCCACGCGGGCTGGGGCCTGGATCCCGTCGTCATACCCAACGGGGTCGACGCAGCCCGTTTCGCGGCGGCGGACCCCCGTCCTGCCCGAGCGCGGTTCGGCCGGTACGTGGTCGCCGTCGGCGGGATCGAACCTCGTAAGGGCAGCCTGGACCTGCTGCGTGCCATGGCATCACTGCGTCGGGACCTCCCCGACGTGCGGCTGGTCGTCGCCGGCGGGGAGACCCTGTTCGACTACCGCGACTACCGGGCCGAGTTCGACCGGGTGGCACAGGACCTCGACGTCGAACCGGTGCTGCTCGGCCCGGTCGACGACGCGGAACTGACGGGGATCGTGGCCGGGGCGGCCGCGATGGGTTTCGTCTCCACCAAGGAGGGTTTCGGCCTGGCCGCGATGGAGGCGCTCGCCGCTGGGGTGCCCCTCGTGACGCGGGAACTGCCCGTTCTCCGGGAGGTCTTCGACGGAGCGGCCCTGTTCGCCGCCGACCCCGACACGATCGCGGCGGCGCTGCGCGAGGCCGTCGAGGAACCCGATCCCGACCGCGCCGATCGAGGTCGGGAGCTGGCCGGGCGCCACACCTGGACCGCCGCCGCTCAGGCTCACCTCGACCTGTACCGGCAGTTGTGCACGGTCTGAGCATCGGTCGAGCGTTCTCCGTCCTGGCCGAACGAGATCCCACCGCGGTCGCGGTGCGCTGCGGTGACACCGTGCTGACCCGTGCGGAACTCGACGTGCTCGCGACCCGGCTGGCCCGACGGTGGATCGCGGAGGGCCTGGCCGTCGACGATCTGGTGACGATCGCGCTGCCGAACTCGGTCGACGCCATCGTGGCCACCGTGGCGACGTGGAAGGCCGGGGCGACCCCGCAGCCACTGAACCCCGGGCTGCCGGCACGGGAGCACGACCGTCTGCTGGACCTCACGGGGCCGGCCCTCGTCGTGGACGGCCCGGTGGGCGACGGGATCGATGGTCCCGAACTCCCCGACGTCGCCGCGTCGTGTTGGAAGGCGCCCACCTCGAGCGGCAGCACCGGGGTGCCCAAGGTGATCCTGGCCGCCGCCCCTGCCCGGGTGGATCCCGACCGTCCGATCGCCCCGTTCGTGCCCCAGCACGCGGTGCAGGTCGTCGCCGGCCCGCTGTTCCACGCCGCCCCGTTCGTCTACGCGTACCGCGGCCTCATGACGGGCCACGAACTCGTCGTGCTCCCCCGTTTCGACGCGGGAGCCTGGTTGCGTGCGGTCGAGGAGTTCGGGGCGACCTGGGGCATGCTCACGCCCGCGCACCTGCACCGGATCGCACGGCACCCTGCGGTGGGTTCCGCCGACCTGTCGAGCCTGGAACGGATCCTGCACCTCGGTGCGCGGTGCCCTGGTTGGCTCAAACTGTTCTGGATGGAACGACTGGGTCCGGACCGCGTCGAGGAGCTGTACGCGGGGACGGAGTCGCAGGGATTGTGCTTCGTCTCCGGTCGCGACTGGGTTCACCACCCCGGGTCGGTCGGCCGGCCGCTGCCGGGTTCGGAGTTCCGGGTGGTGCGTCCAGACCTGTCCGACTGCGCACCGTTCGAGGTGGGAGAGATCCTCATGCGTCGCAACCAGCCCACCTACAGCTACGTGGGTTCGGATCCGCTGGTGCGGGACGGCTGGCACACCCTCGGCGACGCGGGGTGGTTCGACGCCGACGGTTTCCTGTTCGTCGCCGACCGGTTGGACGACGTCATCACCACGGCCGGCGTCGCCGTGCTGCCGGCCGATGTCGAGGGGGTGCTGGAGGAGCATCCGGGCGTGTCCTGCGCCGTGGTGGTGGGACGCGCCGACGACGAGCGGGGCCAGGTCGTCCACGCGGTCGTCCAGGGTTCCGCGTCCGAGGGAGAACTCCGCGCGTGGTCGCGGGAACGGATGGACCCGGAGAAGGCGCCGCGCAGCTACGAGTTCGTGGACGGCCCCCTGCGGGACGACGCGGGAAAGGTCAGACGCTCCCGCTGGCGCTGATCAGTTCTCGGCGTTCACTTCTCGGCGCTCACCGCGGCATCGATGACGTGGGTCAGGCCGTCCCGCAGGCGTTCGAGTTCGGCGACGTCCATCCCGAGCTTCGCGACGATCTGCGGTGGCACCTTCAGGGCCTCCGTCCGCAGCTCGCGCCCCGCGGCGGTCAGCGTCACGGCGAGCGTGCGCTGGTCCTCGGGGAGGCGCTGCCGCTCGACGAGCCCGTTGGCCTCGAGCCGCTTCAAGAGTGGCGACAGCGTCGGCGGGTCGAGCTGGAGAGCTTCGGAGAGCTCCTTGACCGACATCGGCTCGCTGCCCCACAGCGCCAGCATCACCAGGTACTGCGGGTGTGTCAGCCCCATCGGCTCCAGCACGGGTCGGTACACCGACAGCACCGTGCGGGCGGCCACGACGAGGGCGAAGCAGACCTGCCGCTCCAGAGCGAGCGGATCGGTGGTCTCCTCGGCAGTCACCCCCGCAGGCTACCCGTTCACGCGCGAACGGTTCGCGCGTGTCAGGCCGGGACGGGGGCGCCGAGCATCCCGAAGAGGTCCTTGGGGTCCTCGGGGTCGGCGATGAGGTCGATGTCCTGGGCGAAGGGGGTGCCGCGGACTGCGTCGCGGACGTAGGTCAGGGCCGAGAAGTCCTCGATCGCGAAACCCACCGAGTCGAAGACCGTCGTGCGCTCCTGACGACCGGGCTTGTCACCGCGCAGCACCTCCCAGAGTTCGGTGACCGGGAAGTCGGCGGGGCGGTTCTGGATCTCGCCCTCGATGCGGGTCTGGGCGGTGTGCTCGACGAACACGTCGGCGTCGTCGAGGATCCGCGGGTCGAGTTCGGTCTTGCCGGGGCAGTCACCACCGATGGCGTTGACGTGCGCACCTGGTTCGAGGTCCTCCGCGTGGAGAACCGTGGCGTTCTGCTTGTCCGCGGTGCAGGTGGTCACCAGCAGAACTCCGCGCACCGCCTCGGCCGCGGAGGCGCACACCTCGATCTCGAAACCCAGCTGGGCGAGGTTCCGGACGAACTTCGCGGTTGCATCCGGGTCGACGTCGTAGACCCGGAGCCGGCGGACGCCGAGCTGCGAGCGGATACCGAGCGCCTGGAACTCGGCCTGCGAGCCGGTGCCGATCATCGCCATCGTGTCGACGCCCTGGGGGGCGAGGTACTTGGCGGCCAGCGCCGACGTCGCCGCGGTCCGCAACGCCGTGAGCAGGGTCATCTCGGCCAGGAACGTCGGGTACCCCGTGTACACGTCAGCGAGCACCCCGAAGGCGGTGACGGTCTGCAGGCCGTGGACGGGGTTCTGCGGGTGACCGTTGACGTACTTGAAGGCGTACTGCTCGCCGTCCGTCGTGGGCATGAGTTCGATGACGCCGACCGGCGAGTGTGCGGCGAGGCGTGGCGCCCGTTCGAAGTCGGGCCACCGCCGCACGTCCCGTTCGAGGACGTCGACGATCCCCGCGATGACGGTCTCGGGACCGACCGAGGACACCCACCGGGCCATGTTGCGCACGCTCACGAACTGCATGTCACGAGGCTAGAAACGGGTGATGTGCTCGTTCAAGGCGCTGACCGCGCGATCTGCGACCCACCAACGTGCGGATCGCAGCCACCCACCGTGCACATCGCCTAGATTGGTCTCGTGCCCGAACTCGACGACCTCGACCGCCGCCTGCTGGGCGCCCTGCGCACCGACGCACGGGAACCGGCGGCGTCCCTGGCCCGCCGCCTCGGGGTGACCCGCGCGACGATCACGCACCGGATCGATCGACTGCAGACCAGCGGGGTCATCCTCGGGTTCACCACCCGGGTCCGCGAGGGGGCCGAGGGTGACGTCCGCGCGATCTCGTTCATCGAACTCGAGGGCCGGGCGACCGACCGCGCGATCGACCGCCTGCGCGGCCTACCGGAGATCATCTCCCTGCACACCACGAACGGCGGCTGGGACCTGGTGGCCGAGATCCGGACCACGTCCCTGTCGGAGTTCGACCGGGTGCTCGGCCGGATCAGGGCCGTGGACGGGGTCGTGAACTCCGAGACGAGCCTGCTGTTGTCGTCGGTGACGATGTGATGGAGCGCCCACGTCACCCCAGGGCCGCGGGCGGGAACGACCGGGGCCGGCACCGAGAACCGCGACGGGTCTCGGACATGGTCAAGGCGTCGGTGCGCTCGGGGCTCTACACCGAGGACACCCAGCTCACCGAGGACGTCCTCATCGCCTCGCTCGGGGCGAGCCGCACGGCGGTCCGCGCTGCCCTGCAGGCGTTGGCGGCCGAGGGAGTGGTGTTCCGCAGCCCGGGGCACGGGACGCACGTGCGGCACCGGCCGATCCGGTTGGCCCTACGGGACTCCGCTGTGGCGGGGACCGACCAGACCGTCACCCTCACCATCGTCGATCAGCGCATCGTGCCGACCACTCCCCTGCTGCGCGAACGCCTGCGCACCGACGACGACACCGTGCGGATGGTCGAGAACACCTACTCCGACGGGCCGGAGACGATCGGGGTGCGCACGGCGTACTTCCCCCGGGACGTGACGTTCACCGAGTACTCGGGACCGGCCGACATGGCGACCGTGGCCGTGGAACTCTTCGGCCGGCCGCTGGGCTGGATCGAGAGCGAGGTCGGCTCGGCCGTCGCGGACGAGCACACGGCAAAACTCCTGGGTCTGCCGTTGGGAGCACCCGTCCTGGTGCGCGAGCAGTTGGTGGTCGCCGACGACGGGAGTCCGATCGAGGTGGTCTTCGACCACTTCCGCGCCGACCGGGTCACGTTCGTCGACAAGCCTGTGTGAGCCAGACCACAGCCACCCGCGAGGTCCATCACCGCAGGTGAGCCGCCGTCCGGGGTCGCGCAACACGCCCGTTACGTGACGCGTCGATTCCCGAAACGCGGCGCTGCCAACGTCCCGCCCATGTTTCACATGGGATGGTTCCTCGGTTCGGGTTTCGGCATCCAGCCCTGGAACCCTGCGGTCGACGGCCGCTGGACCGGGACGAACGTCGACGACTGGACCAAGCCCGGCATCTACGTCGACCTGGCGAACTCCCTCGAGCGCGCGGGTTTCGACTACATCCTCATCGAGGACACCTCGATGGTCGAGGACACCCACGGTGGCGACGCCGAGGTCACGTTGCGCCGGGGTTTCCTGGCCCCGAAGAACGACCCGATGCCGTTGGTGCCCTTGATGACCGCGCACACGCGGCACATCGGCATCGTGCCCACGTTCTCCGCGATCCAGTACCCGCCGTTCCTGGCTGCCCGCCTGGCCACCACCCTGGACCACCTCACCGAGGGCCGGGTCGGGATGAACGTCGTCACCTCCGTCACCGACCGGGTGGCGCAGAACTTCGGGTACGAACGGCACCTCGCCCACGACGAGCGGTACCGCCTCGCCGGGGAGTGGATCGACGTCGTCCAGGGGTTGCAGCGCACCTGGGAACCCGGCGCCGTCGTGGCCGACCCCACGCGCGGGATCTACGCCGACCACACCAAGGTCCACACGCTCGACCACCAGGGCGAGTTCTTCGCCTCCCGCGGGCCGTTGAACACCGTCCCCGGCCCGCAGGGGTGCCCGCCGATCGCCTCGGCCGGGACGTCGGAGGCCGGCCGGGAACTAGCGGCGAAGTACGACGACACCATGCTGGCGGCGTTCATCACCGTCGAGGACATGAAGACCTTCCGCAAGGACATGGACGAGCGTCTGGTCCGGCACGGTCGACGGCCGGAGGACCTGAAGATCCTGTTCCTGGCCATGCCGGTCATCGGCGCGAGCGACGAGGAGGCCCGCGACCGGATGCAGTCCCGCCGGGACTACATGACCAGCGCGGCCGGGCTGGAGTGGAACCTCTGGCAGATGACCTACGTCTCGGGCGGGCGGATCGACTTCGCCTCCTACGACCTCGACGTGCCGGTCGAGCAGATCGACCTGTCCAAGGGCAACGGCGAGCACTCCTCGATGGCCAACCTGTTCCAGGACAGCGAGGGCAAGACGTTGCGGCAGATCGCCGGCACGCAGTTCCAGATCAACGACCTCGGACTCGTCGGCTCCCCCGACACCGTCGCGGCCCAGATGGACGAGATCATGACCGAGGTCGACGGTGACGGTTTCCTGCTCTACCCCCCGATGACCCGGCTCTCGATCGCCGAGGTGGCCGACGGCCTCGCTCCCGCCCTACGCGCCCGCGGCGCGATCCGTGACGGCTACACGCACCGCACCCTGCGCGAGAACCTCGCCGAGTTCTGATCCCCCCGAGAATCCAGGAGCGTTCATGAAGACCGTCCGCCCGACCCTGCTCACCCTCGCCCCGGCGTTCACCCTGGCGACTGCCCTGGCCCTGACCTCCTGCACGAGTGCGACATCCGCCGCCGAGCAGGAGACCACCGTCACCGCGACCGGGGCCGCCGCGGAGTGCCAGACGACGGCGCAGGCCGCCGTCGACGCCGCCCGCGAACCCCTCGACCTCATCGCCCCGACCGCCCCGCTGGACACGCAGGCCGTCGCCGGGAAGAGCGTCTGGTTCGTCACGTTGTCGATGAACCAGTTCTCCATCGACATGTTCGCCGGGGTGTCGGAGGCCGCCGAGGCCGCGGGGATGAGCGCCGTCTCGTTCGACGGGCAGGGAACCCTGAGCCGGGCCAGCGAAGGGCTGGAACAAGCCGTGGCGCAGGGGGCCGCCGGGATCGTCCTGGTGGCGTTGGACCCGTCACTGGTGTCCGCTCCTCTGCAGGCCGCCGAGGCCGCCGGAATCCCTGTCCTGGACTTCATGTCGAACACCCAGGGAGTTCCCGCGGACCACACGTTCGCCAGCCTCACCAGCGACTTCGCCGCCGACGGGAAACTCGCGGCGGACTGGTCGATGGCCCGCACCGGTTGCGCCAGCGACATGGTGCTCGTGCACGCCTCGGTGCTGAAGATCTGGACCGAGGAGGTGGACGCGGCGAAGGCGGAACTCGAGGCGCTCTGCGACGACTGCGAGAGCACGATCATCGACGTCGACCTGCCGAACATCTCCACCTCGCTGCCGAACCAGCTGACGACGAAGCTCCAGTCCGACCCCGACGTGACCGACGTGTTCGTCGCCTGGGACTCCGCGGTCCCGTTCATCCAACCGGTGGTGGCCAGTTCCGGGGCGGACCCGGCGCCGAGCGTCATGGCCCGTGACGGGATCTCCACGAGCCTGGAGATGATCGCGGCCGGGACGCAGGACTTCACCCTGGCCACCCCGCCGCCCGGCTGGATCGGCTGGTTGTCGTTCGACATGACCACCCGGGCCATCACAGGGGCCGAGATCCCGGACTACACGATCCCGACCCGGATCGTCGACGAGACGAACATCGGCGACGGGACCGACGCCGATGTCTCGCCGAACTACTCCGACTACCAGTCGGCGTTCACCGCGGCCTGGGAGGGCTGAGGTGGAACTCGGGGTCTTCCTGCCCACGACGAACAACGGGTACGTCTTCTCCACCGCGTCCCCGCAGTTCATGCCGAGCTACGCGCTCAACAAGCAGGTCTGCCTGGACGCCGAGGCCGGTGGTTTCGACTTCGCGTTGTCGATGGTGAAGTACCGCGGGTACGGCGACGGCGACGGTTTCTGGGACTACGCCGTGGAGTCCCTGTCCGTGATGGGTCCGTTGGTCGAGGCGACGTCGCGGCTGCGGTTGTGGGCCAGCGTGGGTGCGCTCTCGATGCACCCGGCGATGGCGGCGCGGATGGCCACCACGTTGAGCGAAGCCAGCGGCGGAAGGTTCGGACTGAACGTCGTCGCCGGCTGGAACAAGGCCGAGTACGCGCAGATGGGGATGTGGCCCGCCGAGGGGTACGAGAAGGCGCGCTGGCGGTTCGTCGAGGAGTACGTCGACGTCATGCGCGGCCTGTGGGACACGGGACGACTCACCCACCACGGCGAGTTCTTCGACCTGAAGGACTGCCTGCTGCAGCCCGGGCCGACGAACCCCGTCACGGTCGTCGTGCCCGGGCAGTCGGCCAACACCGTCGAGATGGCGGCCCGGGTCGCGGACGTGAACTTCATCCTCGGCGACTTCGAGGAGATGAGGCAGGCCCGCCGGGACCTCGTCGCGGCCACGGCCGGTACGGGCCGGTCGGTGCAGAGTTCCGGACTGCTGGGGATCGTCATGGCCCCCACCGACGCCGAGGCGGCGGAAGTGGCCGAGCACTACATGCGGCACACCGACCTGCAGGCCCGCGCGGGGCTCATGGCCGCGGCCTCGGGCGACGTCGGCAAGGCCGCGAGCCGGTACCTGACGCAGGAGGACGTCCCCGCGATCGTCTTCGACCACCCCACCCGGGCGGCCGTGGTCTCGGGGGCGTGCTGGTACCAGCACCACCTCGTCGGATCGTACGAGCGGGTCGCGGCGTACCTCGACGATCTCGAGACCTCGGCCGACGTGACGTCGTGCGTCCTGTCGTTCCCCGATTACGAGAACGACCTCACGACGTTCGCCCGCGAGGTGATGCCCCGGATGCGGACGGCTCGCGTGCCGGTCTGACATCACCCGACCGCAGCATCCAGTCCGGTCCGACACGTGTCGAACACCGGGCGTGGCTTCCTCGCGCGACCTCCCGCTGCACGACTTCCTCGAGCCCGACGTCGAGGGCAGTCTGCGGCGGGAGACCGTGCGAGCGCTGCCGGTGGTGGGCCTGGGGCTGGCGCTGCTGAACTCGTTCTACCTCGTCGCCTCGGTGGTGGCCACGGTGCAGGGCGCGAACCCCGCGCCGTGGCACGCGCTGCGGTTCGGGCTGAGCGCGCTGGCCGTCGGCGGGATCGGCCTGCTGGCCCGCCGGTGGCGGCACCGCCGAAGTGGCCCCGAGCACGCGATCGCCGGGGTCATGGTGCTGGTCCCGCTGCTCAACAGTCTGTGGGAGTTGCTGTCCAGCAGGGCGCCGGCCCAGTCGGTCAACGTCCTGCTGGTCGTGTGCGCGCTGGGCATGTTGCTGCTCACCACCCGGTGGTTCGTGCTGTCCCTGGTCTGCGCCTGGGCGGGGTGGGCCGTCGCGGCGGCGGACGACCCGGAGGCGTTCTCGGTGTTCGGGTTCGCGATGGTCGCGGCGACCCTGCTGTCCGGGATCTCGTTCGTCGCCCGACGCCGGATGCTGGAACGGCTGGAACGGTCGAGCGCTGAGGCGCAACGGGCCGCGTTGGTCGACGCCTTGACCGGCGTCTACAACCGCCGGGGCATGGAGGTCCTGGCGCCCGCGCTGCTGCGCCGGGCCACCCCCGAGGGCCAGGTGACGGTCATCGCGGTCGACATCGATGACATGAAGGGCATCAACGACGTCCACGGTCACGCGGCCGGCGACGCCGCCGTGCAGGGGGCGGCCGAGGTGCTGCGCGCCTCGACCCGGGTCCACGACGTCGTGGCCCGCACCGGCGGTGACGAGTTCATCGCCCTGGTCGACGCCCCGGCGGGGGTGGGGATGGCCGAACGCATCGAGGACGTCCTGCGCGTCTACCTCGACCGCACCGACCGGCCGTTCCACCTCGGTCTGTCGGTGGGAGCCGTGACCATGCCGGCCACCGTGGACCTGCCCGAACTGCTCGACGCGGCCGACGCCGCGATGTACGAGATCAAGCAGAAGCGGCGCGCTGCAGCAGCTTCGCCTGCCGCGGCGGTAGTTCCGTCGCCAGCGAGATCGACGTGCTCGTCCGCACCACTCCCGGCACGCTGAACAACGACGTCGTGATGCGGTGCAGGTCGGAGGTGTCCTTGGCCACGACCTTCAGCAGCAGGTCGGCGTCGCCCGTGGTGGCGTGCATCTCGACCACCTCCGGCACGTCCCGGAGCGCCGCGACCGCCTCGGGGCCGCGTTCCTGACTGAGGGCGACCTGCAGGAAGGCGACCATCGGGTAGCCGAGTGCGGCGGGGTCGAGTCGGCGGCTGAACTCGCCCAGCGCACCCCCGGCGGACATCCGCTGCAGCCGGGCGTGGACGGTGTTCCGCGCCACCCCGAGCTCGCGGGCCAGCGAGAGCACGGTCGCGTCCGGGTCGGCGTCCAGCGCGAGGACGATCCGGGCGTCGAGGGCGTCGAGCGTGTACACACTGAGCACTCTGACACATTGATCACCGTTCTGGTTCCACGGTGCTCAGCCAGGCACGTGCGTGTTGCATGGCTCGGCAGCCGTCCGGACCCTGGTCCCGTGACCGTCACGACGCCCGTCCCGCGCTCCGCCGTCCCGCGTTCCGTAGTGTCCGGGCTGCCCGCCTACGTGGCCGGCCGCCGCGCGACGAGCGACCTCACGGCGGCCCTCGCCGCGAACGAGAGCCACTACCCTCCGCTGCCGTCGGTGCTGGCCGCCGTGACGGTCCGAGCCGGACGGTTGAACCGGTACCCGGACCCGGCCTGCACGGACCTGCGGGACACCCTCGCCTCGACCCTCGGGGTCGGCGCGGACGAGATCGCCGTCGGCCCCGGCAGCGTCGGGGTGCTGGCCCAGATCCTGGCCGCCGTCTGCGACCCGGGCGACGAGGTCGTCTTCGCCTGGCGGTCGTTCGAGGCCTACCCGATCCTGACGACGCTGGCCGGGGCGGTCGGGGTTCCCGTGCGGTTGCGGGCGGACGAGCGCCACGACCTCATCGCCATGGCGGCCGCGGTCACCGACCGGACCCGCGCGGTGCTGGTGTGCACGCCGAACAACCCGACCGGAGTTCCGGTCGACGCCGGGGAGTTCGAGGAGTTCCTGGCCCTGCTTCCCACCCACGTCCTGGTCGTCGTCGACGAGGCGTACGTCGAATACGCCGACGCGGGTCCCGACTCGTTGGCCCTGCGGGCCGCGCACCCGAACCTCTGCGTGCTGCGGACGTTCTCCAAGGCGCACGGACTGGCGGGTCTGCGCGTCGGCTACGCCGTGACGAACCCCGACATGGCCGAGGGTCTGCGCCGGGTGGCGCTGCCGTTCTCGGTGAGTTCGATGGCTCAGGAGGCGGCGATCGTTTCTCTGAACGCGGCCGCGGAGATGCGCGAGCGGGTCACCGGGGTGGTCTCCGAACGCTCACGCGTCATCTCCGAGCTGCGGTCGAGAGGTTTCGCCGTCCCCGACTCGGGTGCGAACTTCGTCTGGCTCCGGACGGACGACGCCCGGCGGCTCGAGCTCGTGGAGCGCTTCGCCGCCGCCGACGTCCTGGTGCGCGGATACCCCGGCGACGGCGTGCGGATCACCCTGGCCGACCGTGCGACGAACGACCGGGTGCTGGACGTCCTCTCATGACGGTGCTCGCTGCTCCCCCGCACAGCCGGGTCGAGGACGTCGCGGGAGTTCTCGTCGGGACGTTCCTGGCTTCGTTCGGGTTGTTCCTGCTGCACAGCACGACGGCCGTCACGGGCGGCACCGCGGGCCTGGCCCTGCTGTTGAGCTACGCCTTGCCCGTGCCGTTCGCGGTGCTGTTCCCGCTGGTGAACCTGCCGTTCTTCGCCCTCGCCGTCCGCACGAAGGGCTGGAGTTTCACCGCGCGGTCGCTGGTCGCCGTGGTTGCGGTGTCACTGTTCTCCTCGGTCCACGCGGCGGCGTTGCCGTCGTTCGAGGTGTCACCGGTCTACGGGGTGCTGTTCGGGAACCTCGCGGCGGGGATGGGGATCCTCGTGCTGTTCCGGCACCGGACGAGTCTCGGGGGTTTCGGGATCGTCGCCCTGCTCGCCCAGGAACGGTTCGGCTGGCGGGCCGGGTACGTGCAGATGGGGTTGGACGTCCTCGTCGTGGTCGTCGCGTTCTCGGTGGTGTCGCCGGTCGTCGTGCTGCTGTCCGCGTTCGGGGCGGTGCTCCTGAACCTCGTGCTGTCCATGAACCACCGCCCGGGGCGCTACAACGGCTAACGCTTGGGGCGGAGGAACTCACCACTGGCCGTGGCGATCGCCGACACCGTGAAGATGAGGGCAGCAGTGGGGAA
>Ga0325400_1002968_pt1 | contig 15149 bp, 11 predicted proteins | sample PopdelMetagenome_2_FD_205662 | JGI IMG/M metagenome (GOLD analysis project Ga0325400, IMG submission 205662) | Populus deltoides microbial communities from Bellville, Georgia, United States - Xylem-PdKOR-R1 | ecosystem: Host-associated > Plants > Phyllosphere > Stem > Wood/Secondary xylem... | reverse complement strand
AAAGCCTCTCCGGCGCGGTGGCTAGCCGTGGTGAGCAGCTCAGTGGCGATGGGGTCGCCTCTTCCCACCGCCCACAGTACGTCTGCAGCACTCAGCTCACTGCGGTCAGCAAGGAGATCTGACATGAGGCGGCCACGTCCATGGCGAGCTGCAGCGGTGGCCTGCTTGGCGACGGCATCACCGCCAGCTACCGCCTCCAGGCAGCCGGTACGCCCGCAGCGGCAGACGACGTCGGACATGCCGGTGACCGGGATGTGCCCGATGTCCCCGGCGACGCCTTGAGCTCCCCGGTGCAGATGCCCCTGCGAGGACATGGCTGAGCCGATGCCTGCGCTGGCCTTCAGCAGCAGGACGTCGCGCTCCCCGCGGGCAGCACCTGCGCGCAGCTCACCTAGGAGCATGAGGTTGGCGTCGTTATCCACCCACGTGGGAACGCCATAGTGATCGGAGAGCCACTCTCGCACGGGGAACTGCTCCCAGCCTGGCATGATCGGCTGGGCGACAGGTCGGCCGCTTGGATACTCCACAGGTCCGGGGACACCGATGCCGACGGCCCAAACTGGCGCCCTGCCCGCTGGGAGGGTGTCCAGCAGCTCGTCGAACAAGGCGGTCACGCGCTGCAGCACGGCGTGTGGGCCGTCGGCAATGCGACAGGGTTCCTCCCGGCAGGCCAAGAGGTGGCCATCGAGGCGGTTGACGCCGACGACGAGGCGACCAGCGTTCAGGTCGGCGGTGAGAACAAGGGCGACCTCTGCTCGAAAGCGCAGCACGCGAGCCGCCCTGCCGCCGGTAGATGGTGCGAGGTCGGCCTCCTCGATCAAGCCCCACTCCAGTAGTTGCCCGACGCGCTGGGCGACGATGCCGCGGCTCAGCCCCAAGGACTGAACAAGGCCGGAGCGAGTGCAGGCCAGGCCGCTGCGGATCCCGTCGAGCACGTCGATGAGCGCGTCCAGGCGCTCATCGGCGCCCACCAGGGTGTGACTCACATGCACATTGTGGACCGGCCAAGACTCCCCGCTGACGCTCTTTGGCTTCGCATGCGTTGACATCGGCCTGTTGCAGGCCTAAGTTCACCGCATCAGGTGAGTTCGGAAGGGGCTCACCTGTCACTCGGCCCACCGCACGAAGGAGTGCCCCATGAGCCCGCGACGCCTCACCCGCGCCTGGGCGGCAGCGCTGCTAGCCAGCGCGGTTACCCTGTCCGCCTGCGCGACCGGCCCCAACGCCAGCGACCAGACGGCCTCCGGTGGTGCACTGACCATTTCCACCTCGGCCAACTCCGGTCGTCCTGGCCTGGAAGCAGTAGCGCCTCTGTTCCAGGAGGAGACGGGCATCCAGGTCACCACGCAGTTTGGGCAGCTGGGCACCCCGACCTACACCAGCCAACTGCAGACCCAGCTGCAGGGCGGGACCGCACCTGATGTCTTCGGCGCCTTCCCCGGGGCAGGTACCTCTGCACCCAACATGGGGGCCCTAGCCTCAGCGGGCAGCGCCTTGGACCTCAGCGACACCGACATGGCCGCCAATCTCCCTGAGGTGCTCGAGCCCGCAGTCACTTACGACGGCAGCGTGTACGCCGCCGTCCTGGGCCTGCAGTTCGGGGCGGTCATCTACAACACCGATCTCTTCGAGCAGTACGGCTTGCAGGTGCCGACCAGCTTCGAAGAGCTCACCGCCCTGGTGCAGCAGATCCGCCAACAGGCACCGGAGCAGACCCCCATCTCCCTGGCCGGTTCCAACGCCGCCGTCGGCATGATCGTCGCCTCGATGGCGGCGGCCAACGAGCCCGGAGAGGGCTACGACAGCACTGACTTCGAAGGATCTGCTGTCTGGCAAGGTGGCCTGCAGCAGCTGGTGGACCTGCAAGCGGCCGGCGCCTTCGCCCCCAGCGCCCCCACCGACGACACCAACGCCATCGTCTCCCAGATCAGTTCTGGGCAGTCCTTCATGGTCCTGGACGTGACCAGCCGCTATTCCGCCATCAAGGCGGCCGTACCGGATGCTCCGATCGCCATGTTCCCCTACCCGGCGGCTGCCGCCGATGCAACCCGGGTGATGATCTGGCCCGGAACGACCTTCGTGGCCAACGCCAAGACCGCCAATCCTGAGGGCACCCGACGCTGGATCGACTACGTCACCTCCCCCGAGGTGAGCGCGACCTGGACCGAGGCCGCCGGCGGTGCGGAGTTTCCCCCCACCCAACTCGACCAGCCTGACGCCTGGCCGAGCCAATTCGCCCCTCTGGCGGACGCGGCCAGTGAACCGGTCATGATTCCCGCGGTGTCCTGGCCCTCCCCTGAGGTCGGTACTGCCTTGGGCACCGGGGTTCCCGCCCTGCTGACCGGCCAGGTATCCGTGGACCAGGTGCTGGCCACCATGAGCGCTGCCCAGTGAGCCCGTTCTCTTCCCTACCGCGCGGCGCCGCCGGACAGCACAGCAAAGACCCCTATTGGAGGGGCGCTGACGACGTACTGCTCTCACTTGTTGATAGCAGCACGTTCACGTGAGTAGCCGCATGACGGAACCAGACCGGCTGCCGGTCACCAGACCAGGATCAGCACCGGCTCCAGCTGCCGCACCTCAGCGACGCAACCCTCGCGGTGCCTCCCCGCTACGCATCCCATGGATCATCGCCGTCCCCGGGCTGCTTGCTGGACTGATCGGCCACATGATCGCTCCTGCCTTCGGTGCGGTGTACGCCTTCACCGACTGGAGCGGCCTGGGAGACCTGAGCTTCATCGGCCTGGCGAACTTCGCAGAGATCTTCGCTTCTCCTGCTGAGCGGACAGCCCTGGTCAACACCTTGCAGCTAGCGGTGGTTTTTGTGGTGCTGGTCAATGCCACTGGGCTGGTGCTGGCTGTGGCCCTGTACCGCACGTTTCGGCCGAGCCACGCCTTGCGCTCCCTTTTCTTCTTGCCAGCAGTGATGATTCCCCTGTCGGTCTCGCAGGTCTGGCGCTTCGTCCTGGACTACAACGGCCCACTGAACGGGGTGCTGCGGGTTGTGGGGCTGGACCAGCTGACGCGAAACTGGCTCGGCGATGTTGATTTCGCGTTGTGGATGGTGCTGTTGGTCATGCTCTGGCAGTACACCGGTTATGCGATGGTCATCTACATCGCTGGACTGGCGAGCATCTCCCCCGACATCTACGAGGCCGGCGCCATCGACGGCGCGTCACCGTGGCAGCGGTTCCGCTTCTTGACGCTGCCGCTCCTGGCTCCCTCGGTCACCATCGCCGCCGTCCTGATGACCATCACCGGGCTGGGGACCTTCGACCAGATCCTGGGACTGACCGGAGGAGGGCCCGCCGGGGCGACGAATACCTTGGCCAGCTCCTACTACCAGCAGACCTGGGTGAACGGCCGCTACGGGTACGGCACGGCCCTGGCCCTGCTGCTAACCACCCTCGTCGTCGTCGTCGGCCTGGCTCAGGCTGCGGTGCTGCGCCGGCAGGAGGAGCGCATCGATGCCTGAGCGCACCCGCCCGGCGCCGGCACTGCTGGTGCTCCTGCTCTTGGGTGCGGCCTTGTTCGCCGCGCCTCTGTACCTACTGGTCAGCGTCTCGTTGAAGAGCACACTTGGAGCACTGCAGTCGCCGTTCTCTCTGCCTGTGCCACCGCAGTGGGCGAACTACACCACCGTGCTGTCGGGGGCCGGCAACAACATCAGCATCGGCGCATCGCTGGTCAACAGCGTCCTGCTCACAGGCGTCAGCTGCGTCCTTCTGGTCGTGGTCGGCTCCACCACCGCCTACGTGCTGGCCCGCAACCCCGGTCGGACCTCCGATGTGCTGTACCTACTGACGGTCGTCGCCATCGTCATCCCCTCCCAGCTCGGTATCGCGCCGCTGTACAGCTGGCTGCGCGAGTTGGGCCTGGTGGGGACCCCGGTGGCGGTGATCCTAGTCTACGTCTTTAAGCAAATGCCCTTGTCCATCTTCTTATACACCGGCTTCTTCCGTCGGCTGCCGGTCACCTACGAGGAGGCGGCCGCTCTTGACGGCGCCAACCGCCTGACCACCTTCGTGCGCGTCGTGATGCCGCAAATGACCACCATCACCGGCACCGCGATCCTGCTCAACGCCCTCTACATCTGGAACGACTTGTTCGTGCAGCTGGTGTTCTTGTCCGGTTCGGCGTTCCCGACACTGCCCGTGGCGATTTACACCCTCAGCTTTGGGGAGGTCTCCCAGTGGAATGTCATCTTCACCGGCGTCTTCATCTCCCTGCTGCCCATGGTCGTGCTGTATCTGTTCACGCAGAAAAAGATGATGGCCAGCTTCGGTGGCGGCCTGAAGGGCTGACCCACAGGTCACCGATCCCCCTCTCTAGGAGACTCCTGTGTCACATACCACTTCTCGACTCCCCCTGCGTCGCCTCGGACTCAGCGACATGGACGTGTCCCTGGTCGGGCTGGGCACCCTGGCCATCTCAGGTCGCTTTGGCGGCGCGGACGAGCACGAGTCCAACCGGACGCTGCACCAGGCCGTCGAGGACGGTATGAATTGGCTGCACACCGCTCCCAGCTACGGCACCGGGCACGGCGAGGTCGTCGTCGGCCGCTTCCTTAAGGAGCTGCCAGAGGCCGACCGCCCCTTCGTCTTCACCACCTGCGGCTGGGTCTTCGATCGCAACGATGAGGGCGACGACCTCGCGGTGCGCACCAAGTCCTTGGACCCCGCTTCCATTCGCAAGCAGGTCGACGGCTGCCTGCGCCGCCTCGGCATCGAGCGCATCGACCTGCTGCAGTTCCACTGGCCGGACTACAACACCCCGATCGAGGAGTCCTGGGCGTGCGTCAGCGACCTGGTCCGTGAAGGCAAGGTGCGTGCCACGGGACTGTCCAACCACCCGCTGGACCTGATCCAGCGCTGCGAGGCCGTCGGTCACGTGGACGCACTGCAACAGCCGCTGTCACTGCTGGACCGCTCCATGAACGGGCCCTACCACGACGCTGGCCGCAACTCCGGGGGCCTGGATGTGCTGCGGTGGGCCTGGCAGAACGACACCGCTGTGATCACCTTCGCGCCCTTGCAGCATGGACTGCTCGCGGGACGCTACACCCGTGACTCGGTTGCGACCTTCGCTGCAGCCGGTGACCCGCTACGGCCCAACCTGTACTGGTTCCAGGAGCCCACCTACTCACGTGCCCTGGACTTCGTGGAGCACCTGCGACCGGTCGCGACCCGTCACGGCGTCTCGGTGGCCAGCATCGCGATCGCCTGGACCTTGGCCTGGCAGGGCGTCACCGCCGCGATCTGCGGCGCGCGCACCCCCACCCAGCTGCAGGACTTCCTCACCGCCGCAGCCCTGGACCTACGCGCTGAGGACCTGGGCGACATCGAGCGCGCCCTGCACCAGACCGGCGCCGCAGCCGGTACGGCCGGCGACGGTCCGACCCGGCCCGTCCAGCACTGGACATAAGCCGAGCCAGCGCGTCCTGGGCGGTCGCAGCAGTGCTGATCCGCCGTCTCGGTCACCACTGATCAGGACGCTCAAGTCCCATCCACGCTCCATCCAGGCCCAGACGAGGAAACACCAACATGGACAACTCCCCCATCCGAGTGGCCCTGCTGAGCTTTTGGCACAGCCACGCCACCCGCAGCGAGCAGGTGCAGTTCACCGGTGACGGTGTCTTCGGCACCATCGCCCAGCACCCCGAGATTGATGTAGTCGCAGCTTGGGACGACGTTCCTGAGCGAGGGCGCGTCGGTGCAGCGGTCTTGGGAGTGCCGTTCGCTGACGACCTCGAGGCCCTGCTGACCCGTGAAGACATCGACGGCGTCGTCGTGCTGAACGAGACCACCGGCCACGGTGCTCTGTGCCGGCTAGCAGCTCAACACGGCAAGCACATCTACGTCACCAAGGTGCTGACCCCCACCCGCCGGGAGGCCGAAGAGGTCATCGCTGCTTGTGACGAGGCGGGCGTGGTGGTGGTCACCATGCTGAGCCGCCTGTACGAGCCGTGGGCCATCACGATCCGCGACCTCGTTCAGTCCGGGCGCATCGGAACGGTCTTCAGCATGAAAATCTGGCACTCCCACGGACAGGCCATCAAGCCGGGGCTGGACGGCGCGGGCTACCTCCCCGATGGCCACGGATTCTTAAGGAGGGCTGACGGCGGCGGCGGCGCCTACATCGATATGTGCCACCCGCAATACTTGACCCCGTACATCCTCGGCTCTGCGCCTGACCAGGTCTTCGCGCGGATGAGCTCGGTCTCTGGCCGCGGGGACGTCGAGGACAACGCCGTCGTCCTGCTCGATTACTCAGGCGGGCCCTACGTGGTGCTGGAGGAGTCCTGGGCTTCGGCGCCGACCACCACCTACGTGGAGGTGCAGGGCACCAACGGCACGGTCGTCTACCGCGACGACAAGACCGACGCCGACCGCGTGGCCCTGGAGGTCCGCAGTGGTGACCAGCTCACCTTTGAGCGCCTCGACGTCCCCACCGCTACCGACTCGCCGCTGGATGAGTGGATCCGCTGCGTGCGCAGCGGCACCCGCCCCGACGAGAACATCGCGCGCTCTCTGGAGCTGTCACTGATGAACGAGGCGGCCTACACCTCCGCCGAGCGGGGCGTCTCGGTGCAGTTGAGCAGTCTGGTGAACTCGTGAACGCCGGCGTGAACGTCATCCGTGTCACGGTGTGGAACGAGAACTGGCACGAGCAGCACGAGGCCGAAGTCTCACAGCGTTACCCCGAAGGCATCCACGGAGCCATCGCCGCGGCGCTGAGCACCGACCCGCGGTTCGAGGTCCGCACGGCCACCTTGAACGAGCCTTCCTGCGGCCTGTCGCAGGAGATCTTGCACGCTACTGACGTCCTGCTGTGGTGGGGGCATAGGAAGCACCACGAGGTGCCCGACGACGTAGCCCAGTGGGTCCACGAGCGCGTGCTGGCCGGTATGGGGTTCATCGCCCTGCACTCGGCGCACTTCTCCAAGCCCTTCAAAGCGCTCATGGGCACGCACTGCTCGCTAAGATGGCGCAACACCGGGGAACGCGAGCGAGTCTGGAACATCGCCCCCTCGCACCCGATCGCCGCAGGTGTGCCCGAGCACTTTGTGCTGGAGCGTAGTGAGATGTACGGGGAACGCTTCGACATCCCAGAGCCTGACCAGACGCTGTTCCTGTCCTGGTTCGCCGGTGGAGAGGTCTTTCGCAGTGGTTGCACCTGGAACCGCGGGCACGGGCGTGTCTTCTTTTTCAGCCCTGGAGACCAAGCCTTCCCGATCTACCGTGATGTGAACGTGCTGCGTGTGATCACCAACGCCGCAGCCTGGTGCGCGGCAAGTGTGGACATCCCCTTCTCTTGCCCCGCCGTGGAACCGTTGGAGCCGATCGACAGCCCCCAGGGGCAGGGCTAAGCAGGTGCAAGGAGGGGCCCTCACCGGTTGCCTGACCTTCGAGCAGCCACCTCGTCCTCACACATTTCTAGTCTCGGCCCCGGACAACCCCTCGGACGCAGCGGTGCTTGGTACGCACCCCGGTCACAGGTTCATCGCTGTGCCGGTGCAGCAGCGCACCGAAGGGCCCGCCTCAGGAGCCCTGCGGGCGTCCGCGATTGAGGTGCAGCCACGTGTCCCAGGTAGCGATTCTGCATCGAGGCAGCCGAGCAGCGGTCACCACCGCGTACACGCACGAACCCAGCAGCGAGCCACCACCTCACACGCGACGCCAGTACGCACTCGGCACCGCGCCTGGCCCGAACCCGTAAGCGGTCACCATCGCCGCCGCCTCCGCCAGGCCACGCCCCAGGTCCTGCGGCCGGTGAGCATCACTGCCAAAGACCACCGCCTCGCCCCCGACCTGGCACCACCAGCCCAGCACCCGCGGTGCCAGCGGCACCCGAGTATTGACCTATAGTGCCCGTCCCGATGCGGCGGTGACCTCCAGTGCGTGGCGGAAGTCTCCGGCCAGCTCCTCCCACGGCACCGGCCCAGCGTGCTGGGGCCAGTAACGCAGCGGGTAGTCGATGTGCCCCAGCACGTCAAACGGTGCATCGCTGGCGCTCATGGCGGCCACCTCGGCCAGGTACGCGCGCACCACCTCGACGGCGGGGCGCTGGTCGAAGCCGTCACCGACCTCCACGTGGGTACCGGCGGGGGCGCCGGGGTGGTGGTCGGCCAGAGCGTGCACAGACCCGATCACCCGCGCAGGGCCCACCGCGGCGATGGTCTCGGCGACCTGGGGCGCGTGCACGTGCGGCTCGCTGGTCTCCAGGCCGGACCAGATGGTCAGCTGGGGAAGGCCCTGCGGCACCGGTGCAGCTGATCCAGGTAGGCGGGCACGTCCAGCGGCTCGCCCAGGTAGCGGCCGTGGTCGTCGACCTGGCCGCGGCATCCCGGGGGCACGGGATGGGCGTGCAGGGTCCAAGAAGTCAGGTCGACGTGCTCGGTGAAGGCCACGGCGGGCAGGCCGATGGCCACTGCGCGGGCGCAGGTGGCGTGCATCTCGCCATGGGGGGCGTCCCAAGAAGCTTGGCTGTGGACGTGACCGTCGGCCGGCAGCATCAGTTGACGCTATCGGCCTGACCGAAGTGCCCGGTCAACCATGGGCGACTGGGACAGTCACGGGGCCGCTGAGCCACGACGTGAGCCCGGTGTGTGTGCTGCGCTGCAGCACACACCGGGGTCAACCGTCGTCTGTCGGCGGCGCCTCAGAGCCGGAAGGCAGCCACCGCCGCCTTGAGCGCAGCGGAGGTCTGAGACAGCTCAGCAGCGGTAGCCGTCGTCGTCGCAGCACTGGCGGTGGTCTGCTCCGCCGCAGCAGCCACCCCGGTGATATTCGCGGTGATTTCCGCCGTTCCCGAGGACACCTCAGTCACGCTGCGGATCACCTCCGCCGTGGTCGCCGACTGCTCTCCCACCGCCGAGGCCACCGTGGCCTGCAGCGCATTAATGCGGGAGATGACCTCACCGATCTGCTTGATCGCGCCGCGGGCATCAGCCTGGGCGGCATCCACCCGCGAGACGATCTAATCAGCGGCCTGCGCGGTCTGACAAGCCAGCTCCTTGACCTCACTGGCCACCACCGCGAAGCCCTTGTCCGCCTCCCCGGCTCGGGCGGCCTCGATGGTCGCGTTCAGCGCTGCAAGTTGGTCTGCCCAGCGATGGAGGTAATTAGCTTGACGACCTCACCGATCTACCGGGAGGAGGTCCTCAGACGCTCCACCGTGGCAGCCGCAGACTGGGCGGTGAGCACCGCATCGGTGGCGGTCGCCGAAGCCTGCACCGTCGAGGAGGCGATCTCGGATCACTGCCGTCATCTCCTCACCGGCCGCGGCGATGGTGCCCATCGACCCCGAGATCTGCTCTGACGCCGCTGCGACCAGCTCAGCCTGGGCCGCTGACTCACCAGCGCCCGAGGACAGCTGCACTGAGACCGCCGACAGGTGGGCCGAGGAGGCCGCGACGAAGTCAACCTTGGCGCTGATGTCGGTCAGCACCCCGGCGAGGTTGGTCATGCCGGCATCGGTGGCGACGGCAAGCTGACCGACCTCGTCGCGGCTGGTGCCGGTGCGCGCATCCAGGCGGCCCTCGGCCAGACCCTGCACCACGCCCAGGACCCGGCGCAGCGGGATGGTGATGCTGCGTGCGATCCAGCGGCTCAGGACCACCAGGGCCGCCAGGCCCGCGATGGCCACGGCCAAGAGGGTGATGAGGCTGGAGCGGAAATCGAAGTCACCACCAGCGACCAGGGCCGAGGCGGTCTGAGCTTCGGCGGTGCGGATGGTGTCGAGCTGGTCGAAGGCGGCATCAGCGGCGGGGGTGCCTTCGGCGTCGCGCAGCTGGTTGAAGCCGGTGATGTCCCCGGCCTGGGGCAGGGCGGCCTGGCGGTCGCGGACCTGGCCCCAGGCCTGGACGGCGGACCAGGTCGCTGAGCGCTGGGCGTTGGTGGCGTTGGGGTCGCTGTTCTCAAACGCGGTCCAGTCCGACTGCAAGGTGACCACGTCGGTGGCCATGTCGGCGGCGACGGTGGTCTTGGTGTCCGCCCCCGCCAGGGCCAGGCGCAGCAGGTCCATGCGCACGGTGAGCATGTCGGCGTGCACGGTGCCCAGGGCTTCGATGGAAGCGATTTGGGAGTCGACCTGGCGGGCGCGGTCCTGCGCGGCCAGGGACTGCTCCACGGCCAGAGCGACGACGGTGACCAGTGCCGCTGCGGCGACGAACTGGATGAGGGTGAGCTTGGCGGTGACCTTCAAGTTCCGCAGGCGCGCGGACATGGCGCTCCTCGAGCGGGTGAGTGGGGCGCAGCGAGCGGCGCCGATCAGGTGATATCGGCAGGATCAGGGCGTGGGTGGATGGGTCACGGGCGGCAAGTCGAGGAGTTGAGGGAACGTCGCACGACAGAACTAGTCGCGAACCTGCTCCGGGCTGGCCGGCGGGGAGCAGGCCGTAGTGTGGCAGGGCGGTCAGGGGTTGCAGGAAGGGGCTGTCAGCAGGTGCTGGGCAAGTGCTTGACTGGCGCGACCTGGCGGCCGGGCTCCTGACCATCCCTAGGGGCCTGCAGGCCGCGGGCAGCGCACCAGGGGAGCACCTGATCAGCCGGTAGCGCGGGGGCGTGCAGCCATCCCTGGGTGACGTCACAGCCCAGGGCGCGCAGGTGGGCCAACGCGGCCTGGTCCTCCACCCCTTCAGCAACCACCCGCATCCCCAGGCGGTGGGCCAAGGTGACCGCGGCCTGCACCACAGCCTCTGTGCGGGCCTGGGTGCCCAGGGCCTGGGTGAAGGCGCGGTCGAGCTTGACCTCCTGGGCGGGCAGGGTGGCTAGCTGGGTCAGGGAGGAGTAGCCCGTGCCGAAGTCGTCGATGCTGACTTCCACGCCCAGTAGTGCCAGACGTTCCAGCACGGCCACGCTGCGCTGCACGTCAGCGACCAGGACGCTCTCGGTGACTTCCAGGACCAGCAGGTGTGCTGGCAGGCCGTGGCGGCGCAGCACCGCCTCGATGCGCTCGGGCAAGTCAGCGTCCAGCAGGCTGGACGCGGACAGGTTCACCGACATCCGCCACTGTGGCCCGGGTAGCTGAGGCAGCCCCGCATCGCCGGCTGCCATTCTGTGATCAGCCCCGTGATCAGCCCCGTGATGAGCCCTGTGATTAGCCCCGTGAGCCGGGATGTGCGCCGTGACATGGGCTGGGGCATCGGCTGCGATGTCGGTTGGGACACCGGTTGAGACATCGGGTGAAACGCTGGCTGTGAGGTGGGGACTGCTGTCCGAGACGGCTCCGGCAGGCGCAGCCGACCACAGCGGAGTTGGCCCGAAGGTCCACCACGCAGCCTGAGCGACCGCACGGTCCAAAACGTAGTCGGTGAGGTCGTCCATCAGGCCGTAGGCCTCAGCGACCGCCACCAGGTGCTCGGGGTTGACGGCTCCGTGTACGGGGTGCTGCCAGCGCACCAAAGCTTCTAACCCCGCCAGGTGGCCATCGCCGGTGTGCAGCTGCGGCTGGAAGTGCACCTCGATGCTGCCCGTGACCGTGTTGGGGTCCGTGCTGGTGTCCCTGCTCAGCGCGGAGCGCAGGTCCTCCGCCAGCTCCAGCCGTGACCCGGTGCCGTCGTGGCGGGCGGGGTCGTAGACCACCGACCGCGCCTGATCAGAGGTGCCCACCTGGGCGGCGGCCTTGGCGTCATACATCGCCGCGTCCACCCGTCGCAGCAGCTCAGAAGCCGGCGACATCATTGGGTGGACGGCCCTTGACCTATTGGTCTGAGAGTCAGCCACACCGCGCAGACGCATGGCGCCGTCGGCGCTGATATCGGGGAAGGCGTCGTGGGTAATGCCGGTGGAGGCGTTGGGGATGGCGCCGCGGGTGGTGAAGGTGCTGAGCTGGCCTCGGACCCGGCCCCACAACCCACGCGTGCCCAGACCTGAGGCTCCTGCGGGTGTCGTGGTCGACGGATCGACCGCGGCCGGCCGGAAGGTGGTGCCAGCGCTGGCGCGCACATGCACGCGGGCGCCCCCCAGGTCGAAGGGCGCCTCGAATAGGGCCACCAGGTGCTGCCCCCAGGCCCGCGCTGTGGCGTGGGGGTGCTCCAGCACCTGCTGGGGTACCAAGTGGGTTTGGGCGACGATGAGGACGACGAACTCGTCACCACCCAGCCTCGCCAGCACCCGCCGGGCCTCGTACGGCCCTGCAGGCGGCATCGATGCCAGCCGGGTGGCCACCTGACGCAGCAGCGCATCCCCAGCAGCGTGCCCCAAGGCGTCGTTGACCTCCTTGAAGCGGTCCAGGTCCAGCAGCGCCAGCCCGACCGCAGCCCCGGAGGCGGTGGCTTCCTCCAGGGCCCGCAGCAGGCCTCGACGGTTGCTCAAACCGGTGAGCTCATCGGTGAGCGCCTCGCGCTGTGAGGCGGTGAACCAGGCCAGGTGACGCACGTTCAGCAGTAGCCGGGTCGCCCCCAGCAGCGCAGCGGCGCACGACAGGGCGGCCGCGGTCAGCCCGTAAGGCGCCAGGTGTGCCGGGGCCAGGGTGTGGAGGTCACTGGCGGCGGCGTAGCCAAGTGCGGCCGCGGTCAGCACCGCCACCGCGACGACGAGGATGGCGAAGGCGCCCAGCGTGGCGGCGTTGTCGAAGGAGGCCGGACCTCGTCGCGGGGTGCGCGGCGGCAGCCACGCAGCGATGACTAAGAGCAGCAGCGGCAGCGGAGCCGTCAGCAGCGCCCCGGCAGCCCCGGCCAGCAAGCTTGGGTGCGGCAGCCCGCTGACGGCAGCGCCTTCCAGGATGCGCGCGGCCGCACCGACGCCAATGAGGACGGTCCCGACCGCGGAGGCGGCCATCAGCCAGATTCGCAGGTCGGCCAGTACCCGGCGGGCGTGGGCGACCACCAGCAGCGCCTGGGCCCGCACCGCGCAGACCGCGATCACGGTCAATGGCACCTGCAGCACGCCCCAGGCCTGCCAGCGCGGCACCTGCTCGAGCAGTGTGGAGGGAACAAAGACGAACCCGGCATTCAAAAGTGCCACAGTGACCAGCACCGCGGCCAGGCCCATCAGCACCTCGTGGCGGTCCACGGTGCGCCTTCGCCGGGCTAAGGGGCCACTGAGCGCGGGTGAGGCGCCGGTCGTGTTCGTCGTGCTCGTCGTGCTGGGGGTGGTTGTGCTGTCGGCGTGCAGCGACGCCTGCAGGCGCCAGGCATGAACACCGGCGTGCTGGACCAGGTAGGTGGCCACCACCACGCTGACGACGGCGACCGCGGCGGCCGGGTGGCCCAGGTCGATGCCGGCAGCCGGAGTCGTGAGCAGCAGGACGCACGGAGACAGCAGCGCGCACGACCACATCACGCCCAGCCAGAGCCACTGCTCGCTGGGGGTGCGCTGGGCGCGTCGCAGGGCCAGCGCGCACAGCACCGCACTGAGTGAGAGGGCGATCGGTGTACTAGGCCCCCCGCCGTCGACGGCATGGACGCTTCGTGGGAGCCAGGCCAGCCATTCCAGCCATGACAGGCAGGCGCTCACGGCCGCGCTTGCTACAGCCAGCGGGCGCAAGGAGATGAGGGCCGGCACGGAGGTGCGCAGCCAAGTGATCATCGTGGGGCTGCCACGGTGGAGGCGCTGTCCACCGGCTGTTTCGGTCCGGCCAGCGACGGCACTGGTGGGCTTGCTGGCGCGTCCGGGACCGCTCGTGGTCGCGATGTCCGCACTGCTGTTGGGCGCGCCAGAGGCGGGGCGACCTCGAGCTGGAGGTCGGCCTGTGTCTCGTCGCGGTCGCGTCCGAGCTCCTTGGCGCGGTACAGCGCCAGGTCGGCGGCGTTGATGGTGGCCTGGGCGTCGCGAGAGGCGGTGTGGACCGCCCAGCCGGTGGAGAAGGTGATGAGCGGGTGGGCCAGCGCCCAGCGCCGGTGTAGGCGTGCCAGCACCGCGGGTACCGCGCTGGGCACCACCTGCAGCAGCAGCATGAACTCCTCCCCGCCGTAGCGGGCGGCGTGGTCGCCGTGGCGCAGCGCCTCGCGCAGCACTGCGGCGAAGTCGGCCAGAACACGGTCACCGTGGTGGTGGCCCCAGGTGTCGTTGATGCGCTTGAAGTGGTCCAGGTCGCACACCACGACCACCGCTCCCGCAGGAAGGGTCTCTAGGTGGTCCTGCAGGGCGCGGCGGTTGTCCAGGGACGTCAGAACGTCGGTGCGGGAGGCAGCGTTCAGGGCGAGCAGCGCCTGGCGCTGGCGGCTGTTCAGGACTGCAAGGACCTCAGCGACCAACACCCACACCAGGGCGACGACGACCAGGCGCACGGCGATGTCCCGGCTCCAGCCGCCGGCGGTGGGCCCGTACATCAGGACAGCAGCCGGTAGCAGCCACCAGCAGGTGTGGGGCGGGGTGAACAGCCCGACGTAGACGAATGCCAGGACGTAGATCCCGACGTAGGCCGCGCCGAGGCCGTCGCCGTAGACGCTGAGAGCCGTGACCGCGACCAGCGCCGCTGCGGGGAAGACCAGGGTGGTGCGCGGTGGTAGGCGGCGCCAGGGGATGCAGCTGGTGATAGCGATGACGCAGGTCATGGCGGCGGTGACGGCGGTGACCGCGGTGACCGCGGTGACCGCATGCCATCCATGGTGGCCGGTAGTTTGGAGGGGAGCGGTGGCTACCACGATGAGGCCGGTGGACAGCAGCAGGCTGAGGCCGGCGGCTGCGGGTAGTCCCATACGTTGGACGATGGCCCGGCAGAGGTGCTGGGCGCGCGGGCGCAGCGGCGCCAGCAGGGGGCGTTCAGAGCTAAGACCAGCTGTTTGCCGGTAAGGCTCGTTGTGGTGCATGAGGGTGCATCGACATCGTCCGGCTCGGCTTGAGCATCTCGCCGCCGTACGGGTGGGCTCTCTTGAGGTGCTGGCGACAGCCTCCGGCTCGTCATCGCAGCCAGCTATTGGGCGCTCAACACCGCATGGGTGATGGAACAGCCATTCGTATACGACGAGTTCACGCCGATCGCGCATGACAGGTGCCGCTAGAGGACCCGCCGACCGGGACGCTCGAGCCTCCCGGCACCGTCACTGCCGTCGGTCGCGATCATGTGTCATAGGGGATGGGCGGTTTCAGGGAGTCGTCGCAACACCCCACGTCAGAGGTGTGTTGCCGATCATGACCAGAGCAGAGCTCGCTGCTTGCGAGCTGATCTTCTGGGAGCACGTCCGGCGGGGTTCCACCTGGACC
>Ga0325400_1002966_pt1 | contig 15151 bp, 11 predicted proteins | sample PopdelMetagenome_2_FD_205662 | JGI IMG/M metagenome (GOLD analysis project Ga0325400, IMG submission 205662) | Populus deltoides microbial communities from Bellville, Georgia, United States - Xylem-PdKOR-R1 | ecosystem: Host-associated > Plants > Phyllosphere > Stem > Wood/Secondary xylem... | reverse complement strand
TTTTTTTTTTTGTAATTTTTAAGGTTTGAAAAACCCCATCTTTTTATCTCTTACTATACTTTGCGTCAATAAAGAAAGCCGAGTTTGGGAAGAATGATCAAGCGACCATAGACCGTTGATCTTAGCCATGTTATATGGCCATGCCACCAAAAAGTGCCTCTTTGTCCTGCAATGGTGTAGTTATATACATAGTTCTGTCCACAATCCACCGGCTTCGAAGCTGCCGAATTCCATGTATCAGTGAAAACATACATAGAAATTTAGAATTTGCCTTCTCAAAAACAGGTTGACTATTTGGTGAAATTATAAAAAAAGTCCGTATATTTGTACCAGTGGATAAAGATATTGTTTTGGACATGGTTAGCCACTTAAATAAGAAGACGATCACAAACCCTCCCCCTCCCCAGCTACAATGCCAGGCCCGGGAGATTGACTGCTACTATGCTCTGGTGGGACAAAGGCATGTCACATTTTAAACATAACCTGCAAAATTTTATTTTCTTTAGACTGTTAAAAATAACCTGCATCTTGATATCTGATATACTAAATTGTCAATAGCGTCAGAAACAAATATAGAAAACATTTTTTTTTTCCTTTGAAGTTCAAATTTGATGTGTGTGACAATATTAGCTTGATAATTTTAGGTGCCAAAGCTGAAGGACATAACGTATCATCAAACTTGTAGTGCCTGATAATGGCAAGTGTAGGCTTAGGATGGAGGCACAAAGTACAAATGATTAAAAAAAAAACCCTGCCAAAATGCTGGTGATGATGGAAGAAGAGAGACCCACAAATTTTTTTTTCTGTTTTTTTTCTGGCCAGGTGCTCCAATTTGTGGATTTTGAATTGTTGTTTTTATACTCAAAGGTACTGTTATGAGCAGTATATATAGAGTGTTGAAAGAAAAATATTGGTTGATTAGGCGATAGACATTGTATATTTTAAAATGAAAAAACCAAAACAGGCTTCAAGAATCATGTGTCCTTGTACATGTTTTCAGTTTATTAACATCCTCAATTCTAAATCCTTCCATGCATTAATTTCTTGTCTTTGGCTAAACAGACTTCCATTTACAGCAAGAGAAATGGAGCGTTGAATTTAGCAAACCGTATCGGCATGGATGCCCGGAAGGTCAGACTTCCATTAATGCTTGGTGATAAAGCTAACAAGTAACCAAAGGCTGCTATCAAACAAGTCATTTCAGTGTTAGATGTGCTATGGTTTTTCTGTTGTTTTTTGTTCTTTTTCTGTGTCAAAGAAGTCATTGTTGATTCGCGGGGGATAAAATATTTTGTTTCTCATTAACTCTCACAAATCCATATCCATGGCCACTTCTGTTGGGGTTCTTATTAATGAAGGCATCAGCCAGACCGCTGTACGAAGAAAAATCATACCATAAGTCAAGAGGCTGGACATCATAAGGGAAGTTATCAACAAAGAAGGATAAGATTTGAGAGGGAGACATGGGAGCAAAGAGGCAGAGATGGATTGACCAGAGGAATAGGTTAAGGTTGGCTAAAAAGAGTAGGGAGTGGTGGAGGATTGTAAATGATGGGGGAGCATAAGACTAGAGAAAGAAAGCTGTCATTGAGGCACTAAAGGGTAAACACTTTAATAGGGATTTAGATCGGAGAAACAAAAGGGATCTGATGTATGTAGCTTTGGAGTGGTGGCCTTGGAAGAAAGGCAAACGATCCCAGATATAAAAATTGTGATCTCTGGAGTTCTTGTAGTGTTTGCTCAATCCTTTGTTTTTAAAAAAACGAAAAGAATAGCGAAATGTTTACTTGCATTAAAAAGAAACAGATACGTTCGTTTCCTTTCCTCAACTCAAACATGGGTAATCAGAATAATTTCAGAGCTTTAATGCTCAGAAATGGGCGAGGAAATAAACTGGCTGGTTACAAAAAAAAAAAGTCATTAAGGATTTTCTGGTCTCAATGTAGCTAAGAAGTAGCCAAAAGCCTTGAATTTCAACACTTAGGAAGATCAACTGGTGGAGGAAGCAGCTTGTGATTGGGAAGCTTTCCATCCAAGACAACCCAAGCCATCATCAAGCCCCAGGTCATGTGCAATTCTACATGACAATGCATGAACCATACACCTGATGACAGCCATCATCCACATGGAACAAGTCAGGAAACCATGGTATTACTACATGAATTTAATTATCTAAGCTAGGATATTACTTAGCATTATATACTTTTAATTAATTACCAACCTGGATTGTCCGCTAAAAACCGTATAACAACCCAGCCTCCAGAGGGCACTCCCACAGTATTCCTTTCAACGGGGTCGACAAGATTGAAATGTGCAGGATCCTTTTTTGGATCAAAGTTCCCGAAACCTTGACCAACAACAAAGAAATTGAAACCATGCAAATGCAGAGGGTGGCTCTCAGCATCAAGGATGCTGGTGTCCTGCATAATGAGCTCCACGCTGGTGTTAAAAGGAAGCACAACTAGCTTTGTTCCATGGCTCACCATAGTATTGTTTTGTGGGGTGCCGGTATAATCAAAAGGGATTAGTGGACTGATTGGAAAGTTAGGACTGTAAACGCCCTTTGATTGACCAAAATGATGGGCTTCGAGTAAAGCTTTGGTCGGCATCACAAATGATACATTATTAACTGAAGCTGCAAACCTTGTTCCATTTGGTCCCTGGCAGGTTTGGTTTTTAGAGCACGGATTTGTTCCGAGGCCTACGGTGAAGAAAAAATGTCTGTCGACCTTTTGAGGCACATTGGCTGGGAATTCTGCACTTGCTAGGCTGCGGAGTTTGCTGGTGAAATTTGTAGCGAATGAAGTGTCATTTAGAGGTGGTAGATTTGGTTTACAGAGGGGCAGTCTATTAGGGGAGTGGCTTGATTGAATTGTTTTGCGTGCAACTTCATATTCTAAGATTCCAGCAACAGTTGAATTATCAAAAGTTCCTTGACCAGTCACGTAAGGTCTAGCAGACATGAAAAATTTGGTGTCTGGGTGGTGGGGCTTGGTCTTTAGAAGAACATCTGTGGTTTGTCCTGAGGCAATCAGTAGTGTCTCGGTATCAAATGGTTTCACATAAATAGCATCAACACCAACAACTGTGAGTGTATGGTTTGCTATGCTGAAGAAGAGCTCCTCATTGAGTGCGGCATTGATCAGGCGAAGAAGGTAAGCCTTTCCTGGCTTTACCGTCAGCTTGAAAGTATCTGTCAAGCACCATGCACACAAGGTCAATGAGAGAAAAAAAAATGCTCTGTATTGTTGTAGAAGGCCTGCTGCGCTAACATATTATACTTTTGGCAGAGCAGTTATACAATGGCCCTGGGAGTCCATTGATAGTGTAGGCATCAGAGACATTTGGGCCTCCACCCGTTTGCATTGCCTGGTTAATGATTGCCTCTGGATCTGCATTGAACCACTCTCCTGCAATTTATTTTGCATTATCGTTTGTGTTAGCATAGGACTCCATCAACAGGGAAAACAAATGATCGGAATTCCTTACTGTAGATTACCAAAGATGATCGGAACTTCCTTGTGAGGTTTAGCAAATGGATAAGTAGTGCCGAGTTTGGGAAGAATGATAAGTGGACCGTAGAGAGTCGATCTTAACCATGATATATGGGCATGCCACCAAAGAGTGCCTCTTTGTCCTACGATGGTGTAGTTGTACACATAGCTCTGTCCAGTTTGTATAGGGCACTGAGTTACGTATGCCGGTCCATCAGCCCACCCACTTCGAAGCTGCCGAATTCCATGCCTGTATCAATGAAATCGTCGACAGAGATTTAGACCCAGCTTTTCGATACACGGCTCACTAAAGTTAGAGAAAATTGTAGGTCAGTCAATATATATGTACCAGTGAATAGAGATATTGTTTTGGACATGGTTAACCACTTTAATAAGAAGACGATCACCCTCCCTAGCAACAATACAAGGCCCAGGGAACTTGCCATTGACTGTGACCATGCTCTTGGTGTGGCAAAGGCGTGTCACATTTTGTAACATAACCTGCAAAATTTCATTTCTATAGACCGTTAAAAACGAGGTTAAAAAAGAAGAAGAAGAAGAGAGAAAATTTGAACAATTTTAACTACTTTCGACAAAGTCATGTATGTAACACATACATCAAATTTGTAGTGCCTGGTAATGGCAATTGCAGGCTGAGGATGGACAAACAAAGTGACGAAAGAGGAGAGAAAAACCGCCAGAGATGCTGGTGATGGAAGAAGATAGACACCCATTGTCTGTTTTTACTTTCCAATAAGGCTAGATGATGCACCAATTTGTAATCCTTGAAATGCTGTTTTTAGCTATACGTTCATCGAATCTTAGAGAGTAGCATATATCATTAAGGAATCAGATTGTGATGTTGAATGGCAAATCCACACTTGCCGTAAGCTATTAAATTCATCCTTAATGACATTTATTTCTAGAATCACCAATCTTGCTGCAAAGATGGCAACCTACTCCTCGAGTTAAATTTACCAATAATACTTCTTATACTCCTGTACAATGAATGTCTAACTATTATTTTGATTGAGAAAATTTTAATTTTTGCAATAATGTTTTATTATCTAGTTTTTATTTGAAAGTCTTAATTATTAATTAACAATCCTTGATCTCATTTGGTTAAACATGCTTTGCTACAATCTAATAAGTAATGTCGCAATCAGAAATCAAAGGATAAACGAGATTTATTGTAAGTTAAATCATTCAAAGACTAAAAATATTATAATTATAGAGAGATATAAAAAATATTTAATTTTTATTTATTAAAGTCTTCTTTACCTATGTATAATTATGAAAAATCTCTGCTTGCACGTGAAAGGCAAGTTATTGCTTGGAAGATTATGAAAATATAAATGTTAGGATTGAGTATTGTATCAGAGAATAATATAGAATATAACTTAGGATCTCACTTAATAACTTTAGCTTTTGGATTGAATAAGTTCTTTGACATGGTATCAAAGCCTTAATGATCAAGCAGTCACGAGTTCGAATCTCACCATCCCATTAATTTGATAAAAAATAAGCATAAGGTAGTATAAGTCTATGCAAGTTTTAAGCTCAAATGACTTTCATTTCAGAGAGTATGTTAAAAACTAATATAAATTATATCTTGAGACCTTTATCTAATAGCTTAAGTTTTTGAGTTGAATTAGTTATTTGATATTTTTTATATTGTAAATGAGAGAATTATATATTAAACAGCCCCATCAAGTAGGTGGAACTGAATGAAAGATAAAATACAATGGGAATATAAAAGAAAAGAGAAGACCAAAGCGACGAGGGAGCTAATTAATTAGTCCAGTTCATAATACATTCAGGATTTCTAAAAAGATCGGAGCTTGTATAGCTGAAATTTCTAACTGAAGACTTCAACCAGAAGGCCAAACGGTGAAAGGTGAGATCAAAAATCATATCCTAATCCAGAGCCTTGGATTCGAAGATTAGGCGGTTGTGCGCTATCCAAATTGACCAGTACAGACCTTTACAGAGGAGGGTAATAGCACGTCGCTGAAAATTTCCATTAATCAAACCACACCATTCATGTAGATTTTGATTTAGGTCTTTGTGCAGACAACCTGAGCACCCGAACCAGTTCAAGAAACAACCCCAAAGAGACCATGTTATAGGACACCAATGGAAAAGATGATTAATTGTCTCAGTTTCCTTGCAGCAGAATAGGCAGTGAGATTCCTCATAAATAATGATTCTCCTCTCATCTAAAAAACTCAAACTGCCATGAAAAAGAAGCCATATGAACACATCCACCTTTGGAGGGGCATAACCATTCCATAGCAGAATAGGGGAGTGATTATTTTTAGTGGCCGATAGACTATCAAAGAGGAGGCAACTTGATTGAGCTGGGTACATGCCAGAGCTGTGGAATTTCCATAACTTGCGGTCTGCACCATCTGAGAAAATGAGACCACGTTGCACCTCTGCGATCAAGCTCTCCCTCATGCAGTTTTCACGAGGCCATAGGGGTCTTCTCCAAGATAGGTTGAAAGATGTATCTGTCAAATTATATATATCTGCAAGGCTGGTGTTTTGCTGCAGGGAAAGGTTATACAGTCTAGGAAATAAGAGTTGGAGAGTGGTTGCAGAGCCAAGCCAAGAGTCAGTCCAAAACCAAATGTTCCTCCCATCACCCACCTTGAACTCGATATTTGCATGTAAAAGATTGGTTATGTTTTGTGTTGAGAAGATCGCCGAAACAATGCCATGCAAAGTTGGAGATAAAGAACCTGTAAACTCAGGGATACCATTAATAAAGTGAGGTCGGTATTTTAGAAGAATGTATTCTTGCCAGCCTCCTGCCACTCCATTATCCAGATTCCATAGCCATTTAAATAGCAGAGCCAGATTTTTGTTGTGGATGGATCCCAGCCCAAGACCACCAGAAGATTTACTCTTTATTACCTTGTGCCAAGCCATCTTAAAAATGCCATGAGATGTTGAGGTTCCTTTCCAGAGAAAAGACCAGGCTAGAGAAGAGATGTCTTTAATAATACCCTTTGGCATAGCAAAAACTGACATGTAGAACAAAGGAAGAGAGCTCAAGACTGATTTAATTAGACATAACCTTCCCGTCATGCTAAAAAAATTCCCTTTCCATGTGCTTAGCTTTGCTCTGATAGTGGACAGCACTGGTTTCCAAGTAGAGAGTCTGCTGGGATTGGCTCCAAGAGGTAGTCCAAAGTACCTGACCGGGAAAGTATTACTACGATAGAAAACTGAGTTCGCCAGGCTAGAGATGTAGTCGTTGTCCAAGTTGATACCTATTAGTGAGCTTTTATAGAAGTTAACTTTCAGTTCAGAAATGAACTCAAACCAACGAAGTATCCTCTTGGCATGTAGAAGAGAGGGAAAATCATTTGGCAGGAAAATCAGAGAGTCATCGACATATTGTAAATGAGTTATGTAATGTCCTGGACCAGTCTGTAAGCCTTTGAAGTAACCTGAAGCTGATGCCCTATTGAATAAAACTGTCAATCCCTAAACTACGATGTCAAATAGGAAAGGAGAGAGAGGGTCCCCTTGCCGGAGACCCCTCTCCACACTAAATTCTTTACTGGGGGAACCATTTATCAAGATGGCTAATTTAGAAGTGGATAAGCATTCAAAGATCAGCTTCCTCTAGTGTGAGCCAAAACCCATATATCCCATGCTTGTGTCAATATGTTCCCACAAAATTGAGTCAAAGGCTTTATAGAAATCTACCTTCAGTAAGAGGCCATGCTCATTCTTGTTGCGCACACCATGGACAACCTCATTTGCTATCATGAACCCATCTAAAATCTGACACCCAGCAATGAATGCAAACTGGTTAACACTGATTACATCTGTCAAGACACGTCGAAGCCTAGTGGACAGTAGCTTTGCCACTATTTTATAAAACCCGTGAATCAAGCTTATCGGACGAAAATGGGAGAATCTGCTCAGCCCCTTTGATTTTGGAATCAGAGTTACAAAAGAAGAGCTGATACCCTTTGGAAGTTTACCAGTTCTGAAAAAACTTATAACCAACATAAAAACCTCTGAGTTGATGATATTCCATACCTTTTTATAGAAAGAGAAGGTGAAACCATCGGGGCTAGAGGCTTTGGAACCATCACAGTCCCACATAGCTTGCTTCATTTCTTCCATTGAAGGTTGTCTTTCTAGCCAAATTGACTTGGCTTTTGAAATTTTGGAGAACCCAGAGCCTCCCATTTCAATTCTTTTACACGTTGGTTTGCGAAACAATGATGAGAAGAAGTTGACAGCGCCTTCTTTTATATCATTTGAGGAGACTAGGTGACTACCATTATGTTCAATCTTACTAATGTAGTTACGGCCTTTCCTTAGACTTGCTGATATGTGAAAAAAAATGAGTGTTCTTATCCCCTATTTTACACCAGTTTTGACAGGATTTTTGTCTTCAGATATCTTCAACCCTTCTGTTAACCTCCCATAGTTCAGAGTTCAGCCCCTGGAGCTTTGTTTTTTCGATCTCAGACAAGGGACGCACTTCGCTTAAGTTTTCAAGTGTTGTAATGGAGTTCTGGATGTTTGCAAGTTTTAGATTCTGATCCTCGAAAGTGGATTTATTCCACTGTCTCAGCTTTTTTTCCCATAATCCCCAGCTTCTTAATCAGACTAAACTCACCTCGAAACTCGTTGCAACTATCAGACCAGAGGGCCTCAAAATCTGTTAAGAAAGAAGGGTGCGACAGCCAATAGTTTATGAAACGGAATGGCTTCCACCCCCAGTCTACCTCAAGGCTTTGGAGGAGCAGCTAACAATGATCGGACATCCCTCTAGGGTAGCGGCAAAGAGATAAAGACGGGAACTGCAACTGAAAATCCGGGGAAGCAAAAGCTCTGTCAATACGACTCATAGAGCCACCCTTAAACCAAGTGAACCGGTGCCCCTGCATATTGAATTCAACTAGTTCACAGTCGGAAATGAATTTGCGGAATGAAGTTGAACCTGATAGATTGAGGTGACCATTACTTCTTTCATGAATGTGTAGAGTTTTGTTGAAATCGCCTAGTACCACCAGTGGTAGTTCGAAAGCAAACTTATGAGTGGTGATTTCTTCCCACAAATCAGCATGTTCCTTCACTGAAGATGCAGCGTAGACACCAACTATCATACAATTAAAAGAAGAGGAAATATGCGTGCCACATAGGCTGATCCACTGCCCTCCAAATTCTACAGAGTTAACTTCAAAGATAGAGTTATCCCACATTGCTATAATCCCTCTTGATTTCCCTACAGATTCTAGAAAAGCCCATTTGATAGCTGTAATATTCCACAGATTTCTAATGAAGGAGTCACAACAATTATTTTTCTTTGTTTCTAAAAGAAAACAGATACCAACATTATTGTTTATAAGCCTATTCCGGATGGAATTTCATTTGTGTGACATACCTAAACCACAACTATTCCAAGCAAAGATATTTATAAAGAGAACAAAAAACCAAGGTAGACTAGACTTAGCGGGGTAGGAAACTTACAACTGGTTAACTGATGTCCACTCATCTACTTCTCTGTCAATGTTTCTCATTATTCCTTCTTCGTACTCTTTTAGTTCTTACGGGTTTCCCAGACCTAGAGCCACAACATCTTGTATCATTTCTTGAGTCTCCTTTTCACTATTAAACCCATTGTCTTGATGCTTCATACGAGTGATTTGAAACCGAATATTTCCTTGTTGGATTCCTGAGTTTAAGGAGTCTGAAGAATCACAATCCTCCATAGTGTTAGCAACACTACCACTGGCTTGTAGCAACTTCAGTTTTCTTATTTTGTTGTTATTCCTGTTTGCGTTTTCTTATTGGTCGCGTCTGAAGAGGTTTGTGGGCTGCTTTGAGGGTTCAATAGGGATGGTAGATGGAGATGCTTGCCACTAGTTTCATCATCCATGGAGGCATAGTTATGGTTCTTTCCAATGACAGATGACTCAATAACAAGGGATGGCATGGTGTCTTGTAGAGGTGTGTTATTTTAGGTGTTGGTTACCTTCATTGCAAGAAGGCTGGGTGCTCCATCAAATATATGAGCTACAAACGATCTAACTTTCATCACATTCTTCCTTTTGATGAATGAAGATTTAGGTGCAAGCCCTTTGGTTCTTCTAAGCTTCTTATCTTTTATTTTTCCTTCCAACTCCATTTCCACTACTTCTTGTGGTTCTGCCAGGTCACGTATGAATGCAGAAAAAGATTGCTGATGTGTATTCTAGCTCTGATTTTGGGCTAATATCATGTGTCTTGTTAGTTTTGGGGTAGGCCTTATAACTTGGGCTGAGGAGGCTTTAGTTTGTGTTTGTTTTTTATCGAGGCCCCCTCTTGAAAAGGATACTGCTGAGTCATCTAGGTTGCTGTAGCTGGTTTCTGCCACTTGTATTTTTTCCTTAATGGTGTCATAGCATGGCTCTATAAAGGATGATTGGGGAGAGGCGGTGTGCAGTTGCTAGGTTTTTATCTGTAGCTTGTGTGTTTCCTTAGTTTCAGGAAAAAGGCAGAAGGTTTTGTATGTTATGTCAGATTGGTCTAGGTTGTTGGGTGATTCAGTGTACCTTGTGCAAAGAATGAGAGAGGGGTCATTTTACATGTCCTTTTCCTGTTGCTCTGTTGAGGTCCGATTAGCTTCTGGTTCATTTATACTAGCTGGCAAAAACTCTTCTAGAGGTTTAAATTTATTGCATGTCTCTTCATCTGATTCTTCAGTGCCTGATGTATCCATTGAGTATTTAATTGTGGTAAGCAGGGGGCTAAAACCTGGCTTCATTTCCATGACTGATATATCAAATTCCTCTCCATCTAGAATCAGTGAAAGCTGTTTGTTTAAAGTCGTGAAAGAGGTTGTGCTCAGAAACACCTTGACTCCTATAAGTGAACCTTGACTCACTTTTAATATCGTAACCAATCATCTTGCTTGCGTCTTCTACCATGGATTCAATACATCTGCGATTCCATCCAATCAGAGGAAGTCCCAGAATAGACACCCAAGCAAATCTGTCACTGCTTTTACTTCCCTCTTCGATGGTTTGATACTAGAGAAGTAGTTTGCCAAGGCAGAGCTACTGTTTATTAATTCTTTCTCCATGGTCTTTTTGTCTGTAAAGGTGATAACTGCTTGGCTTACTCCTAGGAAACGAAATCCAATTGCCTTCTTAACAGTTTTCAAAACCATATGCTTTAGTTGTGTATAGTCCACTTCTGTGGCTATAGAACCGACTAAACTTCTCAATAGCCATTCCTTGTCATCCTGTGTAGACTCATACACCACAGTCTTCTTTGATGGTTGTTGGACCAAAAGAGCTTCAACAAAGGTCCTGTTGTCTCTTAGGGCTAGTTTGGGCGAGATTTTGGTTTCTGGCTTTGTGGTGAGGGCTGTCTTTTCCCTGGAATCTATAGGTGTTTGAAATCTTGCTAGGTTTGCATGAATTTTGAAAGAGTCGAACCATATAAGGTTCAATCTGTCACAAAGGTCTGCATCTTCTAAATGGGAGAAGAAAGATACAAAACCAAACCGTCTCCCTCGTTTTGTTTTTTTCCTGGAAACAAAGAGGTTGGTGACAGGACTAATCTTTGAAAAAGCCTTTTTGAGATCTTGGTAATCAAGCCAATACGGGAAATGTTCAAAATAAAACTTAGTAGGGATAGAGGGAGTGAGAGTTGTGTTAGGTAAGTGTTTGATGTTTCGGCTGTTGTTTGTGTAACACATAGGTTGCAAAAAATTCAGGGTGGCAAGGTGAAGAGGGGGATGTTGTGTATGTTTAAGAGGGACATTTGCAGGTGTTTGTGGGGTTGGATTGTAAGGGGGAGGTTTGAAGGAGGTTGCTAAGACCTGGGTTGCAGGGGAGGGATAGACAAAAAGGGAGGTTTTTTAGTTGGGAGCATCATTGCTAAAACCCTCTTGTACAAAAATAGATGGTTATTTGACATGTTGATTATGATTTTATTGATTTTGAATTTTATTTGCATATTTTCTTTTCAAGGGAAACTGGATCTTATTTGTTTATAAAGTATAGTTGTTTCAAGGAAATGTTTGCTTATTTCTAGTAAATAGTTTTGATGCATGAGATTATAGGATTCCTATATATTAGCTGGTTGTGTTTTTCTCTGGAGGAATGAGTTGATGCATACCTCTTGAATTCATTTATTTGTTAAATTTGGAAGATAACATCATTTTGTTGCTGGGAAGGGGAAATGATTGTTCAATGAGTCTAGGGTACTTGCTTAAGGAACATGCATCACTAATCTTAACAAACCAAGATCATGATTTATGGTCAAGGAGATAAATGAACAACCTAAAATAATCTTTATAGTTCCTTAAAGCTTGTTTAAAATAACTTTTACATGTGATTGGATTGTAAAATTGTAAACTTTCACACTCTTAAAAGTACCCTTTATAAATGTAATACAAAAAATTGTATTATTTTATATCACTATTTAGAAAAATATTAATATTAATACTAGATTTATAAGAATAAGAATTTTTTTTCAAAAAAAAATCCTAATACATTACCTTTATGAATGGTGTAATTGATCATAAACTACACCAAGAAAGGGTTTGATTTTTTCAAACTATGATGCTTCTCATATATATATATGAGTTGTTGCAAACTACAAGTTATTCAAGTGTTCGATCTCTAACGGTAATTTACACGAACTATCAGTGAGAAATCTCCTAAATTCTTTTAGAAAAGAGGAATTATTATACCTTTGAGTGTTAACTCTTTTCTTTTGTGTTTAGATATTTTTGTATTGTACTGTCTTGTATAGAAAATAATTGGCATAACATTCTATTTATAAAAAAACCTAAAAACCCTATAAATAAATAAAAAATATCAATTCACCCTTTAAATAATATCACATATATTATTTTAGAATAATTTTAGAAACTTATTCAATTAAGTCCTTATTTGATTTTTTTTTCTAAGTCTAGAATTGTAATATCTTGTATTCATTACATTATAATACTTAATTTCTAAAACATAATTACAATCAAGTCGCACTTGATTAATCATTCCATTTTAATTTCTGACTAATAATTCTTTTATGTGTGAGCCATTACGTTCCCTAATAAGATAACCCAAATATAAATTATAATCCTAAATAAATAGGATTAAATAAATTAAATAATTTAATTTATTATCAGTTCAACAATTGATTTATTTATATTTGAAGATCAAATATAAAGTCTAGCAACCTGTCATGATCCCCTAAGTATTTACAAAGCCATAAGTGATTCGACTTAACCTTTTTTTGACCAGTTTCTTAGTGTAATTATTATTCTTCATCAAGAATATTCTAATTTAAACATTATAGCATGTAGCATGTCAAGGTAGGGACTCCCTGATCTTGACATCCCGTGACGCTACGCGCCCACATGCAACTCACTCATTCCACTAGTTTACCAAGATGTATTGCTAAATAAGATATAGGATACACTCACGAACATCAGTTATTTCTTTAGAAATATATGTTCCAATAAGTTGCAGATACAACACATAGAGATGCTTGAAATAAATATAGTCTAGACAATCTACAAACTTGAAATGATATTCCTTGCATCTTTTTTTGACTCAATAGAGCATCTACTCATATATCTACCGTTTAAGGCAAAAGTTGAAGACCCAGTTCCATATAGATAGATGTATCCATTCAAGAAGTTAATGATTACACATGCATCATAATTAAAATTCTATTGTTTTTTTTATTAATTCAAAATATTCATTTAATTTCATGCATGTACTTGTTCAACCTTAAGAGAAAAGTAAAAAAATAAGGCGTATGTTGAGGCTTTAATATACAAGTCTTATATTGTTAAAGAGATCTCAACATTTATCTCGTACTATTTCGAGCCATACTTGAGAACAAGAATCAACTGTGTTCTAAGACATGATGACGATGAGGAAGTGACTTCAAATGGAAACTTGTCTATACTTTTCTATCTTGGATGACCCGTACCAAAACTGTTGTAAGGAGAACATATTTAACATAAATAGAATTCAAACAAGCACATAATTATGTGTTATTTAACTCCAAAAAAATTTCACGTGATTCCGAACATATGTAAAAACTGTTTAATTATTCTTATATCTCGAGATATTTAATTTCATTACACATTTCTCATTAACTATGATGGAGATGTAATTCATGTATCAAGTTTATCAATTGAGAGGGAATGCTAATGTTACTTTGAATTTACTGAATCTGGATCCTGAAAGAAAGGTGAAGTACTATAACAGGTATTTCGTCAATAGACATGTGTTTCATACTGAAGAGCATGGTCAGGGTAGAAAGACATGTAACAATGGGATCTGTGTTAAAAGATCAACTTTTAATGAGTTTGAAGTTGACTATTATAGAAAGTTAGAAGATGCCATTGAATTGCAATATCATAGCGAGCAAAATACAGTCTTTTTATTCAAATGTTATTGGTATGATACCACTAACAAAAAAATCAAATTAAATCTCCATCATGGTTTGGTCAAAATTAATACAAAGGTTAGACTCCGCAGCAAGGATATCTTTGTTTTTGCCAAGCAATGCCAGCAAGTTTAATACACATTCACTCCATTTAAAATAATTGTTCAAGAGTTGATTAATTATCTATAGTGAAAATCAAACCCAAAAATCATGTCCAGGTTGTTTAGAATGGCAACTATGAATTAACTATGGGAGATGATGTCTTTCAACTTGATAACTTAGTTGATCCATATCGAGTTGTTTCATCTAATGACTTAGAAGAAAAATCAAAGTTTTGCATCGCCGAGAATACTTTGGTTAATGTTGACATTGGGGATTTAAATGGTGTTTTGAGAACCAACGGACATATAGAAGTTGATGGAGATGATGATAGTGATGAAATCAACGTAAAAGATTGCAATGGAGATGACTTAGTCCGTTGTTATATTTCAGAGAGTTGGAAAAGAATTATTGCAAATGCCACTGATTTTCTGTTTTTGTTTAGTAGATTTTCTTTTTTAAAAAAAATCTAAATTATTCTTGATGGGGTTACCGACAATCTAAGTTCATCGGTATATTCCAAAGAGTTTGAAAAGAATTACTATAAATGTCATTGCCACTGTTTACTCACCAACGGAATAACAAACAGTTTGTTTGACAATTATATGTCAAATTCAACGAATGAAATACTAACAGACCAAAACAGAACCATCGATGAAATGATATATGGTTTTTCTATCGGTGATATATTATATTCATCGATGGAAATACTGATAGAATGAAGCGGGTACAAAAAAAAAATTGTCACTGTTTTTCCATCAGTAAATCTATTAATAAAATTATTATTGATAGACCTCAAATCACTTGTGAGAGTTTTTTTAACAAATTATTTCTATCCGGTAGCCCATTAAGAAAATTTGTGGTGCTGATTGACTGTGAGTAGATGGACAAAAAAATCTTTCAATAAATCTAAAAATTTGGTTGTGTTTGGATGTCTTATTCTTATAATAATTCTACAATTTTTTTTATTCCTTTCGTTATTTATTGTCTAATTATTAGTTCTGAATATTTCACTTTACACTAAACAATTGCAATTTTTACGAACAATTCCAACCTCCTCTAGCAGCGTACTCAAGGAGGACAATCTCTGCATAGCATGGCTTGACAAGCAAACTCCTAAATCAGTTATC
>Ga0325400_1002965_pt1 | contig 15151 bp, 9 predicted proteins | sample PopdelMetagenome_2_FD_205662 | JGI IMG/M metagenome (GOLD analysis project Ga0325400, IMG submission 205662) | Populus deltoides microbial communities from Bellville, Georgia, United States - Xylem-PdKOR-R1 | ecosystem: Host-associated > Plants > Phyllosphere > Stem > Wood/Secondary xylem... | reverse complement strand
CCAATGTCTCCTCTCGACAAAAACTGCACTAATTCTTTTTCATCAATAAGACCACCACGTCCAACGTTAATGATCACCCCTTTCTTTCCCAATGCTGTCATCACATCCTTGTTAATTATATGGCGAGTTTGTTCTGTCAGTGAGCAACAAAGAACGAGAGCATCACTGTGTGCTGCAAGGTCAAGGACATTAGCATAGTAAGGAAATGGAACAGATGGCTTCTCCATTCGTGAATTGTAAGCAATGCTACAACCAAACGCCTCCAGTCTTTTTGATACTTCAAATCCAATACTTCCAAGTCCAACTATCCCAACTCGTTTTCCTCTTAACTGCAATTGCATTACATTTTATGTTACTTAAGAACCAATTTGCTAACAGTGTGCTCTATCAACATCCAAAAGTCATACAGCAAAGAAAATGAAGCAACGCTGAACATGTATCTGTGTATACACAAATCAACAACAAAGGTAGTGATACCTGATCTTGTCTTAAATGTCATATAATAAATAATGTAATTTCCTGCATAACAAATATTATAAGCTAAACCCATCTTTTTCTTTGTTTTTTTTATAAGCCAATGAAAATTCATCAAACACCTTGGGAGCAAAAGGCAAGCAAACAAGGAGAAAGAAAATTTACAGTAGACAAGGGAAAAAAAGAGAGGAATCCGGAAGCAGACAAGAAACCTTGAAGAAAATAACTCAGACTAACAACAGGAGACAAAACAAACCACCATCACAAAGCACAACTGCGGAGACCAAACGAAGCTAACAAAGAGACCAAAATAACAAGAAGAAGGGCAGAAGGTACCAGCAGCCTAAAGCAGAGTATGCACAAAACAAAAGCATGACAACCGGGGGGCAGACCAAGAGAGAAAGGCAAACAACCAAATTGGTCAAGAGAAATCCAGCAAAAATACAGGCAACAAAACAATAAACAAGCCTCCTGCAACTTTTATAACTCATCAACCCTCAACATTGGGACGCCGTTGAGCTTCAGAATCCTCTTTAGTCTCTTTCTCAATTCAGCCTATAAGAAAGTCAATTATAGCATCATCCCCATTGTTTGGTCCACGACCTGGAGGTCCTGGAACACAACCTGAAAGGCAACCAACCTTCCAAGAGAGTCCAGCTTCATCTCTGAGAGCATTTGGAACAATTTTTGGACCAAGAGTTTGAACAGGATCTATAGGGTTCAATTCGGCTTCAGCAATAACATCTCTATTAATCGGTTTCTTGATCTTCCTTCTTTTTCAACCTGATTAATCGGTTTCTTGAGAAATAGACCTACAAATCTTCCTAGCCTTAGCTCTATTTTTCCCGTTGTTTTCGCCTAAGAATGAAATCTGAGAGAATCATATCAACTTCATGGTCAGAGCTAAGAGATTTACCATTACTATGAATGGAACACCTTGAGTTTTCCATAAGGGATTTGGATGATGACGGTTAGCATACTCCACTCGGTAAGTCCGTAGCACGTGGGGAAGATATTGATAAAGAAGCTTCATGCAGCTCAGCATGAGGAGATGGATGAGATGCCACTTCAATAGATCCTTGAAAATCGTTCTCGTGAGCTGCTATATCAACGTCAACCCCTCCAAGTTCGGGCAACCAAACTACCAAAATTGTCACAAGTGCTCTGCTTGTGGAGATAAGGATTTCCTATCAAAAACTTTGTATTTGGAAAACCAATTGACAAGCATCTTATCACAAGGCTCTTCCCTAAAGCTTACTTCATGGACCTCTCCATTAACATCATTGTTATAGCTTGCTCAATGAAATCATGATCACATGAACTGATGAGAACCCACATCAAGTCTCTGCTTCTTCAATGTATACTCATTGAGGCTTATAAATCTTCAAAACAAGTTGGCTAAGGTAGAGAAGAACTTTGCATTCCACACATGGAGGGGGTATACCTTGACATCTTGGCCAAACAAAGCGTTCACCACTTTTGGCACATGAATCCTAAGGCTCAACACTATAAAAACATGCAGTGAATAAATTCTGATTCTCGATCACACGCAACATTTCTTCGCTTGAAGGGAAAGACAATAGCATCATATTGCCACCTGATAGGGTTAGCTTAAATGAGCTGAACCTGTGATCATGAGCTGATGGGATAATTTAGGGGTGAGCATAACCAAAAGCCTCTCCTCCTTAGCCATTTAATGTCGTTGTCTTCCACATCAAACACTAAACTCGGTTCCAAAGAGAGATCAATCTGATTTCCTAAGACACTGTTGTTACTGCAATCTTGAGAGCTTTTGTACAGTTTTAACCCTTTATGACATGAACACCTATTTTTTTTAAAAAACTTTTATAGCACAATTACTTTTATTAAATATTTATTTAATTGTTAAGATTTACAAAGATTGTTTAGTTCTAATGTTAGTTGGATTCCATTAGCCATGTAATTTTTCACAAGGAAACTTTTTCCAATAAGGATTTTAGGTCTAAAACTAATATAAATAGGAATAATAGCTTATTTTTCATTAAAGATTATTGAATTACAAACTTTGTAGAAAATATCAGAGTTTTCTCTCTATTTCTCTACAGTTTTAGTTGTAATCTTAGGGCTTGAGAACTCTAATTTTTATTTATATTTACATTGCGTCAATTAATATCAGAGCAGGTTGCTCTCTTTGATAGATGTAGACAGTAGCAGCAACCTACCCCACAATGCAGGAGTGAAGGCCATCGGAGCATTGTGGAAGCTAGATCATTTGGAGCAAACAATAACAACAATGTCAAATAGCTTGGAACATCTAGTTTGGCTAATGAGAGGCAAAAATAAAAATCGTGCAGAGAAGATGAACGTGCTTGGAGACTTATCTCGGGGCAAGCCTAACCCTATACCTATTTCTGAAGATACACCTAGACAATCAATTATCTATATGAAGGGTGTTGGTGAAGATGAATTTTATGGGGTTCATAAATCTTTAGCAAGCCAAGACAGACCACCACAACCCGAGAGATAACAAGCAAACAAATTCTAGATAAAAGTAAAACTACCTCCCTTTAATTGAGATCTGGATATAAAAGAGTTTCTTGATTGGATCACAAAATTTGACAAGGTTATGGAATGCGTGGGTATCAAAGAAGAGAAGATGGTGAAACTAGCAGCCTATAACCTAAAGGGCATAGCTTCTTCCTAGTGAAAACATCAAACAATTACACAATTAAAAAAGAGGTGACAACCTATTACATTATGGATGTATATGAGAAAAATGATGAATGAAAGGTTCTCTAATCATGATTACAAGAAATATTTGTTTCAAAGATATCAAGATTGTTCGTAAGAAAATAAATTTGTCAATGAATATACTGTTAAATTTCAAAGGCTAACAAAACATAATCGACTTCAAGAGATGAAGAATCAGTAGGTGGTGAGATTTCTTAGGGTGCTAAAGCCAACAATCCGAGATAATATTAGAGTACATATGTTGTTTACACTTGCTGAGGCAAGAAATATAGCTTTAAAGGCTGAGATGTTAATGAAGAAGATGGCTGGTAGCAATAGCAAATTTGATCCTTCTAGAAGGCTATACAATGAGGCTAGCAAATTCAGTACCCTTGACAAGGGAAGGGCAGTGCATACATCAAAGCAACCTTTTATGAGACATGATACTGCAAAACCTAACAAAGCTCCGAGAATGCAAGTTGATACGAACAAACCAAGCAAACCCTATTCCAAGCTAATGGTGGGCAAGTGTTTTAAATATGGAGAGGTAGGATACCGTCCTAGTGATTGTAGGAGACAAAAATTGATCAACATGATTGCATGGCAATGTGAGCAAGAACCCTTAAAAAAAAGGGCAAGCTATGCAAACCTGGTAGAGATGACATAGAATACTTATATAAATATGATGGTTATGACGAGGGGTAGACCTACGTGGTTAGGAAGATGCTGCTAGCACCAAATGTTGCTAGAGATTCACAGCAAAATAAGTTATTTTGTACTCAATGTGCCATAAATAATAACTTGTTTGGTTTGATCCTTAATAGCGTTAGCTGTGAAAATATTATTGATAAACATATTGTTGATAAGTTGAAATTTCCATTAGAACCATATCCTGAACCATATAAAATAGGGTGGATTAAGACAATAGAAGATATAAGGATAACTCAACGTTGTAAGTACCTTTTTCCATTGAAATGTATATGGATAAGATTTATTGTGATATGGTAGAAATGAATGCATGTAGTTTTAATATTTGGTAAGCATTGGCAATATAATGTAGATGCTATACACTTGGGTAGAAATAACTTATACAGAATTAATAAGGATAGTGTGAATTATACACTTATACCACTAAAAAGGGAACCCAAACCCAACTTATAAGTTAAATCATAAGCAACTGGAGGCATAATTATTCGAGTTGATGATAAAAAAAAGAGCTGGGAAAAATTCCCATTCTCGAATCACAAACACCTAGTATTCTGCTCTGGTTTCTAATATTCTTAGTGGTGAATCAATTGCTCCAATTATAGAGCTTGTTTCCAATGAAGCAAAAGAGTCATAATTAATTCTTGAAGGAATAACCTAAAGTCACTAAACATGTTAAAAAGTTTGAGGAACATGAAATAGAGGTGAAATTCAAAAGACAATTTGAAGTCGGTGAATATGTTGAGTTTAAACCAACTAATGATGGGTAGAACAAGTTATTGGAATTGCTTAGGAGGTTGAAGTTGATATCAAAGATGACTTCAGTATGGATCTATCATCCAAACCAAACAAAACCATATCAAATCTATCTCCTAAAATTACCAGGATAGTCAGTGGTCAAGACACTGTTGTTAGGGATGATCAAACACGTCATCTAAAGTTTCCATTATCTCAAAAGATGGTTTCATATGACCTTGATTTTTTGGGTCATGAAAAGTTTTGCCTAGGTTCATAAACTCTATATGAAATTAGATATAAGATATTTGGAGCAAGCTATCTCATGCATAAATTGGTAACAAGGTTATATTTAAAGTATCTATTCCTTTGAAGTAATTGAGTTCTATTTCTGACATTAACTCGAGAGCAAGTTTTTTACAAGTAGAGAGGACTGACACACAACATTATTTTTTAATTTTATGGCATAATTAATTTTATTATAATATTAATTTAATTGTTAGGATTTAAAAGGATTTGTTTAGTTTAGGTATTCTAATAGTAGTTGGGTTTATTAGCCTTGTAACTTTTAACAAGGAATCTTTTCCAATAAGAATTTTAGGCTTAGAACTAATATAGATAAAGATATCTAACTTATTTTTCTGAAAATATCATAGAAAAACCTTAGGACCTGATAACGCAAATTGCCAAACTCTAGTGCTGAATCGTCTGGTGATAGCAGTAGTATGAATATGAGTTGTCTCCTTGCTGGACTCTTTGATAAATCTTGCAACATTGAGGCTCTGTCTTTCCTTTGTCGACCTTGAAAGAATCAATCCATATATTTTGAAAGCACTTGAGGAAGTTATGCTCATATTCTTTCTCATGAATACCACAAAACCATATCTACGGCCACTTCTGTTGAGCTTCTTAGGCATAAAGGCATCAACCAGACAGCTAAAGGGAGAAAAAACATATCAGAAATGACGAGGTTGGACGTCATTAGGGAAGTTTTCAACATACAAGGATAAGATTGGGCTTGGGAGCACACAAGGAAGAGGTGGTTAGATTAGGGGGAGAGGTTATGGGTGGCTGAAGAAGACGGGGAGCGGTGGAGGTGCGAAAGTGATGTACAGGATGGAAGAGCAAAAGGCTAGTGCAAAATAGGGCCATTGGGGCAAATAATCGAAAAGTTTGTGTGCAATGCTAGGTAGGCTAGTCTTGCTGTGCCGAGGATTGAAATCAAAATCTCCTTAGTATTTCAACTACATAAGCGTAAACAAAACATCGGAGCAGAACTCTATGAGATCTAATCTCCCGTTGTTCCTCAGTAGCTCAGTGGTAGAGCGGTCGGCTGTTAATTGACTGGTCGTAGGTTCGCATCCTACTTGGAGAGATTTGATTCATTCCGAATTCCTTTTTGAAAATAAAATAAAATTATACTGTATCTATAGTTTTGAGCATTGCTTTTCTTTTCAGGTCAATATCAGAGTCAATCTATCTATCATCTCTGTAGCAAAAGATTCAGTTATATTTCTTTGACAATATTTCCAATTAATATCAGCAGAAAAAATCAAGATTTGACACACCATCATTCATGATTTCTCAGAATAAGAATATTTCAAACTATCATCACTATAATACCCACCTGTTGGTTTAATTAAATTTAGCATTCTGGTCAGGCTACGTTTTACAATCAGCTTCAAGCTAAAAGAACATGTATAATTTCAATCAAAAAAATGAATTAAAGCAAACTAGATAGAGAAATAAGAAAGAAAGAACCTTGGAAGCTAGTGGATAATCTCCCTTAACAGGCCACAAGCCGGCATGAAGGAATCGGTCTGCAGCTGATATTCTACGCCAAACATCAATCAACAATGCCACCGCATAGTCTGCAGCATCTTCCGCGAATGCTGTACTAGCATTCGTCATAATAATTCCGCGACGGCGACATTCCTGTATATCAATGTGGTCAACGCCAGCACTAGAAGCCACTATGAGCTCCAATGAAGGAAGGAGATTGAGAGTTTCTGCGGTGACGGGAGCATAGCCCACACAGATGAGAGCTCTAACAGATTGTGCATGATTGGACAGGAAGGAGCAAGCAGGTTCAGGTGAATCAGCTGGATCAAGGAGGTGGAAGTGAGGCCGTAGGATGTCATTCAGCGGCAAGTTGAATGATGGGAGACGAAGCACGAGGACTAGATGGAGATCCTCATTTGACTGCAACCCTTCTTGATTTGCCTCTACAGCCATGGGCAAATCTTGGGGATTGGCGTTATTTCTCTCCATGTCGCTGTGTTTCTTGGAATGAACACTAGTTCCGTGCTTTGGTGTCCTTCTACTCTCTCTCTCTCTCTCTCTCTCATGGTAAGCATTTGTGTCTGTTGTTATTAAAAATAGAGATATTGTCAAAGGAATCTACGATATAATAATTTATATAAAAATATTATATAAGAGATCCATGATTGGTCAAGCTGACACATGGGGAAAGCTTGCACAAAAAAAATATTATAAATTCATATATAAAATATAGTTGTGATAGAGGGCAGTTTCTAATCGGTGGTTAGGAATGATTTTTTTTGAAAAATAAATATTTTTTAATTATTTTTCTTTTTTCTTTTCAGATTAGGAATTTTATTTTTTTATTTAATATTATAGTAATATGCTTTTCTAGTTTTTTTATTTAAAGAGAATAATTTTTCTATTTTCCTATCTAGTATTAATTGGATTTTCTAGTTTTTTTTTAATATATAAAAGGTTGTAATAACATTTTAGCAAGTGAGACTAGGATGAATAAAAATTAAGTGTTTTAAGAGCCTCCTTATATCATGGTATTTTTTTGTTTTTAAGGTTTTGACTTGTAATAATCTACATTATCTTTTACTCCTGTTTGAGTTAGTTGATATCAAAGCTCAATGATTTTTGAGTGGTTAATTGCTATGTGTTGTTAAATAATTATGGTTGAAAAATATCGCAAAATATGATATATTTATGTAGGAGGGGATGGAGTGGTTCTCCCTCGAGAAAAAGACATCAAAGAACCAATATGTTGTTTTTGTTTGTGTCAATTGCTGCTATTGAAAATCCTGGTGGTGAAATTCACGATTAGATTACCCGTACAAAGATATTGTGTTAGGGATTCATTATGGAGTGATCTGCACAAAGATGTTGTATTAAGAACCTGTAATGGAAAGACTCATACAAACGTGTTACGAATTCAAGATGGAGTAATCTACACACAAGAATATTTGTGATAGAGAATGTTTCTAATTGAGGTATAAAATCAAGAACAAGTTCCTTCCAACCTAGAGAGATTATTGTAGAAGCTTTATGGAAAAATAAATATTTTATTTATTTATTTTTATTTCTTCCTTTTTAGTTTAGGAATTTTATCTTGAAAAAGTTTCATCGAGCCTCTTATAGTTCAATCATTTTTTTTTACTTTGTCTTCGTTGATTAAGAAATTACACTTTATATCCTTAGTCAATGAAAATTTTCAAATTAAACAAAATGAAATGACTAAATTATCCTCACATACACACACACAAATATCTTTTTGAATCTCTTCCCCTTCTTTCTTCCATTCTTTACTTTCTGTTCCCTTTTTTCTCTCATCTCTTTTTTGTTTCAATCAAAATCCTAGATTGATTATGACTTCAATAAAAAAAACCCCCCCCCCAAATTAAAGCTTAGAAAGAACCTATTTTTTTAACCTTCGTCAATTATTGGTGAAGATAAAGAATAATAAGGTTTTACCGAGCAAGGAAATGAGTTACTAAAAAAGTTGATGGTTTAAAATAAAGAGGTTGTGAATTCATTAATGAGGAGAATCCAAAATTAAATCAGGAAAAATCGTTAAAAGCAGAAATGAAAGTGGATTAAAGTGATGGGTTTAAAATTGAAGAATGTAAACGGTCTATTCAATTTTGTTTTTCTATTTTCTATCAGATCGATTCAAGAAGAGACATTTAATCAAATATTTTGTTTTTCTAGCTTTTTAATATTGACAATTATTAAATGTACAATTGGAGTCACACATACAATTAGCATTGACAATTTTTTCCTAGCATTTGTTTTTCAAATTTTATTTATTGATATTGATGAGTGTTGTGCTTATTTTTGCCACAACAGGGATGTGGTAGAGAGAAGTGTATCTTCGTTTATTTTTATTATCCCTTTTATCTTTGCTTTTTTTTTTTTATGAATGGCAAGTGGAAAATAGATTAGATGAAAGTAAAGAACAAAGAGAGGAATAGATGGTTAGAGGTGCAATAAGAGAAGGGAGTGATTATTTCTCTACACACTTCTTTTTCTTTTTTCTCGTATATTTTTATTATCCCTTTTATTTTTGCTTCTTCTTTGAACTTTTCTTTCTCTCTCTCTCCCTTTTATCTTTCTACAATTTTCCTTTTTGATTTTCTCTCTAAAAACCAATTTTCTCTTCTGGTTTTATGTTGCTTGGGGAAAGGGTCAGAAACTTTCATATAAGTCCTTCACTACTTCCTTAATTATCATTATGCTAACTAAAATTTTTCATTGATTTTCTTATGAATTTTTAGAAATGTTTTTTTATTTTGAAAATTCTTCAATTTGCATACAATAAGAAAAAAAAACTTTGAAATTTACAAAATAGCAAAAAATTGATCAAATTGTGTTGAAGATGCATTTATGATAAACTCTCATATCTTTTTTAAAATTTGATCAAAACAGGGGAATCAAGTTAAAACAAATTGGACAATATATTATATGATGTGTATAGTTAAATCAAGAGTGCAAAGCACTATGAGAAACTTTGGTAAAAAAAAATACAAGGCTAAAGATGCTAGTATGAAAATTCAACTCGGGTATGGGTCTGGTTGACCATTGACCCGAGTCAACAGAAAGATAAAAGCGATAATGATCATAGTTTTAAAATTCAACTCGGGAGTCAACCCCGGCTCAAGCCCGGGTTAACAATTGACCCGGGTCAAGTAAGGAAAAATATGATTATTATTATAGTTTTAAAACCCGACTCGAAGGTCTACCTGGAGCAAGGCCCGGGTCATGAGTCAAGTTTACCATTAACTCATGTCAAAGTCAGGATAAAAGTGATTATTATTATAGTTTTAAAACCTGACTTGTGAGTCAACCCAAGGCTAGACCCAGTTCATGGGTCGGGTTGGCCATTAAACTGAATCAATGTAAGGATAAAAGTGGCTATTATCATAATTTTAAAACCTGACTCAGAGGTCAACCCGGGTCACGGGTCATGATGGTCAACCCGAGTTGACCTGAGGCAAAGTAAAAATAAAAATGATTATTATCATAGTCTTAAAACTTGACTTAGGGGTTGATCTGGGGCAAGGCCTGGGTTACCGATCAGGAGGGTCAACTCAGGTTAACCCAAGTCAACATGTGGATAAAAATTGTTATTGTCATAGTTTTAAAACTCAGCTTGAAGGTTGATTCACGACAAGGGGCCATGTGGGAGGGTCAACCCGGGTTTATCTAAGTTAATATATGGATAACAATTGTTATTATAGTTTTAAAACCTGACTTGGAGGTCGACTTTGAAAAAGGCTTGGGTCACGGGTTGGGAGGATCAATCTGAGTTGACCCCAATAAAAAAAATCAAAGCAATCTCATTTTGACAAAAAAAAAAGATTTTTTTAAAACAGTCAAGTGATTTTTTAAGTGTGTTTTATCTTGGGTAGACCGGGTTGCATGTTGACTCGAGTTTTTAATCGGGTCATGTTCAATCCATCCTCTATTTTTCCTAAATTCAGACCGGTTTAGGCACCAGGTAGTTCGAGTTCTATTCAGTATCTACCTAACACGAAATGAGACAAATTATCTAGTCTAGTCCAAGGCATTCCGAACATAAGAGAAGAGAGTTATTTGTTCAGTCCAATCCAATCAATATTGTCCATCATACCAAATAATTAATTTGATAAAAATTTATTAAAAAATTATCAAAAAAATTAACAAAATATTATCATGATCACAAATTTTATTTTTATTGAATATTTTTAATAAAAAATTTAAAAATAATTTTTATATTAGGTTCATGTATAATAATTAATGAAATGATTACTAGTATTTGTTTTTAAAAAAATGCAATAATCTTATTTGAAAAAAATAGAAAAGATTGAATGGTATTTAATGGAATAATATTTTAAACATTATTTTTATTATTTTATTTCTAATTAGTATTTAAGAAAATAATTTTTAAAAAAATTTAAAAGGCATAATAAAAGAAGGCCAGGCTTGTGGGCTTAGAAGGTTGGGTCCATATTCCTAGAACAAAATAAAAGAAGGCCAGGTGCATGTGGGCCTACAAGGCCAAGCCGGTATGCCTAGCCTTCTCGCTTTTTTTTTCTTTCATAAGGCGAATGACACGACGTTTGTCCTGTTTTTAAAACAAAATTAGCAAACGATGCATTGTCAATTGGTTAAGATTTTGATGGCTAAAAAGTTAGGGTGTGACTTTTTAGACCCTAAAAACCTATTTCAACAATTCTTTCATTTGAAAACATCTAAAAAATATTAAAAAAAACACTTAAATAAGCCTATTTTTGATATTGAAACATCCTTAAATGGATCAGAAAATCAAAATTATACTGAATAATAAGAAGTTTCCCAAGACTTAATCTACTTTATTTGACAAAATAATAATAAAAAAAATAAGACTTCTCTTGTCAAGAGAAACCTAATAACACCAAGATTAATTTTTTTTTCTAGGTTTTAACGAGCTAACTTCTTTCTCCCTCTTCTCTTATTTTTCGGTGACTTGTTAGTTGTTATCTTCTCTCTCAAAACTCCAAGACTAAGAATGTAAAAAAACTAAATTTTAGGATCTAAATGCACTAAACTAAAAGAACAATGACAAATTATATAAAATAGTCAATTTGAGGTGCAAAATTAAGAGTTTTGGGTGCCTTTTATGTCAAGGGCTTCATTTTTTATGTCAAATCCAGTCCTTTATCTTTTAATTGTTTTTTTTTTAATAAGCTAAAACTCAATCTATTAAAATTGATCATTAATCCAATGTTGGATTATTTTATGAAATTCCATGAAAATTAAACAAAATTCAAAAGGAAGAAAAATAAAAGGAAAATAAGTTTAGGGATAGAAGTAATTAACAGATCCAAGGATTGAAAACAAAAAAACAATGGGAGGAACAGAAAAACATGAGAGAATAAACACTAGATGCTTAGTGAACCGCCAATCTCTTAATTTGAGTGTATAGTTTGATAATTTGTAGCCATTGGCTGCATCAAGCAACATGAAATTAAATAAGTACAAAAAATTAGAACAAATACTAGTAAAATTTCATATGAAAAATAAGAAATGAAGAATCTTGTTGTCAATTATTATAAAATATTGATGTAAATTGTTTCAACGCGAGCAGCCTCCAAGAATTCTAACAATAACACCTCAAGAAATTGCTCTACCTATCAAGATCTTCGAATTGAAAAGATAGACTCAGTTTTCTCTCTACGATAACCAAATCTCAAGCTCTAAAATTACATAGTTGATAGAATGAAAAAGAAGAGTGTCTTTGATAGTGTGATAGCGGTTGTTTTTCAAATAGCTTTTCGTGCTGAAATACATGCCAATGATGTTTTTTTTATTTTTTAAAAATTATTTTTGATATTAGCACATCAAAACGATCCAAAAAATACAAATTATACTTAATTTTAATAAAAAACATTTAAAATTTAAAAAAATATAATTACAAACATAATACCAAACAATTTCAAGGCATAATGAAAATAGATAGCAGTAGACTTGCTCCCATCCTCTGTGGGGACCTAGACTACTTAAATTAATTCTGACAATTAATCTAAGCCTGAGCTAAGCCTACACGTGTAGTTTTGAACCAAACTCCACATTGCCTCTCTTCTACAAATTTTGGTGCTCTGCCAGGCTAATTATTTTTACTTTCAATGCACTAGTATATAAGTGATTAATTTGAAAATCATATAATTTTTCGTTGTGGGATTAAGGTTTTTTAATTTAACTTTTTTTGTCAACCTAGTATTATTTAAGATCAATTTTTTATTGATTTATAATTGATTTTAGACATGTCAAAATAATTTTTTTTCAACAAATCTAAATTCTAAATATTGTGATTGTATCTCATTTTAAATTTAGCTTTAAATATTTCTATCAATCATGTAAAAAAAAAATACTCGTGAATATACCGTGTTTGACGCTGTTAAATAACCATTTAAATTAAAAAACTTAAGATGTTGGGTGAAATTTTAAGTTTATATTTTTTAATATATTTTTTTAAGTGGAAAAGTTTTTGGATTTAAAACTTGTATGATTAAACTCGTTAGTATTTTGTGTTTAATTTCGTTAAAGAATAAAAATAGTAAAATTTGAAATTTTAACCGCTTTATAATGATAATATTAATAATTATCTCAATCAAAACTTTAAGTTGTTTGATAAGGGTTCAAGAATTGTTTTATATTTTTCTAACACTATTCATTTCCAATTACTTCAAGATAATTGTTGAATAGTGGTGTGTTGGTTTGATGCTTCAAAGGCAGTGCATATGATGATGAATATTACATGAACGGATCATCATCCATGGATTATTTCCTATGAAAAAGAAAATGATTCTATATATGGCTATTTTCCCACTCGGCACAGTGCGAGAGTGTGTGTGTGTGTATCAAGCATTGAAAATTAAAAATGCGACCACCAATCTTACAAAAGCTCATTCAGCTTAAATAGAAGAAAAGCTATGAATTTAGGTAGGGAGTGTTATTATTTCTATAAAGCCTGGAAAAGCTGATCACCACAGGCAACAAAGAAACTTAATATTACAAGTTAATATCAAAATATCAGTGGTAGAAGGAAGTGATACCGTGCATATACTTGCAACAAAATCATGAATAGTTCTATATACTGAGTGAATAAATGAGTTCTATACTTCTATATATTGCCTTGAGAAGAGATCTGCTAGTTTGCCAATACGCTGCGACAACTAGCTAGCAGACATGATCAGATTGGATCGATGCTATTTGACATAAAACACCCCAAATTTACCTAAACTACCAACAAAAATTAAAGAAGGATATAGAGAATAAATTGAATCAGGTGATAAAAAGTGATAAGTGTTTGTATATAGGAAAATTAATTGAATCAGGCTAAAAAAATGGTTCAGGTCACTGTGCGAGTTGGCCAACACATGTTGCAGTTACTCTGAAACGAAATGCATATAAATCATACGAAGAAATTATATAATACATCAGTGAAGGATGAAGAACATAACCTAATTAAGCAACACCGCAGAGTTATTTCTTTTATACATCTCTATGATATTTTTCATCAAATGAAAAACACTCGGTAGTTAAGGCTGACCAACCTGAGGTGCCAGGAAGAGGAAGTCTAGCTAGCAAGGACAAAAATCTATCTTTCTTCAGTGGAATAAATCTCCCCATGCAAATAAGCCAACACTTCCTCGACTAATTTGTAGATCAAGATCACTAGACTATTGCGCTTGTTAGCTTCTGTTGCAGATCAGAAATATCCAGACTTCTTCCATCAGTGACCTGTGTGTAAACTTTCAAGATTAGTTGGAGCTATTTGTTAATATATAGCAAAGAAGAGCGAGAAACAATTATGATCGTCAGAAGAATCATACCAAGAAGAAGAAAGAACTGGTTCCAAAACCCTAAAACATACCTCAGATATAATATTGTGGAGCATCCTCTCGTTTACTTTAGTTGAAATGCAGCTAACAACACTGAACCCTTCTTCAATTAGAATTTCAAGCACTCTTGAAAGAGGAAACCCTTTTTTCAAGGCAGTGTTAATGTCAACCTCAACTCCAACACAACGAGTTCTGACTGTTAAGGTATCCCTCTCACAACCTTCCAAGTTTTCAAGTGCAGAAGAAGTAGACAAGTACCTTTTTAGTTCATCTTTCTTGTCAATCAGCTTTTGGATCTTTTCCTCTTGATGTTTTATATAGCTTACTGTCTGGTGAATGTGATCTGATGTAGATCTCTTTCCCTGAAAACATCAAAAACTTATATTATCTATCTGTTAATCAATCTATACATAAAACTAATTAGCTTGGCCAAACAAAAGAAAAAAAAAAAAGTAAACTCTGTAATTAACACAGCAAATTAAGATTGAAGGAAAAAATAACTAAATTTCTTTCATCATTAATTTGATGTTCGATCAATTAGCTAGGAACAAAGCTGACCTTGACATATTTAAGGGGGAGAAGGCGTCGTAGGGACCCATAAAGGTTAGCCATTTCTTGCCTTCTTTGTCTCTCAATGTCTCTATGGATGATTTTCTTCCTGTTGTTGTCATTAGGGTTTTCATCTTTGACAGATCCAAGAGCGATGGGTGATTTACGGCGCCGGCCATGTTGAGTTTTGTTGGCAAGATCATGGCAATCTTCATAAGGTCTCAATGGAACTTTATCTTTAGGGGTTGTCTGTTGTTGGGATGGAAAAGAAGAGAAATATTGGACAAGATCATCAGTGCTATTGTAGTCTATCTGAAAAACTGATGAAATATAATCCATGATCAATGCTC
>Ga0325400_1002962_pt1 | contig 15157 bp, 6 predicted proteins | sample PopdelMetagenome_2_FD_205662 | JGI IMG/M metagenome (GOLD analysis project Ga0325400, IMG submission 205662) | Populus deltoides microbial communities from Bellville, Georgia, United States - Xylem-PdKOR-R1 | ecosystem: Host-associated > Plants > Phyllosphere > Stem > Wood/Secondary xylem... | reverse complement strand
AGTTGGGGGAGTGGGGCACAAGAAAATTGATAAGAAAGTTTGAGAATACAAGATCCCGATTATCCAGCATGCAAGCCAAGAGAGTTAGCTGGCTGAGCAGACCTTGTTAGTGTCTTGTTCATAAATGTCATAACAAGATTATTAGATTGATCTCAGATCCGAGGCTGCCTTCTAGCGTAGAGTTTTTCTCAGTGAAATTTTCTAGTTGCAATCCTGAGGATTACAAAGCTTTTCTGCTGGCAGGGGTGATGATTTCACCCGCTATGGATGTGGCCATTGAATCCAGTTGCGGTGCAATTGCTAATACCCTAGTCCAATTCATAAGCAGACAAAAGTGGAACCAGGCCCAGATTGGCAAAACCACAAAATCTTTGGTGTTTGCATTAGGTCACCAGCTTCCTAGACCATGGAGTATATTCTTATGAAGCCCAATGCTGGCCACCAGCATTGAACCTCATCATAGATTTCCTTGTTTTCATTCTGCTGTCTTCTAGGAAGCATAGGGAGGATTTAATACTGATAATATTATGTAGTAGTACTCATTCAGTATTTTAATAAAAACAATAGAAACTACAAAAAGTACAGGCAATTTATAAGTAAAAAAAAGGCAGAGTGGCTAAGCAAGTAACAAAGGATGACTGGAGGCCAGTACATTGCGTGCCATAAACACACACAGCATTAAAATACAAGCTGGATTAATCACATTCACCATTTCTCGACATAGGAGGCAAATTATAAGACATCCCATTACATCGAATCATCGGACTCATCTGAATCACTTCTCTCAGGTTCTTCTGCATTAGTTGTTGTTTCTGGTACATCAGGCTTTGCTTCAGGAGCAGGCTCAGGTTTCTTATTTGCTTTACGAGCATTCTGTTCACCGTCTTCCTCTTGCTCATTAGCTTCAGCTTGTAAGAATTCAGTTAAGGATTTACTTGAATGATTAAATAAACACCTTCAACAATTCAAACAAAGAATACTGTATTACTGGTGGGACTCCACTGAACATGAGCCACCCTCAAATTCTCTATGGGGAATGTCGCATTAAAGCAGTGGTGCGCACTTGCCTTGCTAATAATTAACATAATCAAATTAAATTTTCAGAACACAATGTACCAACAATTAATGCAGTTGCCGATGAGCTAAGTTTGGTTATTGGCAAGTTACATAGGGCGTGTGCTTGGCATTGCAGTCCCATAGAATGCAACACAAATTGGAATAGACGACAATTGCCTGGCTGCCAAAACCATCCTTAATAATCTGCATGCCAGTAAGGGACACTTCCCCAAGCTTCTTGTTGCAATGGATATATAATCCATTCTTGCCAAGAGCATGCATAAGTGCACCGAGAGGAATTTTATACTCCTGATTGTAAGCTAATCCGGAATAGTGAAACCTATGGTTTGCTAGAAGCTGAAGAACTTCTATTTCTCTTTAAGCTGAAAAAACAAAATCAAAGATATGCATAATACTAAGGATATCAGCATTTTCAACTGTGCCCCCGGCCATGATGTTCAGAAGATCTTTCTCAACACGTTGTACAAGCTCGGGCTGTCAAAAGTAACACCACCACAGTCAGAAAAGGCAGCAGGTTGAAAGGACAAGAATAACAGTTGCTACACACAATTGATCTCATAGTACTTCAAAATGTCCAAAAAAGTTCTTGATTCTTAGATTCAACATCAAAGTTTTGCAAGTATTGAGATCAATCGTACATTGAGGTATGGCTCCCTACGAAATCTTCTCTTTCGAGCATCCCTCATAGGAGGAGTGAGCCCATGTCTGTACTCCACCACATCTGGAACAGTATCACCTGCTTCTCTAACCATAATCATCTGTCAAAATCAAAAAGTCATCATAGCAGCAACTTAGAAATGAATGTCTTTTGAGATTATAAACTGAAAGTGTTAACAAGAGCTATACTTGACCAATGTCTGCAGTTTTAACTAGCGCACAATCGTCATACGTTTTGTAGGACTCTACAACACAAGGAAGATCCAAGAGAGATGCAGGGAAATGTTCGTTTCCAATGACAAATGTGCCACCCCTTCCATCCTCTGCAAAGCAAGATATTCCAGGTTCATGAGTATGCTAAGGCTCTAGTCAACGCAACAAGAATGGTTTCATACTACACTTAATGTTCTCTGTTCTTATTCGAATTGCATATCAATAAAAAAAATTGAATTAGAAAAAATAAGGAAAGAAGGGAGAGAAAAATTAAGTTGTTTCAGAGCTCTGGAGAATAGACGCGATGCTGTTCTGGCAGCGGTGACTATATCATTCTCTTATAGGAAACATTAAACCTAAGACAGTAACAATTGTATCTTTGTGACCAACATATGGAACGAATAGCTAACTCATATGCAAAATTGTATCAACTGTTCTATCAGTAAGGCATCTGTTGGAACAGAAAAACTGACACCAAATTGATACATGTCCTGCACTTAATACCAGATTAATGTAAGATCACACCCCAGGTCCAGAAATAACATTTGAAGGACATATAGCTTCCCCATATAAAAGAGGCATTTTTCTGTATCAAGATAATATATCTATCCCAGCAAACTAAATTCGAGAAACCACCACGAGATCTACCCCAAATGTATTTTCATTAGAATCTTTAGCAGCATAGAGTATGACTTGGTTCATACAGCCTTGTCACAGGGTAGATAAATAAATAAATTAAATTGCTAAACCATAAAGTTAAAATTGAAAGGGTTGCACAAATGGGCCAAATTTATGGATCATAACCATGAAGTGATCACAAAATGTAAGTTTCTAGTGTTATAAACTAAACCTCATTATCGATTAAGGAGCATTACACTGTGGATTGAATCACTTGTCATAGAGATCCTAATTCCTAAAGTACTATACATGTAACAACAACCAAGAATATCATAAAATGCAAGGGAAGGACGTTCTCACCAGAAAAAGACAAATCTAATGATTGTTCTTCAGAAGAAGAAGCAGTGTCACTCAAAAGTCGATCCAACTTCTCCGCAATAGAAGGTGTAACTCTTAGTATAAACTGTTCCTCCATTCGTACTACACAACAAATCAGTATAACATCAACCTCTACACAAAATAATCCACCCCAAATCAACACAAGTACAAACCATCCTCGAAACCTCCATAAAGATATTTACAATTTTTCTTCTAAAGCTATAGCAACTTAAAGTAGATATCTTTAACAAAAAATTGACTCCTATAATCTTGCTTCAATGACAGGAAACACAAAACAAAAGGATTAGAATGTGCGAGAAATTCCAAAATTCAAAGATGCTCTATATCTCAATTTAAACTGATGTGCACACACGATTTTTTTTCTAAATTCTACAGATAAAATAGATTTTTATCCTAAAATGCAAGCTAAAACCTCAAGAAGACACAAGAACAACCATGTACACATGCATTTAATCTACAAATATATACCAGAACAGAAAGCAATCAAAACCCAGTTCAGATTACACCCAAAAAAATTTAAAATAGCATGGATAGATTAAAAGAAAAAAAAAAGATTTTCTTTGATCATCTAAATTTAAGGCGAAAAAAACAAAGGAGGAACAAAGGTTTTTTAACCTGCATAAAGAGCTGCTTATGGAGATGGGAATGATCAGCCTACTCCTGCTCAAAAGTCTCTGTTTCCGCAGAGATCGTGTGTAGTGTATGTATGCGGGAGACACAAGGCAGAGTCTCTCTGTTTTGTGGTCTCTGTTTTGCTCTAAGCTTGCAGGGATTTTTTGGGCAAACTTCAAACATACCCTCCAAATATATACGAAATCTCAGTTTTACCATCGAACAACTCTTATATCAGTTTTACCCTCAAACTTTTAGAGATTCTCGATTGAAATTTTTGTTCATTTAATTGCGTTCCATCCACATCCATCTTTCCATCCAAATTGTATTTTATTTTTCAAGAAAGGATAGAATTTAACGGTTTCATTAAGTAATAAGAGAAGCCATAATTGAGAAATCATTTAAAAAACACATTTATGTTTAGTCTCAAATTTACACTTTTACAAATGTTTCGAAGAATTTTAAAACATGAGTGTATAAAGGACATGTTATTATAGACAAAATCTTTTTTCTATTATTTTTAAAATACTATTGTAAAAAACTTTCAAATCTAATTCTAAAATTATGTAACTACACATGTAAAAATTAAAATAATTATTATCATAGTTTTAATACCCAACTTAGAGGTGGATCTAGAATAAGGCTCGGGTCACGGGTTGAGTTGACCGGAATTAGGGTAGGAATAAAAATAGTTACTTTAATAGTTTAAAACCTTGACTAGAGGTTGATCTGAGGCAAAACTCGAGTCACGAGTGAGATTGATCATTGATCCAGGTCAATATAAGAATAAAAGTAGTTATTATCACAGTTTTTAAAACTCGACTTGAGAGTCGATCCGATATAAGATCCAAGTCACGTGTTATGAGGATCAACCCGAGTTAACCTTGCTTAGCATTGAATAAATCTAGTTATTATCATAGTTTAAAAACTTGATTCGAAGGTCAACCTGGAACAAAACTCAATCACAAATCGGGTGGGTCAACTCAAGTTGACTCATGTCAATGTAGAGATAAAAATTATTATTATCATAATTTTTAAACTTAATTTAGGGGTCAATCGAAACAAGGCCTGGGTCATAGGTTGAAATGGTCAACACGGGTTGACTCAAGTCAATATATCAATAAAAAATGATTATTATCATAGTTTTAAAACCTGATTCTAGAGTCGACCCAAGATAAGGTTCAGGTTATTGGTTAGAAGAGTCAACTCGACTAACCCAAAATGTTTAATTTTTTTTTTCAAAAAGTTAACGAGTTTTTGATCCATATTTTATCTTGAGTTGACTTGAATTTTTGATTGGACAAGGTCAAGTCAATTCTTCATTTATTTTTTCATAAACTCGAATCAGTTCAGATTCCAAATCAACTCGTCAAGTCACTCATTGTTTTATAACTAGAGTTATTATGATATTATTAATTTTAATATTAGATATAAATTAAAATAAAAAAATTATTATTTCTTAAATATATAAATTTGATAACAATACTATTAAAAATAAAATAAAAAATTATATTTTATTATATTCTGTATACCACAACCAAACGGATACAAAAACAATTACTTTCCCTTATATACCTACCATATTTCAAACTAAAAAACTCTCAGCCACTAGATTAGGGACCCAAAAGGACCCACAAATCTAAAGGCATATAATACCTTAACTGAACCGTAGTTAATCCTTAACCCTTGCTGTGTGCTATATCTACAACCTCCTAACGCACCCTTCCTCTTTGTACCCGTTATCGCAGCCACATCGCCGTCTGCTCTCAAACTCTCTCCTCCGCGGAACCCTAATCTTCCGATTAACAGGTCTCTCTTCCCTCCCTTGCGTTCTCTGTTACGATTCAGTTTAGATTCTTATTGTCGTTTTGATCTCTGTCGACTGTTGCTTTTTTTTTTTTAACGTGTTTATGGCTTGAATATTAATGTAAGTAGTTAATGTTGATTTTGTTGAATTAATTGATATTTTTAGGGTTTAATGCTCTATTTAGGTTAATGGGTCTTTGTTAAAAAAAGAAGATAAATAACGGGTTCTTCTAAATATGTGTAAATTAATGAAGGAGAGGAATGAATTTTGGGTCTGATGCTAGAAAAAAGATGAAGTATTTAATGGGTTTGATGAGTTATTAGGAAGGAGATAATGGGTTAGGTTTTTTATTACATTACATGCTTAGGTTATTGGTATGATTAATGGGTTTGTTCCATATTTTAAGGATGATGAGTTAGTTATGTGCAATATTTTGTGTAAACGCTGTCCAAACTTGGAGGAGAGGAGCTAATTTATGGCTTTACTGCAAAAAAAAATGATGGGTTCTACGTATTATTAGTACGTTAATGGGTTATTTTCTCAGGCAGTGAACTCTTCACTTGTTGCATCAGGGAAGCTATCTGGTTAAAGTAGATAACTTTATCATATGAAGCCAGTAATTGGATTTTGTTGCTGCACATGATTTAATAGTTTCTTACTCTGGCTGGGGTTTTTCTTCATCGTGGTACTATTTCCTTCATAGGTAATTTTAAATTGGACAGAGAGCAAACAATTTTGTGGAGATGAGAGGAAGGAGTTACAGTCCATCACCTCCAAGGGGCTATAGTAGAAGGGGACGGAGTCCGAGTCCTCGGGGACGTTATGGTGGACGTAGTAGGGATCTTCCTACTAGCCTTCTAGTTCGCAACCTCCGTCATGATTGCAGGTTTGCTTTCCTTTCACAACTTATGTTCTTTAACATTTGTATTAGATTTGCAAGTAGTGGATGATCTAAAAAATGTTGCTTCTATGCTTTCATGCTTTTATACCTGTCCAACCGAGACCTGGCTAGACACAGGAATCGCACGTGCATGTTACAATGCTAGAGAATGAGTGCCTAAAGTGTACTGCTGATCTTAGATGCATATTAATACACAATGAGCATTCATCTGCGTGGCCTTGCGGCTTTGTGCCAGTGGACCATTGCACTAGTTGCCACTTAAGGAAAGTTTTACGTGTGCACAAGAGACAGTAGGAGTGATGGAAGAGTTATTCTGTCTCCTTGCGGAGAGAAACTCCACTCAAGTTAACGATGCAACTGGACATTCATGTTGCTGAGAGTGGGAACCTATCCAAAACTAAACTTATAATGATGCAGTATGCACCACTTCCTATCAATAGCTGAATATTTTGGGACCATAAACTTTATGTTTCTTTTTTCATCAGCACATGACAATTATGTAAATGCTATTTGCAGGCCAGAAGACCTTCGCAGGCCATTTGAACAGTTTGGTGCTCTTAAGGACATCTACTTGCCTAGAGACTATTATACTGGGTGAGCATGTCTTTTAGCTGTTGATAGACAAAGTTTGCTGATATGATTTTTTTTAAGTATTTCTTTAAAAAAACTCAAGTGGGGTTTTGCATTTTCTAACTATCTTGTCTTGACATTCATTGGGATTCATGCTGTCAATGGTCTTGTTTGGTATCAATTTCAAAATTAATCCCCTTTCGAAACTGTTGGGACTGATATTATGAGGTTATTTCCCCAGCATTATGTTATTTGTTCTCTCTCCTATCATCTGATTTCCTTCCTACACTGCATCAGAAACTTATTAGCTTGACCCATAGTTTCTTAAACTTTTTAATGTTATCTTTCTTATAATTTTTGGGAAATTCAAATTATGTTTAGCAGTTTGTTTGGTTTCATCGAGCATGCCCTTTAAGCCCCCTGTTCCTCCAAATTTCTTTTGGGTCATCTCTTCATGATATAATACTCATCTGTAATCAGAGGCTGGGTTCATTAATTGAAGTTCTTGAGATTTAACAGTGAAATTAAAGTTTTGAAGACACCAATCAAGTAATTAGAGTCCTTTTGAAGATGATGTTAATGATAGTGAAGATTTGAAGGAAGTTGGGTTTGAATACATTGTGGAGAGGTTCCAAGTCTTGAAGAGTTTCAAGTCATCTTTAAACTGACACTTGCAAGGTCAGCAGTGTGCTTGCTTTTTCATATCATGACCTTCATATAATGGGGATTGTGTTGGTAAATTTCATTGGCAAAAAGGTTTATGGTTCTCGTGCCCGATTCCTTCTTTTGTAGCTGATATGGTGGTACTAATCTTCAATCTGTTTCATTATCATCTTCTTTTGGCAGGGAACCCCGTGGTTTTGGTTTTGTCCAATATGCAGATCCTCATGATGCTGCAGAGGCAAAACATCATATGGATGGTCGAGTCTTTCTTGGCCGGGAGTTGACTGTTGTATTTGCTGAGGAGAATAGGAAGAAGCCAGTTGATATGAGAGCAAGGGAGCGCACAGCCACTAGGCAAGTGTTATCTTTTGTTTCTTTGCTTGCCTGACAGGGTTGATTTTGAGTGACATGAATGCTTTTCATTGAACAGCTATTTTTCTATTTCAGTTGAGATAACTTAGATGGTTGCTGAATGTCATTGTTTTTTTTTCATCTCTTTCTTCCTGTTGTGTTTTTCCTTTCAAGTTGGGTTGGGGCTCAATGATTTGAATTATTTTGTTCAGAAGTGAACCTAAACAAAATCAAAAGATCAGATGCATTTTTAGATTACACTGATTTCAGAATTTGTGGAAAGTACGGGGAAGTCTTTCACATGCCAATCATGCCATGACATGATATAAGGATGTTTACAGGACTTGTATTTTTGAATCTATAAATTGTGTTCATGATTTGTTTTAAAGCTCACTTAGTCGAAAATCTGGGTTGTATTTCACTATTATGTATTAGTCTTCCAAAGTTTTCTGGTTTTATAATCTTCAAAATGTCTCCATTCTGTTACAGGGGTCGAGTTGGTGATAGAAGAAGATCACCTCCTCGTTATTCTCGGTCACCACGCCATTCTCGTTCTCCACCGCCACGCCATGCAACATCCCGGTCTCACAGTCGTGATTATTATTCCCCTCCAAAAAGAAGGCATCCCTCAAGGTTTGCAATTATTACTCTGGTTCTTGTTTTTTTCCTGTAGGAACCCAATATTTGTCTCTTATGGAGGAACCTGTATGCCTTTTGCATCCAAAGCAAATGCATTAGCTGTTCCAAACTGCTTGTGAAACACTGCCAAGGATTCCTTTTTAGTTCTGTATTCTATATCTCCTCCCTGGTTTCTTATTTACTGTACTTATTCAGCCTTTACGCCCCAAAACTGAATTGGCCTGATTGATGTTGGACTATTGATGTAAAAATAGGATATTTTCTGCTACTTCTCACACGTCTTGTGATTGTCTCCCTGAGGCGCATATAGTTCTGGTACTTTTTAATAATTATTGCTCCCTCTTTTATTGTGCACGTCTGACCTTTTGCTTTGAAGCAGATCTGTTTCACCCCGAGAGAGGAGGTACAGTCAAGAGAGGTCATATTCACGATCAAGGAGCCACAGCCAAACTCCAAATAGGGGTCAGATCCGGAGCCCAGTTAGGAGCCGAAGCCGTAGCCCAAGAAAAAGCAGAAGCCGTAGCCCAATTCATGATGAATATCCTAAAGAAGTAAATGGAGACAAGTCTCCTAGTCCATAATCCTTGCATGGAAACAGATGGTTGTATCACCTGCTTGTCCTTTGGATTATGTTTTTGATGTGAGTGCTGTTCTATCAGATGGTATTTGATCTAGATTTTGTTGGCTTTTGGTTTCAACTTTGTAGAATGCTTTGATTGTTATTGCACTTAATGTTGCGTGGAAGATTTTTAGTTCAAACTCATCTAAAAAATTGTTAATTTAGTTATTTGCTCTTCGAGCCCCGTATCAAAAGATGCTTCATTGCTCCATTATGCAGAATGTTGAGAGGCATTTCATCTGTGATGTGTTGTTCCCTGCAAACGTCCCAGTGATTCAGCTAAGCTGTTTTTTTTAGTGGGGGAGCAGCTGTCTTGGATCTGTCTTTATGGGAAAAGTGTGGTTTCTGCGGGACCAAAAAGTATAAAAAGGGTGATGCTTTTGACGTTTGGTACCCTCAGCATTCCACTTTACAACTAAGCGGGGATATAATTTTCCTTTTCTGCAGTGTCTGGTCTTTATCTAGTCAGATTTGCCATCAAACATTCTGATGTCAAATTCATGTGCTTTACTTCTTAGGGCTCCACTCTGAGATTATTTCGAGATTTATGGAGTTGCATTGACGCTCCCATCAAGTTTGGTTCCCTTGAAAACCTGTTCGAAAGGTATCATGGTAGTAAAGCTTGCTTCTTTGAGCTTAAACTGTGGAATGTCTCTCATCTGGGTTTCAAAATATGAAAATGAAGTAAATGTTCTTTGTTCCTGTTTTTGTCTCTCGCTGCTAATCAAAGCTAACAAAAGGAGCACCACGCCAATCTTTTCATCTTGTAACCTCTTCTCCTTTTACCCACATTCCCTAGCATTTGTTATGGAGGGGGGAGCATAGCTTTGAAACTCAGCCTGGGCTGAGAATTGGATTGGGCCAGATTAGTGGAAAAATAATGTTGTTTTAGTGTTTTTTTTTTTATTTTAAAAAAGGCCTAAAACAATTATTTTTTGTAATGATTTTTTTGTCTATATAAAATATTGGATCCAAGCTATGATTACATTTAGCCCCGGAGGAAATTACCAGTGAATGGCTCATGCTCCCTATAGGCAACATGTATTTAGTGACAACAAGGGACCCATGAAATAATAAGTCCTTGATAATTTGAAAAAATCCAGTTGAAAAGGTCTAGGAATTATTTATTATTTTTTAAAATATTTTTATTTAAAAATATATCAAAATAATATATTTTTTTATTTTTTAAAATTTATTTATAATATATAAAACAATTTAAAAAATTAATTTAAAATTAAAAAAAAAATCAAAGCAGAATTGGTTTATCTTTCTATTTGGTGCTCTAAATAAAATTTTGAATTTGGTAATTATGACAAACATACTCATTAATGGCCACTGGAATTGAATTAAATCCCTTTTACTCTGCTTTTATCACCAGCCTGCCTGTTTTCACAGCCTAAACCGTTTCCCTTTTGACTTTTCATATCCCTTCCAAGCTCATAAAAAAGACTTTTGGAGGGAAAAAAATCACATAAAAAAAAGTCTCACTTTCTTTCTCTTTTCTTGCTTAACCTTCTCTTAATTTAATAATCCTAATTAACATATAATCACCATCCATTTGAGCTGAGAATAAACAATGATGATATCTATGTGATTTGCATTGCCCCATAAAAAAAAAGAAAAAAAGGAACATATTTTTAAGTTGTATAGTAAACAAAAATCGCAAATAAGACGAAACAAGGGACAACAAAGATTTGCAGGGCCTTTTGTCTTTGGTCTTGTTGGCTATCTAACATCGGTCAAGCTTAGTGACAGCAAAGCCTGCCATCAGAAGGTTTCTTTCATATCTGGTAAGCTTCTTATGAAATCTGAACTCATTTTCTAGTGTGGGGGGGGGGGGGGGGGGGGGTACTGTTTTAAAGGGTACTTAATGTATTTAATGAAAGAGTTAACGTTTAGTTAAGTATTCGCTCTAGAGACTGGAAGGATGCTCTTCTGGCTCTTGGTTCTTTCCACAGAAAGATAATGCCTTTACTTTAGTGGGGCTAGTTTGATATCCGTGTAGATTGTCTTTCAGATTCTGTGTGCTAGGTTCAAAAAGGTTTAGTTTTTGGAGTTGATTGTAGCTGTTTTTTTGGTTTTATAAGGGTTTGTTAACTCTCTGAAAGTTGCATATAGGGCTTGGTTTTTTGGAGTGTTTCAGCTTGATACAGTTGGATCAGGTACTGTTTATGGTCTCTTTTCCTGGTTTTCTTATCTGGGTTCTGTGCTATATGATGTTTTCTTTCAAGTTTTGGCATCTGGGTGCTTGTTGTTTAGGGTTTTGGCATCTGGGTTTTTTTTAAGATTTAAGGATTTCTGGGTCTTTGTTTGCTGTTGTGTGGAGTTCTTTGGATTATTGAAGTTGAAATGTATGTCCAAAGTTTGTCTCTCTCCCTTATTCCCTTGAAAGAGCTAGTGTGGGTATGGGTTTTTAATGTCTCTCTCGCAGTCTGGTGGTAAATTTGTACTAAATTCTCACTTAGTATGCGTTTGGTTGCTTGAGATTTGCTGCATTGAGAAATCTCACATATTAAAGGTAGAGTCATTTCTTCTTGTTTACTTGCATCTTGTGCTTGGAATTTGATTATTGAAATGATTGTCCTCTTATTTTCTCATGTGGAAAAAACAAGTTCTGAAAAGTTCATAGACTATGGCCGGCCTTGAATTTGTGTGAAATGAGAAGTTATTTTCCTTGTAAAACTGGACCTATGAGGATGGCCTTGCATCTCTTTGCTTACCTGTGGTTTTATCTGTTTATATTGCTGTTGTCTTTTTTTTTATCTTGTTTGTAAATTTTTCAGCCCAGCTCTAATTTTAGTAGATTTGTCCACCTGGTTCTATGCCTTTTCTCTTGGATGAGAATTGAAGAAAGCAATCTGAATTGCTGTGCACATGACATTTCTTTGATGTTTCAATATGTGAGTTTCAGAAGTCCAACATGTTTGGCTATTGTTTTTCATTTGGAGAATGAAATGGCAATTGTTACTTGTTAGGTAACATATAGTTGGATTTAGATGAAATCTAAGCAAATCCCTGGCTAAACTGGGCTGGTTTGTGATTTTCTTGGTTTGAAATGAACTTTTAATTGGAGTCTTAGGCATCTGGTGAAGTATCACTTTTTCTCTGCTTAAGAGGAGTTGCTATGAATTTGATTGTAGGGTCTTTTGAATGGGCAGAGAAGGTAGGTACATTCTCAGATGATTAGAACTCAATAATTTTCTGATCTATATGAATATATGGACATGAATTCCAAGTAATCTTTTCCGTATGGGTTTTATTTACCACCTCCTTTCCCCTTTGCACATAAACGGTTTTGATTTTCGTATTTGCCTGTGCAACCTATTTTGCTGTGCTTCTTAGTTCTTTCAAACTTTTTAGGTGAGCTGGTTTGCTTGTTATATACCTGGCATATTATCTAGTCCTGGAGGCAATTGATTTACGATTTCTGGGTATCTCCGTGTTTGGAATTTCTGAGTTTCTTTCTTTGTATTGCCAGCTTCAGCTAAACTGTGCTTTCTGGCCATTGGTTTCTTATAACATTTTGCATGTGTTTGCTGAACCTTTTGGCAGTTTAAGGCTAAGAGATAAAAGACGAGAGTATAATTTGTATTGAAGTTTCTTGGATCGGATGGTGCCTGGAAGACTTCTTTTGCTTCTTGTTACCACTCTCCAGTATGCATCAGGTAACTTGGTAAACTTGTTCTGGATCTTTTGCTACTGTCCTTATCAAGGGCAAAGTCAGGATTAGATAAGGAGCTCAATCTGCTTTAGAAATGTTGAGCCCTTACCTTGAGGCCTCGGACTTTCTTGTAGGAATTAAAATGTGAAAACCATGTAGTGTTATTTAGCTTCTTGGAAGGTTTTATCGTAAGATGTGCTAGTTCACTTGATAGTCCTTAGGGCTTGTGGTTTATGTATTATATGACCCAAAAAAGTACAAAAGTGCACTCAGAACTTTTCAAACATATTGTGCCCTTAAAGGATTTATCTATTTTTTCATTATCTTGAACTTTAGTAATGCTTGCGAGGACCTGAAAATTTTCAGTTTCAAAAAGAAAATGTGGGTGAGATAATTCATGTTTCTAGAATAGGATTACCCATCTCACCATTTGTTGCTGAAATCACAATCTTGAATTTGCAGGTGCATTTGTAGGAATAAATATTGGAACTGATGTTTCAAACATGCCATCGGCTCCAGATGTGGTTGCCATTCTGAAAACCAATCAGATTACTCATGTGCGCCTCTATGATGCTGATGCCCACATGTTGAAAGCCCTTGCAGACAGTGGGATAGAAGTGATGGTTGGTGTTACAAATGAGGAGATCTTAGGAATTGGGGAATCTGCATCAAAAGCAGCAGCGTGGATTAATCAAAATGTTGCAGCTTACTTGCCTTCAACCAACATTACAGCCATTGCAGTTGGCAGTGAGGTTCTTACCACAATCCCTAATGTTGTCCCTGTTTTGGTTCCTGCCATGAACTACCTCCACAAAGCCCTTGTTGCTTCAAATCTAAATTTTCAAGTCAAAGTTTCAACCCCTCAAGCCATGGACGTTATCCCCAGGCCTTTCCCGCCCTCAACTGCCACCTTTAATTCATCATGGGACTCTACAATTTATCAGATTCTTCAGTTCTTGAAAAACACTAACTCATACTACATGTTAAATGCATATCCATATTTTGGATACACATCTGGAAATGGCATTTTCCCTCTTGATTATGCTCTTTTCCGATCACTTCCTCCAGTCAAACAGATTGTTGACCCCAACACTCTTTCTCACTATGACAGCATGTTTGATGCCATGGTGGATGCTACCTATTATTCTATAGATGCTCTGAATATGTCTGGAATCCCAATTGTAGTTACAGAAACTGGGTGGCCTTGGCTTGGCGGAGCCAATGAACCTGATGCCACTGCAGATAATGCCGAGACCTTCAATAATAATATGATTCGGCGAGTTCAAAATGATTCAGGACCACCTAGTCAGCCAAAGTTTCCCATCAACACATACATTTATGAGATGTTCAATGAAGACAAGAGGCCTGGGCCTGTGTCTGAGAAAAACTGGGGCTTGTTTTTCACCAATGGCAGCTCTGTTTATACTTTTAGTTTGAGTACTTCCAATCGAATTACTGGAAATAATTCTGATTTCTGCATTGCCAAACCAAATGCGGATCCTGGTAAGTTGCAAGTAGGACTGAACTGGGCTTGTGGGCAAGGAGGGGCCAACTGCAGTGCTATTCAAGAAGGGCAACCATGCTATCTTCCTAATACTTACCAGAACCATGCATCTTATGCTTACAATGATTATTACCAAAAAATGCATCTGGCTGGTGCAACATGTGATTTTGATGGTACTGCTACAACAACCACAGCTAATCCCAGTAAGTCCATCCATCCTTTTCTCATTATTTTTTTATCTTATTTTTCTGGTCTGCTAGTTCCATGCTGGGAACTGCTGGGTTTTCCACCACAGGGAATTTCATTTAGCTCATGCTATTTGATTGTTTTGGCATATTTAAATCAATTGTTCTAGAGCAGTCGCATCTCAAGTCTTGGAAGATGGAAGAATAGTGGGATTTTACCATGTGCTTTTTTGATGAAAGATAGGGTTTATGCATTAAATGCTACTTTACATGATGTCCATGGCTATGCCTTGTATTCACTCCGTACATGTTCTGAGAATCATGTTAATTGAAACACCATAAATAGCTGAAAATGAACTCATGAAGCCAGGAAGTCCAAGCTAATAGTCTCTGAAAATGCCAATAATTAGTGGTGAGTTCTGTTCCTGATAAAACCAGACTTTGGTCCCGCCAAATAGGCTTTTCACATTGCTTTCACTTTGCACCTTGTCCTTTGTCTGATTTTCCTATCAAGAGGGGAGGAAAGTGATGAAAGACATTGCTATTGTAGATCTAGAATTTTTATTGCTTTTGTTCCTTAATCATTTATTCTTATATGGTTTGTTCTTGCAGGTTATGGATCCTGTAAATTTACTGGGAGGTAAGAATCTGAATCTGCTTGTAGTTGATCCATTCTGCTCT
>Ga0325400_1002960_pt1 | contig 15163 bp, 4 predicted proteins | sample PopdelMetagenome_2_FD_205662 | JGI IMG/M metagenome (GOLD analysis project Ga0325400, IMG submission 205662) | Populus deltoides microbial communities from Bellville, Georgia, United States - Xylem-PdKOR-R1 | ecosystem: Host-associated > Plants > Phyllosphere > Stem > Wood/Secondary xylem... | reverse complement strand
ATGAAATACATCAAGATCAATTAGCAATGACAGTACTAAAAAAAAATAAAAGATCAAAATGAAAAATATTGTTCAAATCCATAGTATACCATGTCTTCAAACACAATGTTTTCCCATCTTTCTTTTTTTTTAATTTTCATATTTCTTTTTTTTTAATAACATTTAGTTTGCCACCCCTCAAAAATGGCTTGAACTTCACCACCGTGTACATGTAAAATTAACGAAAAGTACGTATGAAAAGAAGAAGAAGATAGCTATAGTTAATAAATCCAAGTTTCAATTTTCCAGCGAACCAGCCAAGCTCCCACCCGCAATCAGCGCAGAATGTGTGGCTCAGCCACTCTACAGTAAATCGAGCAGGCAGCCCACCGCTCAACCACCCAATTAAAAACCTGTTCACCTCGTCAGTGCACAGGTGTCATTTCAGTGGGCGGATGAAAAATGAATAATAAATGTGTGACTAAATGACAACCTAAGCGTAGCCCAGGCATGATTTGTTTTCTAGGACGTTAGATTCCTTTCTCGACTACTTTCCTCGTAGTGCAGCTATCAGTGAATGTCAAAAATCAAATCATGAAAGTTATGTTTTGAAATACTGAGGCAGTTAAGTGTTTAAAGTGTTTTATTTTAACCGTAGTAAAATAATATTTTTTTAATTTTTAAAGTTTATTTTTAATATCCGTATATAAAAAATATAAAATAATTAATTTAATTTTTTTTTATATAGTTATGGGCATGACGGATTGATAGTGATACGTTCTTCATTCTCACGATATAGTTTATAAAATAATATACCTTTTTGTTGGTTTAGGAGAGAAAACAGCAGATTAACACCGCTACAAGCGAGGGATCAAATGAAGCTTAAAGCTAAGATATAATTTACTTAATTATTGTGCTATGCTGAGACCAAGTTAGGGCTAATCTAAATGCCTTTCGTGCCTCTTGGAAAGCTTTGGTGGCCGTGAACAAGTGATGCTATCTTATCATGACTTGATTACGGTCGATACGGTGCCCCCACAAATCGAGCACATTTTTTCCTAGGGGAATCTGCATTAGTCAAAATTTGGGGGTCGGTTCAAGCCACAAGGAAAGAACAAAAATTGACCACCGCATCATGAATGTGTTTTTGACGTAAAAAAAAACAACTGAGAACAACAGGTCGTGAACGTGTCAATGTCGTTTAAAAAATATGTCTAACTCGACGTGTTGTATATTTAAAGTGTTTTTTATTTAAAAATATATTAAAATAATATGTATTTTTTTATTTTTTAAAATTTTATTTTTAGAATTAGCATATAAAACCATCTAAAATACTAAAGAAAATTTAACTTAAAAGTAAAAAAAAATTAAAAAATTAAAAAATACAATTAGTCGGTATCCCAGACTGTTGAGGTAGCACTTTCACAGGATAATTAACCAGTGGTGGAGACGAGGGTAAGTGTGTAAGATCAAGTGTTCATTGAATTTATTGCGAGTAGACCTTGGACCACCCTAAAATCGATGGCAGTTCCCAAACACCTGCCCTGCTAATTAACCTTATGAGATTGACGCGCCCCCGCGTACGCGTGCAACTGCAGATTACGAGTGCTGTGGCAAAATGAGGCATTTCCTCTCACGTTCTTTCCCTCTCCCTCTCGGCCCTGCTAATAAAAACTTAAAGTAGTTCTTTTTTTAAAAAATTTACTACCACAAAGTTTTTTTAAAAATTAAGGCAAGTTTTTATCAATAATTAAAAATATATTTAAATTCATGAATTAAATCAATTGATTTAATTTAGATTAGCTTCTGGTTTTTGTGTGATTTAATTGAAAACTCGAGTTAGATAAAAAATTAAATTATAAGATTTTATGATTATCAGTTTGATAAAGTTTAATTACACTGTAATTTTTTTTTATGTTTTTATTATTTTTTTATATTTAAAAAAACTTATCCGACTAGTATCATATTACAACTAGTTGTTTTTTTGTCATTGGGTTCATGAGCTTAATTGTATCTTTCTTTAGAATCTAATTTTGTAATCACAATTCAAAATATGCACAAACCATTGTTTTCCTTAGAAAACAATCCAGATTAGTTTTCTCATGAATCCCTATTTACTCAAATAAATTCCCAATTGAATCTTAAAAAACTCAGAAATTCTCAACCGAGATTTTTATCTAATTTTCTATGAAAAAAAGTCAAATTCATTTATAAAAAATGTTATTTATATTATAGTCCACAAAACATGCACAGCTCACTAAACTCAAAGTCTTGTATCTTTTGAAACTATTGAAAAAATTAAATTTCAAAAGCCAATCTCTGAAAAATTAATTTTTTTTATTGTCTTTATTTTTGTAAATAATCACCATCTAGATTTCTCGTATAAATAAAGAAAGTTTTCACCTGGCGAGTCCTTGTTAGCTTCTAAAGAAAACCTTACATACTTACCAGAACACAAGATCCCAACCCAAAAACAGAAGTCCCCTACTTGTCGTCTACTCATTCGCCCACCTTCGTAAAAGTCAACAAGAATCACACCACCAAACCACACGCGTCAAACGATCACTGGTCTATCACTGTTAAAATATTGATTCCCCCACACCTTTGTCCTCCAGCTCCTTCCAGCTTCCCTCTCACTCACCAACTGCATTTCAAAAAGAAACCTCAACTCCACATAACATAACTGACAGCTCTGACGAAATTCTTCGCCCAATAAATCTTGCGGCGTCATGGCGAGAGAGTTTGCAACATGTGTGGAGTATGGATTGAGTCTTTCCAAGAGAATATACTACGGAAAGGAAATGACTCCGGCGGCAACGGCAGCGATGACGCGGTCGGTGTCAGCAAAGTCGTCAGATGTGGCAGAGAGTTACTTTCCGACAGCGGTGATGGCTTATGGGGTGGTATCGGAGCCGGAGCTGGTCGAAAATCCGGACGTACCGAGTTACCAGCCGTACGTTCACGGGCGGTGTGAGCCACCGGCCTTGATACCGTTGCACATGCATGGAGTGGTGACTATGGAGATTGATTGCTGTTTTGATCACGCAAACATTTGTTTTAGCGGCGCGTGGCGCGTGCATTGTATTAAAGGGAATAGCAAGTGTGATGTCCGCATTGCCGTTCCCATGGGCGAGCAGGTACAGCATATGTTGCTCCTTTGTTTATGATCACTTGATTTCTTTTTCCTTTTTCTTTGTTTTTTTTTTTTTTAATAAAATTACTAAGAAGAAACAAAATCTGGAATGGTGTTAGTTGCCAACTTGCCTCAAGTTCATTTGCTTTTATTAAGATTTTGATGGTCGTAAGGATCTGTTTGGGTTCCAATCCAACAAGGGTTTGGTTATGGTGGGTTTTCAATAAATGATTGAGGTTAGGAAGAAGTGATTTGATAATAACAAAAGTCTAATAGAAAAGTATAGATGATTTTGAATTTTGATGTGTTTGATAATCTTAGGCGGTGTTTGTCATCATTACGGTAATTATATTTGAAAATTTTTGATTTTTTTTTTAATTTTTGAATATAAAATAATATTAAAAAAAATTAAAAAAAAAACAAGAAAAATACACTTCTTACATATGTATAGTTGGATATAACAGAACACCTAACATATCTCGTACATGTCCTGTATTTTACCAATCTACCTTGTATCTAAATAAGTGAACAGTTTGAAAATACACGCGCGCCGGTTCTACATGAAAACACGACTTGTTGCTGGAATCGTTGCTGATTGCACAACGGGAAATTCAACTCATTTTATTTTTTTGTTTGTAGTATTGTTTCCTTGAACGGCAAATGTTTTTGCTTAATTTGCGTCTTTAGAACATGTGGAATTCTATTTTTACTTGCTTTTCCTAAATGTTTAAATTAACTTCTTTTTTAAGTTCTCAAGCAAAACATGATGTGGCTAACAGGGTTCACTTCTAGGTGTCGAGGTTGATGTTCCTGGGAGATCTTGTCATAGCCAGTTGATCGAAGCAGAAGATGCAAATTACAAAGAAAAAGTAAGCAAAGGAGGGAATGGACGTTTAATGAGAGGCAGCGTATATACTTTTAAAATCCCACAGGTGATTCCTTGGTGCATTTGATGTTCTTTGTGGTTATGATTGCGAATTGTTTCAGATTGCTCGTTTCTCAGATATTTGTCTGAAAAATAATTTGCTGTTCAGGTTGAAGGAGGGGCAACAGTCTCAATCAAAGTGATTTGGTCACAAAAATTACTTTATCATGAGGGTCAATTCAGTCTCAGTGTACCATTTAGTTTTCCAGCATTTGTCAATCCCGTTGGCAAGAAGATTTCTAAGAGGGAAAAGATACTGTTAAATGTGAGCTCTGGTGTCGGCAAAGAAATTTTATGCAAGAGTACAAGTCATGCTCTAAAGGTATGCCATTCTTGTTTGCCATAATGTTTCAATCAGCTTTTGTTAGCTCGACAAAGGAATTGAGGTGATGATTATGGTTCGACAGGAGCTAAGGCGTGAAGTTGGTAAAATGGGTTTCTTATATGACGCTGAAGTGCTGACTTGGTCAAGTGCTGACTTCAGTTTTTCCTACAATGTAAGACCTTGCTTGCACCGCACCCTTTGCTGTTTTTCTCCCCAGATATATTTATCTCTATAGTACCGCCATCGATTTAATGGGTCATACTATGAATATACGAAATATGCAGGGAGCCATAAGAGCACTTATTGTCGTTGACTGCTGTGTTCACAGGTCTACTCAAAGGATTTATTTGGTGGTGTGCTTTTGCAGTCCCCATTATTACGAGATATTGATGACAGACAGATGTTTTGCTTCTATCTTTTTCCTGGAAACAACCAGAGCATGAAGGTTCATTACCATTGATCTGCTGCATGATTATTTGTTTCTAACGTATTTCATTCCAGCAAAAAATAAGTGGTCATTGTGGATAATCTATTCTTAAAAAATAAAGAATCAGTCATGCTGCTAATTTTTGGGCTCAAGTTGTGGAGGGAACTTTTCTCACCACTGGAATGGCGGCTGCACTAAAGTGGCGGAGAATGTGGCCATCAAACACAAATATGAAGAGAGCAAATTAAACTAAAACTAAACTGATCGAGTCACAAAACAGTGCTAATGAAATAGAAAATGTTCTTGTTAGAGGAATACTTGCCTTCCTCAGTTGTAGTTTCATTTTGCTTTTGATCTGATCTGCTGTGGGAACTCAAATGGACCAAACATTCTTGTGTCAGAAGTCTGAACCAAGGCTTCAAATTTACTAAAACAGTTATTTCTTCTTCTGTGTGAATCTGGCAGGCTTTCAGGAAGGAAGTGATATTTATAATTGATATTAGTAGAAGCATGAAAGGGGGTCCTTTGGAGAGTGCAAAGAATGGACTATTGTCATCTCTTCAGAAGCTCAACCCAGAAGATTCTTTCAACATTATAGCTTTCAATATGGAGACCTGCCTATTTTCATCAGTAATGGAGCAGGCAACCGAAGAAGCAATACTAGAAGCTACCCGGTGGCTTAATGATAAATTAACTGCGGATGGTGGCACCAACATTTTAATGCCTCTCAAACAGGTATTTCTAATGTTTCACTGTGTGTCCTTTCAAACATCTTGATATTGCGGTTGGCATATTGTTTTAATGTCTTTTAAATCCAGTTCTCAACTAGTATGTGAAAATAAAGCAGCTAACTATAGCTTATACTCTGCGGGCCTCCATCTCTATAAGTAACCTGGTGCTGTTTAACATGAAAATCACTACCTAGAGTCCTTCCATCCCCATCCTATTTGCTTCTTCTTCTTTATTTTTTAATTTACTTGGAAAATATTTTAGATGCTTCATTTTCCACGTTCACATCTCTAACAGGATACTTGTGACAAGAATCTTATTGATTTTATTTTGTAATGTGCTTTGTTTTAGGCTATAAAGCTGTTGGCTGAAACTACCAATTCAATTCCTGTCATATTCCTCATCACTGATGGAGCTGTTGAAGATGAAAGAGATATTTGTAATTTTGTAAAAGGTTATCTCACAAGCGGGGGATCAATTTCTCCTCGCATAAGTACATTTGGTATAGGTGAGATATTTGGTGTTTCAGCTTTTTCTTTATCTATTCGAAACCTGTTGTCTTGATTACTTTGCTCTGTCATTTGGGGTGTTGCCTGTACACACGCACACTTCATGTCTGAATTGATGACTGAACTCACATTTGCGCACAGGAAATGTGTTTTGAAAGTCACAATTCAGCTCACAATACTTTTCAATCTGTCTTGTTATCAAACTGAATATTTGAGATTTCAACATATAATGAGCTTAATGGACCTCAACCATACCTGACGCTCAAGCTTACCAGCTTTGTGTCGGACGAGCTTAAATGATTTGCTCTATCAATTACTAGAGTTGGGTAATTCTCCCCGAAGAGAAAACTGGTCTGCCTCCCTAATAATTTCTTTATAGGGGGGATTTTTCATGATCCTTACCTGCGGATTATGTCAATGAGGGGACATTAGGCTTTTATCCCAACATTGTCTTTGACGTTATCATATATCTTCTCATTGTTGTTAACAAATATTAAAATGTTAAACTAAATTATATACTACATCCTCACACCACTTCTTACCTTTTATATAATTTGTTAAAGAACCTTATAGCATGGAAAAACCTTTTCAGGTACATATTGTAACCACCATTTCTTGCGAATGCTAGCACAGATTGGGAGGGGTCACTTTGATACTGCTTATGATGCAGGTTAGTTGTATTCCAATTGCTTTTTGGAAGGTAATTGATGGTGCAATAGGCCTTGTGTCTCAATACCCTATAAAGCCAAGCAGGAAAAGATTCTTAAACAGTCAATTTCTCTATTGCTGTTTTATTTGGCCAGATTCGGTTGATTTTCGAATGCAGAAATTATTCACAACTGCATCATCAATCATTCTAGCCGATATAACTGTTGATGCTTTGGAAAATCTGGACTCGCTTGAGGTGCTCAATTCAAGATATTGAATATTGTTATATGTCAATCCTGCCTTGATTATTTCATACTCTCTCTTAGCATAATTATGTTTTAACAGAGAAGCTTTTGATTCTCTTTGTCTTGTTCAATTTTTCTGGCTGTTTCTGACATGTTGTCTTCTCCGAGCTTGTAGCAGTTGCTTCCGTTTTGTATCCCAGACCTCTCACGTGGAAGCCCATTGATTGTGTCGGGCAGATATAGTGGAAACTTTCCAGACCCTGTCAAAATAAGTGGCACCTTGGCAGATATGAGAAAGTTCACAATAGACTTGAAAGCACAAAAGACAAAGGATCTGCCATTTGATAGAGTAATGTTTCTTCAGGACACAACATTATTTAATAAATATGAACGTAACATCAGAAAGTAGTTGCAAGATAGATTATCATAGATAGAAATCAATTTGTCCAAGAATGGTTATAATCGTGAATCAGTCTTTACCTAAAGGACTGCACTTTGTGGTTTCTCTTATAATGCCTTTTTCTGAATCCCCGGCTTTCGGGATAAAGATGATGTATTGAATACTTAACAGGAGAATCTTAAAGTTCTGTCTTCTATTGGGATGCCCTGGAGGTGGAACGCTTACATTCTTGTGTCACAATGATCTTTAAATTATGCATGAAGTTTTCTCCATGAACAGCGTTCCTTAAGGGATCTGGCTTCACCCCAGTGTTGAATTATGATACAAAATCAATTGCCTTGTTTGCTTTCCTGTACACTTACACTTGTCAATTGCTATTGTAATGCTCAAACCAGATTACTTCATTTCTTTTGTTATCCACTTTAGCTGTTTGGGTGTTCATAGAAAGTAATTGTTTTCAGTTCTCAAGCATGAGATTGGATCCATCCCTCGCAACTCAGCAATTCCCACATTGTAGAGCGCTCGTATTAGTTCACTAGAGAAAACCACTTAAGAAATTTGCACAATTAGAAAGTTGTTTCTGGTGCATTCTTCTCTAACTATTCTTTACTAACTCTGCAGGTAGTTGGAAGGAGACAAATTGATTTACTCACTGCTAATGCATGGTTGTCAGGAAGTAAAGAGCTGGAACAAAAGGTTTGCTATTGAATTTGCTTAGATTCTGATTCATCTATAAATTATGCGAAGCTAATTCGTTTGATCTTCTTCATTGTAGGTTGGCATGGATTGCGTGGTTGTGGTGATGTGTGTAATCATTGTTTCTTCATGCAAACCTAATTCGATCGATCTTCTTCTTCGCTGTAGGTTGCAAAAATGAGCATACAAACTGGGTTTCCATCTGAATACACCCTTATGGTTCTGCATCAGACTCTTCAAGATGAGAAAGCGCCAGAAACAATTCTGATACAGGATGTATGCACTTGCCTGACTCCTAAATATTCAAGCTTCTTAAATTATTGGAAGAATTCCTCTATATTCTTTTTCCTAAGTTCCGTGTACACGACAAGCAGAAAAGCATCGCCATTTGAATTACAGATGTGACATCTATCATCCAGCTTTTTTTATCAAGCAGCACCCTGACTTTGGCGTTGCATGAGTCGATGATTTTCAACTGCCCTCACATGGAAAGCTTGCATATGATTTTTCTTCTTAAAACCATTAATTTAACCTCAGATTTTACTTGGAAGATTATTTGCAAGGCCGTAAGCTCATCTGTTTAATTCCCTTATATCTAATGAAAACAGGTATTCAACAAAATCAACCCTCTCAAGAAAATGGACTTGCAGAAGACAATCATGTTGGGGAATCTATGCGTTGGCTTCGGCAACTTGACCGCCACCGCTGAGAATATTCCTCCAGGAACCGAGGAGACAAAGTCATCTGAAGCAACTGAGATGCTGCTCAAGGCTGCTTCCAACTGCTGTGGCAGGGTGGTGGATCGCTGTTGTTGCATGTGCTTCATCCAAGCTTGTTCATATATGAATAATCAATGCGCTATTGTCCTCTCCCAGATCTGCGCTGCCCTTGCTTGCGTTGAGTGCATAAACTGCTGTATCGAGCTTTGCGAATGCGGATAAATATGCTGCGACTGTTGTGTGTTTATTATGCTGCTGCAACTTGCTTTGTATAAACATCTGTTTTATTAGTCCATTAGAAGAAGAAAAAAAAAAAAAGAAGAAAATCTGTAACTCAAGCCCATCATTTTACATAATATTCATGTCAGATTTGTAAAACCTTTCTCCAAACTATTTACATTTGCATCCATAGTAAATTAAGGACAAGGTAAAGACAAATTGAAAAAAAAATTAAGATTGTGTTAAGTAGTAAAAAATTACAAGTATTATTATAAAAAAATTAAAATCAAAATTTAGAATAATTATATTTAGAATAATTTAATTATAAATATTAATTATATTTCATTTCAAATAAAATTATTTATTTTGTTAAAAAAATCTTTTATATGAAAAAGTTAAGTGATTTATTTATTTTTTAAAGTGTTTTTTCTTAGAAATATATTAAAATATTTTTTTTTATTTTTAATATCAAGTTTGAAATATTAAAAAAATAATAATTTAAAATAAAAAAATAAATATTTTTAATAGCTCCCTTTGAAACGAAAAACAGAGGTGCGTAAGTGACAGAATGGTGTGTTAAATTAGACAGTCCGCAAAAAGATAGGAGACCAAAATCTTTCCCCTAAAAAATCTCTTCTTCTTTCCCGCCTTTCTCCTTCCTAATTCCAGGTATGTTTGTTTCCCGAGAAAATAAAATCCATGCACAGTTAATGAATAACAAATAAGCAAGATTGCTTTTATTGTATTAATTGCTTGTGATTATTTATATAATTTTTTTCATTTTGCAGTGTCAAGTAGTAATAGCAAATCATTTCAAATGATTCCTCGCCTTTTCTTCTCCGTCCTCTTCCTTGTGCTCTCTGCCTCTTTTCCTATCAGGTAACAATTACTAAAAATCAGGGTTTCCCCCTCTTTTTAGTTGATTAACACGGTTCTTGCTTGTATCAACTATTTATGAACCTAACCGTAAAAATGTACGAGAAACATTTCTTTCCTTTTTGTTCTGTGTTACTATATTTTGTAATTAGAGCTGTTCAATTGGTGAAATATTTATTTTAATCGATGAACCTAATCTTGCCAAGGTTTGCATTTCAGGGTGAAACTTAAAAATATTGGAATATTTTTTTTCACGATTAAAAATTTTGTAATAGAGTTAGAGCCTTGGTGAGGACCGGATTGGTTTAATCTTGCTTTTCCTTGTTGGTGCAATCATACAATATTGTTTTTATTTAGCTTACTAGTTTTGTTATCTTGAATGCTTCTTGAAATGTGGGTTATTTTCAAGCAGTGGGAGTGAAGAAAAGGAAAAGACGTTAGCTATGATCAAGCCAGATGGATTGCTAGGTAATTACACTGAAAGGATAAAAGAGGTTATTGTGGATTATGGGTTTAGCATCTTGAGGGAAATTACCGCTCAACTTGACCAAGACAGTGCTTCAAGCTTTTACGCTGAACACTCTTCAAGAAGCTTCTTTCCAAGTCTTATCAAATACATGACAAGGTATCTTTACTTCATTTTTATTATTGTTATTTGGTCAGTTGACCAATTTATGGTGAGCTTCCTGAACTCTATTGCTGTAGTTGCAAAGTTCTGAATTGGATTTTCCTGAGAATATTTCAGATGCCCAAGACAAAGAAGATTGTGGCCTTTGTTTGTGTATTTCAGGCATTTAGGCAATGTATTGAAACCTTGAACCTTGCACTTTGAATAGTTATATTTCGTTGTATTAATGGGCTGTGATTCTGCATACCAAGTTGACATTCATCGTGCTGTTGGTTATTGTTTGAATGAAGGAGAAATCTGCTCTCATTCTTTTGCTTCGTTATATGTTGACTCATAGCTTTTGATAGTGGTCCAGTTTTGGTCATGGTCTTGGAGAAGGAAAATGCAATTGCTGATTGGCGCACTTTGATTGGACCAACTGATGCATGCAAAGCTAAGATCACTCATCCTAACAGGTTATTTACGTACAAGCTTCTGTTTCTCAAACCCCTCCTGTTCATTGCTTTGTAAGGTTAGGTTCTCAAGTCACTATCATTAGACTTTCTCCTCCATAGCTTCACAACAGGACTCTTTTGTTTTTTCAGTATCAGAGCAATGTGCGGGCAGGATTCAGAAAAGAACTGTGTTCATGGTTCAGACTCTCTCCTATCAGCTCAAAGGGAAATCTCATTTTTCTTTGAAGATGTATCTTCAGGTTATATATATATATTGTTTTTTTTTATCATATGTAATGGTGTTCACTTTTTTTATTTTTTATTTTTTTTGCTCTGGATTTTTTATATACTGAGAGCCTAAGATCACTTCTCTCCCTGTCCATCTCTTAACTTTGGTGCACAATATTGGTTTTTGCCATTTTAACCTAATATAATGAAATTAGATGCACATAACGTATACCATCTTCTGAGCCCATAGTTACAACACATCATAATGATACGTTTGGTTCTTCTTCATTAATTGTAGTTTTTTTCCTAGTAATCTCCTGTTATATGCTATAAGATAGATTTTACAAATGAGAACTATTGCCCTGTGAGTTCACGACTGTTTTCATGAAGTTTGAATATTAGTGCCATGAAATAAATCTCGATGTAACCTTGTTTACTATTGGTGAATAACTATTTTTTCTAGCTATGCATTGACACCAATATAAGAGTACGATCATTTTCAAAGCAAAAACAATAATACTCATGGTTTTGGTTGCTTTAGCTAATGCCATAAAATATAAAAAAAGTATCATTTTTTCAAGTAATAATTTGGTGGTTGTATTTATATTTGGCAGGTGAAACAAATACAACACATGATGAGCTCTAGCAGCTGGTAAGCACTCGAAGACAAATTACATGTTTTTTCAAGTCTCTTTACTCTCTTGAACCCACACATGCTACAGGAGCTGCAATGGCTAAAGTTTTATGGTGGTTAGCCATCTGCTGTTAAAATAGACTTTCAAATTTACAGTTTCATTGAATGTCCTTTTTTCCCCCCTGTTTTTGTTGTCCTTTTATTTTGAGTACACTCTTAAAAAAGGCTGATTCATCCCTATACTCATGAAAAGTAATTGAATGGAAGTGCTATAATTAGTTGCCATTTCATAGATATACAAGGGGAACACCAAATATTTTGTTTTCTCCCAAGTCCTTTCCTGCTTTCTCTTTGAGAGAAATCGTTGTTGCTTACCTTGATAACAGAGCATTGGATGGGCTGAGGTAGAACATTGGAGGCCTGCACTGAAAAGATATGCCTGTTGCATTTGCATTATAGCATTGGAAACCTGATTTTAGGTACTGAAAACATTATAACAGTAGGTGATTCTCTATATAGGTGACAGGGCTTGTGTTATCTTTCAGCTTTAGGCCAATATGAATCTTGTAATAAGAAGATTAACTGATTGCTGGAAGTGCTGGGCCTTGCTGGAAGTGTGAGCTTTAGTAACAGATAGTTCATTTAAGCTTGTAATGCCAGACACTTGTACAAGATGGTTATTCCATCCTCTCTCAAACTAGTAATCAAGACACTACTCTTCTTAGGCTAATAGCTTATAAATTTTGGCAGAGCAGATATCAATAGAAAAGGATGAGATGGGTTGTCTGTAACTTCATATTCAATTAAAAACAGTTCTCATGAATCTAGAGGACTCCAAAGAATTACTTCGTTGGTTGTGCTCAAAAGGATGGTGCAAAGAACTTTTTGAAGAGTTGAGTTGAACATAAGGGCATGGCATTTCATTTTTAAGGAGGATGATGGTCAATAACCAAGATAATTAAAATTTACTATCAGGATCATGTTTAGAACATAATTTGAAAAGTCAGTGGATAAAGAGTCAATTCTGTCAGCCATCGGGATTGCAAGTGAGCTACTGTTTTTTTGTTTTTGGCAACAACATAGAAAGCTGCACATTGCAATAACCATCAGCATACATTTTCTGTGTGTACTAATTGATAGCTAGATACATGAAGAAATGCAGCACAAATGGAGATACATACATATATAACCATGGACTTAGATTTCTTCCAACTAGTCAAATGATCCTCAGCAACTATTTGTCGCAAGAATCACCAAGCCAATTTGTCACACCTGTAGGATTATAATGAAATAATTTGGAACAAATTTATCATTGAGCTGTTGATACCTTGATCTAGCTTACATTCAAATCAATACTTGGCAACTTGCAAAGAGTGTCGGTTTTATTAAATTAAAATTGGAGGCTGTACAGGAATGAAAGATAATTAACTGTAGGAAAACGATTTCTTGGTGTATTTGACTTTCTGTTTGTTTATTGGCTTCTACAAGCTTCGTAGTTAGTACAGATATTGAATGTATCATGCTACAGTACAAAGTTTCAACTTCAATGTGTTACTGATCATATTCTTTGGATGGCATGTGAATTATTTCAAGAATGCAGGTTGATAAAGCTTGAATGTTCATAACTATTTTTTACTCGATTACTTCCTTTCTATCTCTTTTCCTTGTCAAATAAAGTTTCATGATGTGACGCTTCATAGTTCAAAACTCACACTGGTGTACACCTTTGTCACTGCTTTGCCGTCTTAGCAGACCGTGCAAATCTCATTGTTTCTTCTGTTATTGCATTGTACCCATGCTAGGTTTAAACCTGCAGCTAGGGTTATAGCCTTATAGGTGATTGTTGTGTAATGTAGTGGTACCAACAAGGTCCTATTTAGCGGCCAGGAATGAAGGGTGCACTCATCTTCTTTGAGAGAAAGAGCCTGCAAAGTTTTACCATCATGATTATAGGATAATATATTTTGATTCATGATGAGGTTGTCATGGGAGCACAACGAAACATTTGCTTAGTCTTAATACAAGACACTTTTGTTTATTAATGAACAGAAGATCCAATGAAGGGCGAGCTAGTCAAACTCAATGATGGCCACCATGCACTTTCGTGGGTGATTGAGGTTCCACATCATACAAGGTCTTAGTTTATGTTAGCCGAAGAGTGTTAACCTTCCAGAATTAGTAACCCTTGCAGGATGCAGTTTGGTTGCTAAACCCTAGACATCTAGTAGACGCGGTAGCTCACATGGCTTTCATTTCTTAATGCTATCTCGGTTCCTGCGATCCTTGGCTTACCTTTTCATTTTGCTTTCTTCATTACTTGCATCTCGAGGAGTCGATGGCAAGCTTTAATGGTATATCAAAATCTTTGGGCTTAAAGCGTTGCAGTGACGAGCAGGATGGCGATTTGTACGGGATAAATGAACTTCCATTCTGCAGGATTTCTTGACCATCAAGAACGTATCAAATTGACTTTGGAGTTGTTGTTTTTAACTTCTATTTTATATAAGCCGAAGAAATCGAACACTTGGTTCATTTTGTTCTTGAACTTTGCTTAGACCCAGCATGATCGACGTGAACTCACACCAGCCACATACATGAAAACCATTTGTACCACACAAACTTTCCTTGGCCATCAAGGTTGTGCAGAATCAGATGTACCTGTTCTGTTTTTTAATTTGTTTTTTATCAAGTTATTAAAATAATATTATTTTTTAAAAAATTATTTTTGATATTAGTATATAAAAAAAGTTAATTTGAAATAAAAAAAAATTAAATTTTTGCAAAAGTATTTTCTGATAGTAAAAACAAGCACAATTTGTGTCAACCAATTAGGTGAAACCCACTTTAAACCTTACTTTTAGTGTATAATAGCAAGCTAATTCTTTCTGTTTTTATTTTAGGCTCATTAATAAAAACATGTGCCATGGAGGAAAGAAAGTGAGCCAGAAAGGAAGTCAGCTTTGAAATTTAGAGTGAAAAGATCTAGCGATGGTTTCTTCCAATTTTTCCTATATATTTCATGTTTCTTTTATTTGAGTCAATTACAACTTGGTCCCTTTAGTTTATCAAAACTAATTAGTTAGTCCTCGTGGTTTCATAAATATATTTGATCCCCATATTGTTTTAAAAACTATTTATAATTTAACCTATTTTTGTATTTTACATGTTATTTTCCAATTTATTTCATGTTTTTTTTAGAAATATATATATAAAAAAATAGATAATTTGGAGAGATGGATGAGATAAAGAAAGTGTTTTCTTGAAACAAAGTACAACCAAAAGCTTATTAAATATTAATTCATTGTTTGATAAACTACGTGGACTAAGTTGTAGTTTATTATTATTTATTTTCCTAATCTTATTTTTAATCATTGATCAATAGGTAGTTTTTGTTATAGTTATAAGACAA
>Ga0325400_1002957_pt1 | contig 15164 bp, 10 predicted proteins | sample PopdelMetagenome_2_FD_205662 | JGI IMG/M metagenome (GOLD analysis project Ga0325400, IMG submission 205662) | Populus deltoides microbial communities from Bellville, Georgia, United States - Xylem-PdKOR-R1 | ecosystem: Host-associated > Plants > Phyllosphere > Stem > Wood/Secondary xylem... | reverse complement strand
TGTTCATTGCTAATAATAATAATCTTTGTTTATTGTTAATCTGTTTCTTTTATATAAAAAAATATAACCACAAGCGCACAAAACAAGCTATAATTAAAACGGCAATGACCTTCTAAATTAAAATGAAAAATAAATAAATTATGACAGTATTTCAACAGTGTAATGGACGTGGGCCTTGCCTTCACGTCTTTAGATAAGCAGGAAGATGGCCCCCCAAGCACTATGAAAAAAACTAAACTCTCCTCAGCCCATTTGTCTTTGTTTTCACTCTCCTCCGGCAGAAAAGCAAAACTCTAAAAAATACCAGCATGAGTGTATTTTTTATATTTTAATAGTTTTTATGGTCATGATTTTAAAATAATAAATTTAAAAAAGTCATAAATCATAATATTTTTTAAAAATCAATTTTTTATCACAATTTTAAAAAACTATATGTTTAAATAATGAAAATAAAATAACTTTTAAGATTATGATCAACCTAAAAACATATTTAATCACACCGCACTTTAATGCCAAATAAAATTCGAATCCCTCCATTCCAACAAACAAAATAAAACCCAAACCGCTATGAGTTTATCAAAAACCACCTCAAAAATTTACCCCGTCAAGGCCATTGCGGTGACCCAAAACCAAGGTGAGACCCGACACTTACCTTTTTTTTTTTTGTGTAAATACATATAGTCAAGATAAAAAAAATCTAGGCAAGACCTAGCTATTAATATTTTTTAGCTATACTTTATGTAGGCCCGTGCTGCGCCAAGATACCATATTATTTTTTTCATAAAAAATAATGTTCAGATGTTGTGAGCATGTTTTTTAAAAAAAAAATTAACAATTTAGGTTATAGATCCGAGTGAGTCAAATAAGTTAGTTTTATTTTATTTAGATGATTAAAAAAAACAATGATATTAAAAGAATAAAAAAAAACGATTACTATAACTTTATAAAAAAAACACTTTTCCAGAAGAAAAAAATAATGTAATTCAATTTTCATCTAATTAAATACTGAATAATGAAATTGGGTAAAAAAGAGAAAACAATAGCCTGAGTCAACCCGAGCTAGCATGACAAACATGTAACTTGGCAATAAAGAGCGAGTTAACTTGGCTTAACCCACAAAACCTGTGATCCATGTCAAGAAATTGAGATAATCTAATAAAAAATAAATTGAAGAAAACCACAAAGCCAGTTAAAAAATACCAATATCGAATGATGACATTGAAAATGAAAATAAGTAAAAAAATATTAACCCACGTTAATTTTTCAAACTCGTGACCCGATTTATTAGATTAGAAGCACTGTACTTGGAAACACCTCAAAACTCAATTTTTAATAAATCAAATGTTGCAGGATGGAATCAGAAAAAAAAATTCAATTATACAAAAGGGAAAAAATAATGAAGTTCAATTTTTCATGAAATTGGATTAAAAAACAACAAAAAAAACACAATCCAAGTTAACCCGGGTTAGGATGATAGACATATAATCTTAATAATAAAGGGCAAACCAACTCAAATTAATATATCAAACCCGCAATTCATGTCATGAAATTACGATAATTTAATAGAAAATAAATCGAAGAAAAATAAAAGCCATTAAAAAAAAACTCAATGTTAAAAGAAGAGATAAGAAAAGAAAATAAGTAAAAAAAAGCAAAAAAAAAAAGAATGTTAACTTTCATTAACCTTTTAAAGCCGTGACCTGGGTTAGACTAGAAATACTATACATGAAAAAAATCACTAAGCCTATTCTCTAACAAATCAAATATTGAAGGATAAAATCAAAAAAAATTTCAATTATACAGAAGGATCGAAAATTAAAATTAACAATTAAATGATCAAAATTGAAATAAGAAATAAATTAGAGGATAAATATAAATTTTTGATTGAAGGGTGAAATTGAAAAGAAAAATCACTTGAACAAAAAGGACAAAAAAAATAAAAAGAACGAGAACGAAATTAAAAAAATAATATATTATAAAAATGAATTGAATGATGAAATCAGAAACAAATAAAAATTATACAAAAGGGTTAAGAAAAAAAAATAAAAATCAAAATAATAGATCACAAATTGGGATTGAAGGATGTAATTGAAAACAAATAATTTTTTTTTTTACAAAATAACCAATAACAAAAATTAAAAATAAAAGAAATAAGAGTCAAAGTTGAAATATAAATAATTAAAAGAACAACATTGAATTTTTAAATGGTTAGTGTGATTTTGCAAGGGGAGGAGAGAGAAAATAATAAAAAAAGCTTTGTTGGTGACAATCCATCCCACAACCATCATTATACGCCGCTCCAATAGAAAAAAGACGTCATGAAGATTCTAACATCATGACAAAATGGCTTTTAGGCCTTCGAGAAGTGTTGCATGTGCTATTATAAAGCTATAAATACCTTCTTTATACTAACGCGTGCCTCTCATGCATTAATAACCTTTTAATTTAAATAAATTTTTTATTACAAGATTAAATTACTTTCAAACAATTTGATAATAATATAAAAATCAAGTCGAAAAGATTAAAAAACCATTAGATAAATTTTTTTTTTATTTTTTAAAGATAAATCAATTATTTTTACTATGCTTGATGTAGAAAGACAAAAAAAAGCTCTCAACGTAAATTTTAGAAAATTTCACTTTTAAAATAATTTAATATTTTTATTGTGAAAATAAATAAAAAATATATCCTATCAATCTTATAATAACTTATGAACAGTGTAAAAGAACTAACCCTTACACCAAGTCGTTGTTGTTTTATTTATTTATTTATTTAAAGGACAAAAAAAGTAATTATAGTGTTGCGGCAAATAGTAAAGTTTCTTGCCTTGGGTTTTAGTTTTTTTTGGGCTATATAACGGCTATTATTTAATTCCCAAAGCACGCAGAACGGAAGCCAAAGTTCCTCTCATCCCGTCTTCCCCGCTTCCCTTCGCCCAATCTGCTGCTTCTTCCTAATCAACTCCATCTGAGTACTGACCTTCAATAGAAGCTTTTATTACATTCACTTTCAGGCAAGTTAACCTCTCATTTCTTATTCTCTCCACAGGTTTCAACACACAGTTTCTACACATAGATTTTCAGTTTGTTTTGTTAAAGGCTTAAAGCCCTTGTTTTATTGTGTGTGTGTGTGTGTGTGTGTGTATGTATACATGAGTTGATACTACTTGATCTATGGTATCTCTGTATTCCGTTTTTTATCTACTTAATTGAGTGACATGATGACATTTAGGGTTTTATTTTTAATGGCATGTTCACAAAATTTAGGGATTTTCTGTTGCAATTTAGGATCTAGGTACAGTGATGTCTGGTCCATGACATCTCCTACCCGTTCCTTTTTTATCAATGAGACCTTTTCATTAATAAAAAAAAAAGGATTGCTGTAAAATCCAATTTATATTCATTGGGATATTGCAAAATCTAACAGCACAGTATTTTACATTAGTCCCATTCATCTTGATCTCATAAGTGTTCTTAAAGACTTTCTTGATTGCATTAATTTCAGCCAAATAAAATTTGGGGAATTTAGGCATTTTGTCAGTGTAGATAAACTGTCATGGTTGATCAATGGAACTGTTTTTTTAAGCTGGAAGTATTAGAGTTGGTTCTGGAACTTTTGTTTTTCAATGATCACCGTGTTTTTGTATTATGATGATTATTTGGTTTTATTTTCATGATTAAGTTGAGTGGTTTCTACATGTAATTTGGAATTTTTAGAAAAGAAGGAAACTTGTGCTGGTGAGGAAAAAATGGTGATTTGAATTAGTGAACAATAGATTCACTGCAGGCTGTTTTTTTTTCAAGTTGGTACTGAACTGGATAATGCTTTTTTTTTTTTCGGTTTCCACATTTTCATTAATTTATTTTTATCAATGTTCCTTAATTTTATTATATCTACTTAGAGTTTGGTTTTGGCTAATAATAATATTATTAATTAAATTTGTTATTTATATACTTAAACAGATGAGTCTGGTAACGGATTCTCCAGTTCACTCTTCTAGTAGTGATGATTTCGCTGCTTTTCTTGACACGGAGCTTGATTCCAAATCCTCTGCCTCTTCGGCTAGTGATGACGAAGCTCCCAATCAACGCCATTCTGACTCTGCTGCCTCCTCATCACCAGATCAAGATAAAGAAGCTGAAGAAGATGATGACTCCGACTTTCAAAGCAAGGGGTAAGCCATTTTGGAGTTTTTAGGGTTTAGAAAGGAAACAACACTTTTATGCTTTGTTAGTGGCTTTTTAGGGTTTATTTCCAAATTAACTGAAGCTGGATTTAGTTGTAATTTCTTAATTAATTTGATTTATATTAATTGATGATACACAGGGTAAAAAGGTCTAAGGTGGAGACTGTGGAAATTGTGGAGGATGACGGGGGAACTACTTCTTTTGCGTCTCTAAAGCACAACTCAGGTAAAGTTTTTGTTTGTTTGTCGGACCTGGAATTCTCAGGCCCAGTAATCAGAACTAATTGTTTTTCTTTGGGAATAGTAGCAAGGTTTCAATATTATATATCAACAACTTGTGGAGCTGTTTTCAGCTTTTATAGTAAGGGTTGATTTAATTTTTTGTTATCCTAATTGCTTGAAAAATTAAATGTAAATCGTGAACTTGCACTAATATTTCACTGGAGAATTGTTCTTGTATGCAATCAGAATTATGAATAGGAATAGAGCATGTTTATTTTTGCTCACACAGACACAAAATCACAGTATATATAGAAGGAAGTCTCTGCATAGATGTGGCTTCAAATTTTATTTTAGTTTCTTTCCTTGTGTACTGAAATCCGGATAGCTTATGTTTTTTTGGTATAAAATTTCTGATAAAGATGAAACCATATACACATGTTTGCTAGCATTTTCTTGTCTCTCATTTTCTTCTCCAAGCTCAAATGATAAGTTAAAAAAAGTTGGCATAAATGTCTGTTTTTGCTTTGAGTTTCAATTTCATTTTACAACCATTTTATTGTGCTTAGCCTATTATTATAAAGAGGCAACATGACTTTTAACCTATTTCATGCAGAGGCGTCAATCAGCAAGGAAATATGCACACATCCAGGATCATTTGGAACTATGTGTATTGTCTGTGGGCAATTGCTGGATGGTGAATCTGGTGTGACATTTGGGTATATACACAAGGTGCACATTAGTTGAAATACTGAAAGTAACATCTAGAATGTTCAAGTTCTTGTTCTTTGAATACTATCCATCCTTGACGTAGCTGGGAGAGTTTTCATAATATTATAACTGCCCATTTGTTATCTTGAATTTTTCTCTATTACATTCTCATTGGGATTATAAAAGTTGCTCTTGCAGGGATTAAGGCTTGGTAATGATGAAATTGTTCGATTGCGCAACACTGATATGAAGAATTTGTTACGTCATAAGAAACTCTACTTGATTCTTGATCTAGATCATACACTGCTGAATTCTACCCAGCTTATGCATATGACCTTAGACGAGGAATATCTAAACGGTCAAACGGATTCACTGCAAGGTTTTTTCTGTTACCTGATTATTGAATTTTTTCCCTTGGTTGCATAGTAACTAATCTTAGGAACTCTTAATGTTTATGAGCTCTTTTAGAAAGGGGGAGACTGAAAAGAATCAAGAGTAGAACAAGTTAGGAACTCTTAATGTTTATGAGCTCCTTTAGAAAGGGGGAGACTGAAAAGAATCATGAGTAGAACAAGTTAGCTGGGAGAGACTGAATCGTTGCCTTTTGTCTTGTCCAATGCTCTGTGATATGTAGAGTAGGTTGTTTGTAGTTTTGGATGAGCTTTGGGTAGTCTATGGAAAATGGAGAGCATGCGATTGATATATTACTAGGGTTATGGTAAGGGAGGGAACATGAACATTTATGGACTTGTGCAATGTAAATGGGAGTATGGAGTCTTTGGATGAAGGGGGAACTCTGGAGTGTTTCCATATTTCTCTACTAGAGGTATCTGTTTGTAAGATAGAATTGTTTTTTAACCGCACTAAGGAGCAAAGTTGCAGGGGTTCTATGTGGAGTTTCTCTAACAGATGCTTCATGTCATTGGCAGGCTCATGATGCCTTGCCTTGCCTATCATGTTTATCTATTAATCTCTGAAATAAGATTTTTTTTCTTTTATCAAATAAGAAAAAAATATGCAAGAAAATTGGAGAAGGTGGTGCTGTAGAAGAAGATAATTTTCTTTGTGTCTTTAGAAGATGATTTAATATAAGGGGTCTTTATAAATGAAGATGTCAAGCAGATGAAAGGTCTCATAATATAAGGTCTTATCACATGCAATTTATAGTATAAGGTCTTAGCAGGGTCCTAAAAATTTCAATCTTTTCAAATGTCCAAAAAAAGGAAAAGGTACAAGATCCATAAAATTCCATTCCTTTACTCCTTATTGAATCGAGAGGGTAACCTTTGCTGTGCATGGGCTGCTAATCTCAGTACCAAAAATTGTGGTGAGATTGGAACTTTGACCAGCTAAACCTATCCAAAGTTGTTTATGATGAGCCAATGACAACTGAGACCACATGTCCAGAAATCAATATCCATGGGCCACAGTGACTTATGTCAAGTTTTTTTGTAATTTCTGTATGTTTCCACTTTGAATTTGTAGATGTTGAATATATATTATTATAATTGATTATGCCTTGGATTGTGTCTGTCAACAAGTTTCTGAATTCTCCTGATGGCTAAAATTGTGCCAGAGGGAAATTTTATAGACATTACATTTAATTTAATTGTAACGTGACAAAGAGTCTCCTTTTAAGAATAGTGTTTCCTGTTGGGGATATTATTGTAGATATACTTTTGCCAATCCTTTATGAGATGTAAGATAGATAATGGAATATTGCCACTTGAAAAACGGTTTTTCATGTCCATGCTGTCCTTGAAATAATTAGAGTGCTCATTACTTTGTTTTTAGCCATTTTTTTTTATTTACTTTCACCATTGTGCGTTATTAATTTTTGTTTTCATATCTTATGCTTGTAACTTGGCCATCTCATTTTTGGACAAATTTGGTTGAATATGCATTCTTTGTTTTCATATCTTATGCTTTTAACTTGGCCATCTCATTTTTAGACAAATTTGGCTGAATATGCTTTCCTCTTTTGAAAGTCAGTGCATTTTACTGAATTTGTATTCATGCCAAATGAATAGATGTTTCAAAAGGCAGTCTCTTTATGTTGAGCTCCATGCAAATGATGACTAAGTTGAGGCCTTTTGTGCGTACGTTTCTCAAAGAAGCAAGTCAGATGTTTGAGATGTATATATACACTATGGGTGATCGGGCCTATGCATTGGAAATGGCCAAACTGCTTGACCCTGGAAGAGAATACTTTAATGCTAAAGTCATTTCACGTGATGATGGAACCCAAAGACATCAAAAGGGTCTCGATGTGGTCTTGGGGCAAGAAAGTGCTGTTCTAATCCTTGACGATACAGAAAATGTGAGTTCATGTGGCTAATATTAATTGGAGAGTTGCCTTTGTAATTAAAATTGAAGCTGTCATTTGAATTTTGGCTGTATGTTTCTGAACATGATTAGTTTTAATGAATTTAGGCATGGATGAAGCATAAAGACAACTTGATATTGATGGAAAGATATCACTTTTTTGCTTCAAGCTGTCATCAATTTGGATTTAATTGCAAATCCCTTTCGGAGCAGAAGACTGACGAGAGCGAGTCTGAAGGTGCACTTGCATCCATTCTTAAGGTTCTACGGAAAATTCACCAGATCTTTTTTGAGGTATATCATTTTATCCCTTGTTTTTCTTTATAAAATTCTTATTGCTTGTTTCTTTTCAAAGTGTTATTGATAGGGAACCTTGTTGCAGGAATTGGAAGAAAATATGGATGGCAGAGATGTGAGACAGGTAAAAAGGCTAATGAAAATTGGTCTTGTTGAGCGCATTTTTCTTTGTTGTCTTGCTTCCCAATTTGAGGGAACCTGTATCTGCATCAAGTTTGGAATACATGCTCATGTAATGGATATCTTCAGGATATATGGACGACTTTTGCTCTATAAGATTGTGCTACTAATCAATTGGTTCTCGTCCAGTACTAAACTGAGTTTTGTCAGCCTTTTAGTAGATGTCAGTATTCCTTTCTTTTCATCCTCTATTTCCTAGGTAGATTAATTGTAGATCTAGGCCATTGAAAAAGCCCTCTTGTATTTGTTGAATGCATGCGTTCATATTTTTTACTTTAAATCGTCGTACTGGAACTATTTTGTGTTTCCAACTGGTCACGTTTTTTTACAAATTCAAAACGGTTTTCTTGTTTTTGTTTTTGACACGGACTCCAACATTAGCTATACGCTGCCTTTTGGTATCAGGTTCGTGCATCATCAGGATCACATTCTCTCTCTTGCCCTGCAGGTGCTCAAAACGGTTCGCAAGGATGTCCTGAAGGGATGCAAAATTGTATTCAGCAGAGTTTTCCCTACCCAATCTCAGGCTGATAATCACCACCTTTGGAGGATGGCTGAGCAGTTGGGAGCTACATGCTCAACAGAACTTGATCCCTCGGTAACTCATGTGGTCTCAAAAGATTCTGGGACTGAGAAGTCACATTGGGCCTTGAAGCACAACAAGTTCTTGGTCCAGCCAGGGTGGATCGAAGCTGCCAATTATTTTTGGCAGAGGCAGCCCGAAGAGAATTTCTCTGTCAACCAAATTAAGAATTGATTACCACCAACTTCAACTTGTCTGGTCAGAATCTAACTAGTATCTGGGCACTGCATTTTGCAAATACTTCATAATTACTTGAACTTTACATAGAAACATGCCTTTCACATCACAAGTTTTCAAATATTTGTCAAAGCTCCTACGATGGATTGAATGGTGGAGCATTAAGATTCACTATTTGGATGCTGAAGGTTTGGAGCGAGATTAGGGTGATGCTAGAGTTAAAACCCAGAAGTAGATGTTAATTACTCTTGGCAGGTGGGTGAGGGGTGATATCACAGTCAATGTTATTGTCTGACTACTGAAACACTAACCCACGATGATAGATTTTGTAGATGCACAAACTGTTGCCGACTTGTATATAATCTTTGGTTAGATCATTGAGCAGCATCTTGTAAGTGTACGAAATGATTGTTTGTCAATGTGCATCCTTCATATTTACGCAGAAACTTTTGACGCAAGCGGGAAAACACCACTTCGTTCATCATTTCCACTCTGATAATTTCTGATGAGAAAATGAGACTTCGTGACACGAAAATAGAACGTCATGTTTGATCAAAACGTACCACAGAAGTTAGGCGTGAGCTTGCCGTTCGGTATTCACTCCATTTCTCTCTCGGAAAGCTATGTGCTAGGGGCCTCAAAATCTTCTCAGAGATTCTGGTATAACTGGTGGACTAGCCCAGGTTAATTCGTCTATTGGCTATCGCTGCCCGGAATCTTTCAAGTCCTAAGTTGGTGGTTTGGCTGATTGCCTGAAACTCAACTGAAATAACGAGCCACCGAAGTTGAATTAGAACAGCGTTGCGGTCAGCATTTTTAATTGTAGGAGGATTAGACTCTTCATAAATCAAAGATAAATATGATATATTGCATTAAGAATATCCAAATCATCGATTAACCGAATATTTAATGTTTCTAAGAGATCCCAAATTGAAACCTGAAATAACAATATGGTGGGCAAATACATGGTATCGTGTTAATTTTGTCTAACCTAAGGAAATAGACAAATGGCATTAGAACTTATGTACGTGAAGGTATAGTTGAAAACAAAAGAATAGTGTTAAAGACTTCCAACCATTATTGGAGATTTCTAAAGATTTATTAAAATTTTTTTTTTATTAATGTGGATATTCGAGCCAATATATATACGATTCGATTAATTTCACGGATTTCTAAAAATATTAATTACTCTTGTCAGTGATGCTAATACATTGACCAGAAAGTAATATATTATTAATAGGAGCAGTTAATCATATACACTGGGTAAGAGTAATAAGAAAGTAAAGATGTTATAGATTAAAACAAAACCATAATCCAATAATTAAGCTATTTTAGGTTCATGTTGTTATCCATCAATATAATCAGTATTCTTACCTGCGAGCATAAATATTACTGGAAAATTGGCAAATGTAAAGGGCAATATTGACAGAATTTTTTTATCGGTAGATTGCGGTGAGTTTTTCCAACTGTATATGTTCTTACAATATCCATCGGTAAATATCGATAAAAATATTCTATTGATATATACTGAGGGATTATAATTGTAAAAGAACATGCATCTTGGGTTAGATATAAATAGATTCAATCGTAATTTGCTGCTCTTTATTTTTATTAGCCGGTGATACTCACGATTTACAACTTGCCATCGGGAATATGTATGATACCGAAATTCATGTTTTTATCTACAATCATACCTGATCCTAATAATTCGGCCAGGAAAATAGAAGTTTGTCTTCGTCCGTAGATTGATGAGTTGAAGCAGTTGTGGTCATCCGAGCATAGTTATTAAACCCGACCCGAGAATCGACCCGATTAAGAAGCCGAGTCCTGAGTTGCACTAGTTGACCAACGAAAAAAATAATTAATGGAATTACATATTGTTTTTTTGTGAATAATATATTAAATTTATCGATAAAAATACTGAGAGAATGAAACATGCAAAATTTTTTATACATGCTTCTATCTTTAGTAAATTTATTAATAAAATTATCACCAATAACACATCATCAAATCACAAATCACCCAAAAGTTTTTTCCACGTAGTATTGCCGTTCATGAGCCCGCGAGAAAATTAGTTGATGGGCTGTGAGTATAAATAATGAGAAGAAAATATGTCGGTAAATACAAATAATTATTTCTCCTGTCTTGTGATTGAAATGGCGACTTGGTACACACAATTCAACACTGAACTGGTAAGTAGATGTTGTTATCACCATTTTCGGCTTCATTATCGATGAGCACAGTTTAGCTGATATATATATTCGAGGTGATTCAAATAGCCAATCGATAACCTATCTCTACCAACGAAGATAAGGTATGTACTAGTTCATTAGCTAGCATTCAGGACTCTGTGCAAATTAGTACTCAAAAGTCCACATGTGACGTGGAAAATTTGCACCAGGCAACTTTTAGTGCTATTGTCAACTTGTAATCCTGACAATCTATAATAAAACATGATCGTACTTGCTCCTAATTACATCTGGATCACCTCAAACCGTTGGTAATTTGGCATGCATGTGATGACTCGACGAATTCCCGTTCACAAGAATATTAAATCCATAACATCCACTTCAAACTAGAAGGAAAGCTTGACAGGTGTTTGCAGCAATTTGTAGTTAATTCCAAATACAATGGCGTTTTCTAGATATGAATGGCACGTAGCTAGCTTCTTGTAGAGGTTTGACTGCTAGATAAAACCTAGAGTTCCATCTTTCAAGTTCATGAAGGAACAGACGACGTCCCTATAATGATATCCATCGGCCAGCTTCTCTATTGGCCTAGATTAATTTTACAAGGAACCGTGTTAGACCATACAAGAATTGCTTTCTTTTTCTGAGTTTGTTGATCCCTTTCTTCTATATATTCGTTTATCGATAGGATTTCATTTGCATAAACAGGCAAACGTGGAAGATGGCAACTGTCCAAATATATTTAATATCATCAAAGGGTTGGTTCACGTCAATTTGCTGGCTGATTTGTAGCTCTAATTGCATCACTGTGGATGGACGTCTGTTCCTCTGTGTGAGAAAGTTGATGAGTGCTGAAACACTTAACTATTCAGTACTATAGAGTCGATTCAATCGTTTTGTCTCATTCAACGGCTGGTGAGGTCCTTCCTCGACCTCCTTTCTCGGTGGGTTTTCTAAAACTTAATTTTTCGCCATTGAAATATGCTGGATCAACATTTTGATGGCACACGCGACCCGCTTTCCTTCAAGGATACAACTCCATCTTTAATAAGGCTGCAAATTATCCACGTGAACTGGAGTCCTCGTTTCACGGCAGCGGCAAATTTCATTCATTAATGAATACATACGTAACAACAACCATTCTCACCTTTATTTTCAAGTGATTTCAAGGAGTCGCATCAATATTTATTACGAGCTAGGGATTGGAGGAATTGATGGATAAGACGAAAGGAATTGGTAAGAAATTAAGATAGGAAATTGAGAAGGATCCCTCTAATCCTTCCTTATTTATAAATCTTAATCAATTAATCCTCTAAATTTGGATGAATTAGCTCATATTCTTCCATTTCTTTGTGAAATTAAGACATCATTTTTCACTCCAACCATCACTTTTTTAAGAGAAAGGAAAAAATAATGGAAGCATAGGAGAGGCTGATATCACCTTCCTCCCTAGGTATAAAAAGATGAAAAACTGACGCGTCAACAAAATAAATCCTCAATGGCTAGCTGATCCCACTATTGGGCAGCTAGCGATCATAAAAACTCGAAATAGTTAGAAGCTCGGCACCTTAATTTCAATTTATTCAAATTGGCTGGCAATGGCATGCTCGCCCTTCATGATTTGTGGTCCTCTTCAGCCTATACTCTAGCGTTCAATGCAATAATTTGCAGTAATGATGAATTAGCACGTTTCACCGTCGTTGGTCCTATCAACATAAATGGCTAGAGAGGAAAATTTCAAAATATAGAAATTGATCGTGACAACAATGCAATAGCAAGCAACCAAACTTGTGAAAATAAGAGCAAAAAATGATCTTCAATCAATACTTCACATGGTGAAACTAAATGTGTTCAACTACACTTTCACCAAAGTCGCCAGAAGATCTCAAGCGAGCTACACACCAGTCGAGCTATGATCATTGACGCATCATAATTCATAGGCCAAAAACAGGCTGCAATAATTCTAGCTCGTAGACTCGAGCCATGCATGTTACTTTCTTTTTTGTGTTTCTCATGGGGGGCCATGCTAAGATCATAGCATGTGTTCTGCCTCCGAAATCTGCGAAAAATCTGTCACCATCTTCACATTTTCAGAGCTGTATGTCACGTATGTATCAATGAGCAAAATCTAAAACCTGGGCTCTTACGATCAACATTCCAGCAAAATATTTGATATGATCAATCTGAGTAAAATTATATTGCTTTTTGGCACACGTTTTGCAAGCTACTTGTCTGCTGATTGATTTACGCAATAAGTGATGGGGATTGACATTTTATAATATAACAAGAAAAAGAAAAATCCAAAACATTTACTTTCAAACCTAATTTAGATATAATTCCAATATTTTTGATTGGTCCTTATCACTTTATCTTATAAGAACCTAACTTGTAAGATATACTCGTAAAATTTTAGTTTAGTTTATAATGAGATTAAAATTTATATTAATTTTAAAAAAAATTTATTTGACTCGTCAGATTTTTTTTTAAAACTGTTTATTTGATACATAAACGTATCATCTAAGCATTTCATGCCATACAGAATAAACGGGTAGGGAACTCAAGTACTCGAGTATGGCGTGTATCATGAACCCATGATCATCAAATTGGTCCCACAATTTTATAATACCTAGATAAATTCTATAAATTACAGCTTTAATTCTACTATAAATAGATCTCTCATCATTAAATAATTAAAAACAGAGACCGGTTAAATATATTATGAGTAAATATCTTAATTATATCTATCTTTTAAATTGTTTTTAGTTATTATTAATAACTTAAGTTTTAATTATTTATATAAATAACTATTAATTTATTTAATTAAGTAATTTCATAAACTTTTTAATTTATCCTTCCAATTTTGTAATAGCTGGTGGGACCACCGTCCCTTCCTCTCCTTTCTTTTCTCAATAATTTTTAGGTTGATTATTTCTTATTCAGTTTAGTTTTTATATATAAAAAAAAATTTAAATTAATTTTTTTATATAAAAAAACTGAAACTGATTCAGACTGACCGGTTTCGATTTGGTTTGGTTTTTTAAAACAAAAACCGGTTCAAATCGGTTTGGCTTGGTTTTTTTCTGGTTTGGCTCGGGTTTTTTTTGTTTGAGTTTGGTTCAGTTTTTCAGTTCCAGACTTATAAAACTGAAATCAAACTGATCGGTTTTTTTAAATTCTAATCGGTTTAATCGATTTTTTTTACAGTTTGGTTTTTTTAGTTATTTTTTTTCACTTTTCTCGGTTTAATTGTTTTTTGGTTTTTTTCTCACCCTTAGTGCATTGTACTATAATAAAGTGAAAAATGACTTATATTTTTTTTTTTCAACAAAGGGATGCTAACGATTTCATTTTTTATAAGAAAACGAAATAATAATAATTTTTTGTCGGTGGTAAGGAGTATTTTTATACTATTGTGCGCATCAACCCATCGAGACTAATTTTTTTCTCCTGAATTATATTAAAACACATTCTTTATATTGATTTAGCTTAATGAAAAAATGTAATAATCTTTGTAGATTAATAACTTATAAATTATATTTGTGTGTTTTATCACTTAATTCTTTAAATCAATCATTTTTTTTATTCATTGAAACGAGCTTGGAGCTCAACAAGAATCTGCCTTCCTCGTCTTCAAGATCTATTTGATGTTGTTCTTTTTATAAATCAAGCAACTTCTAATTCAATTTAATTTTGAATTAGAAGAAAATGAATTCTTCCTTTAACTTCTCTCTCGTACTCAATTAAAATAAACACAATAAAACTAAAAATTACATGGAATTCTTTTTACAGTTCTTTTAAAATTTAAATTTTTTTGGTTTTTAATATGTGTTGATGTCAAAAATAATTTTTATATAATAAAAAATATTATTTTTAAATATTTTTAAATAAAAAATACTTTAAAGTAAAATTACTACTTTAACCTTAAACGAACGTACCCTTAGGATTCAAGCACGAGATCTTCAACTTAAAATCTAAAAAACGCCACCCACTTGATTTCATTCAAATTCAAGCCACTCCATGAGGCATGAGAGCGCCTTAGAGCCAAAGAACACCTGACCTCAACTGCGCAGGCCTGCACGAAAGATGCATAATAAATTGACAAGAGAGGCACGTGCCACATGCATGCCAGGTGTGCCGTTCTCTGCCATTGAAGACAAGGACAAGAAAACGAACAAATTAAGACGCCTCTGGTTTGTCGCAGAACAAAGGAAACCCGTGGACTGTCTTTCTTCTCATCAGATTATGTTATCGTCCCAGTCATATTTATAGCTTCTGTATCTCCAATCAAGATCGCCTG
>Ga0325400_1002956_pt1 | contig 15166 bp, 5 predicted proteins | sample PopdelMetagenome_2_FD_205662 | JGI IMG/M metagenome (GOLD analysis project Ga0325400, IMG submission 205662) | Populus deltoides microbial communities from Bellville, Georgia, United States - Xylem-PdKOR-R1 | ecosystem: Host-associated > Plants > Phyllosphere > Stem > Wood/Secondary xylem... | reverse complement strand
ATAATTCAAGCTAAACAAAAACTTAAATAATGTTATATATATGTAAAACATCTTAAACAACAACTTTAATATATCAAAATCATAAAAGGACCTCAAAAAAAATCATTAAATAAAAAATACATCAACAAAAAAGTAAATGTGACATCACTTATTATTTATTTGAAACCTCTTTTCTATGCTTGTAAACATAAATATAAAACAAAACAAATAAAAAACAACAAAAGCATATCACATAATACTTCATTTTAGACCAGCAAGGTATACCTAAAATATCCACTCTCGCTTGGCTTTTCTTTAGAAAAATTTGCCTCTTATAAACTTGTAAAGTTTAAGAAAATTTTTGTTTAGGCTTTTGGATTTTTAAATTGAATTTTCTTTGCCAATAAGGTTTTTATTGGTTGAAAATATACTGTGAAATTTTCTAATCTTGTATATTTTAATCTTACTCAACTAGTCTTTGACAATTTCCAAGGCATTTTGGTGCATTATTTTTATTGATATAATTTTTATTTTCTTCAAATATTTTTTGATTTTTTTGTATTTTTGTATTTTTTGTTTATGTGGGGGGCTAAAAATGGATAACAACATAAAAAAATTATAGATGAATAAAAATAGCATCTTAAAAAAAGTAAATACATGCAAAATAATTTAATAAAAGCCTTTATCCAAAAAAGACTAAACAAATAACATAAAAAATCACAAATGAGGGATATTAAGTGAAACATAAATTAAACAAAAAAAATAAAAAAAGGTATCAATTAAATGAAAATCAAAACTAGAAAGAAAAAAAAAACAATAGTTTAGGCACAACAAGTGTGGTTAAAAAAAACAAAAAAAAAATGACCCGGGTTATAGCCCCAATCAAGTTTAATAAGTTGGTTTTATTTTAATTATATGATAAAAATTAGAAAAAAGATAGTAAACAAATAAAATTTTTAAAAAATATCACGATAAGTTGAAAAAATAAAATTGGAACATGAAACTGGATAAAAAACAACAAAAAAATCAACTAAAATCAATTTGAGGTAGCGTGACAAATATATAACTTGGATAATAAAAGGTGAGCTAACTCGGGTTAACTCGCAAAATTCACACCGCAGGTCATGAAACCAAGATAACTTGGTAGAAAAGAAACTAAAGAAAACCACAAAGCCAATATTTTTTTTAAATAATCAATGTCAAACGATGAAATAAAAAAGAAAATAAGCATAAAAAAGATGTTGACTTTAATTAAATTTTCAAACCCATGAACCGGGTTGTTAGATCGAAAGCACCATACAAGGAATATATATAAAGCCTAATCCCCAGCAAATCAAATATTGAAGGATGAGATCGAGATAAAAAAATCAATTACACGAAAAGATATAAAAAGTTAACAACTAAAAGAACGAGGTGAAAATCAAAATAAAAAATAAATTAGAGATTAAATTGAAAAGAAAAACAACTCTAAGAAAAGAGAAAAAAAATCAAAAGAATAAGGATCAAATCGGAAAAAAAATAATACATAATAAACTTAAATTGAATGATAAAATTGAAAATCAATAAAACTTTTATAAAATTATTAGAAAAAAATAGAAATAAAATAAATAACGATTGAATTAAAAAAATTATATTAAATTGAATTTAAATGACTAAATTAAAAACAAATAATATTTTTTATAAAAGAATTTAAAAAATAAATAAATAAAAATTGAATATTATGTTATTGCTTGGTAAACTTGAAATCATGTATAATACATTGAAATAATCACATCAAGCCTCGAACTAAAGGTGATAATTTTTTATTCGATTTGATTTAAAAAAAAAATTACCAAACTAATTTTTTTTATAAAAAACAGAAATCAGACTATAACTGATTCAAATCAATTGGTTTTGGTTCAGTTATTTTAGAGCAAAAGCTGATTCATACTGGTTTGACTTGTGTTTTTTGGTTTGGGTTTGATTCAATTTAATTTTTTGGATTTCATATTTATAAAACCGAGACTGAACCGCTCCAGTTAATCTTTTAAAAACTTTAATCAATTTAATTTATTCTTTTATAATTATTTTTTTAAATTTTTTTAGTTTAATCAGTTTTTTTGATTTTTTTTACCGTCCCGTTGGAATAACTTGAATGTTGACTAGCTAATAATTTTACCGCGAAACCTAGAACATTGGAGAAAATGACATCGAAGTCCTGGTATTCATTAATTACTATTAATTAAATAAAATGAAAACATATAGTCGAAGCCAAATTGGCACCAACAAAAAGCAAAAGCCCTCACTGCTCCTCCTGCAAAACCCTAACACCAAAAAGCTAATCAATGGAATTCGACGAGATTGAGTATCTGGAGAAAACCGTAGAGGAAGCGGAAGATCGAGACGATACGAGGAAGAAGAACAGCAGTAGTAGCAAAAAGAGAAATGGAACCGAGAGAAGTTACAGGAAGCGAGACGTCGATGATGAAGATATCGACAAGGACGAGGACCGGAAGGCAAAGAAATTGAAAGCTGAGGACGAGAATGGTCGCGATCGCCACCACCGGAGAGACCGAGATTTAGATAGAGATAGAAGTAGCAGACAGAAAGATAGAGAGAGAGAGAGGAGAGAGAAAGATAAGCAGAAGGAGAGAGAGAGGAGAGAGAAGGAGAGGGAAAGGAGAGAGAGGGGGGGAGAGGAGGAGAGAGAGGAGAGAGAGAAAGATAAGGAGAAGGAGATAGAGAGGAGAGAGAAGGAGAGGGAGAGGGAAAGGAGAGAGAGGGGGGGAGAGGAGGAGAGAGAGAAAGATAAGGAGAAGGAGATAGAGAGGAGAGAGAGGGAGAAGGAGATAGAGAGGAGAGAGAAGGAGAGGGAGAGGGAAAGGAGAGAGAGGGGGGGAGAGGAGGAGAGAGAGAGGAGAGAGCGCAGCAGGAGCAGGTCGAGGAGGTATGAAAGTGATAATCGTGAGAGGGAGAGGGAGAGAGAGATTGACACGAGAGAAAGCAGGTGATGGTTTTTTTTTTCTTTTTCCTTTTTAATTTTCTTTATAGCTTAGATCATGGGATTCGATGCTGTTATTTTTAATTTTTTATCGTATGGTTCTAAGCGTTAATTAATGTTTTATCCTCTAGAAACTGAATTTTGAAGTCTAATGGGAGAAGCAAATAGTTTATGACAAGGATTTGGTTTTGAGATGGATTGTTAATTGATGTTACTGTCCCCTGTAAATCCAAGGCGGGATGGATACTTTCTCGAGGCTTTTGATGAAGAATTTGCTGCTTCCTATGAGATTTCTCTTCCTCCTCCTTTGCATTCCATGTGAAAGGGGTGTGAATTGAATTTGGAACATTTTATCACATGGAGTAAGAACTGAGGTTCTAAAATTTTCATTGAAGCTTTGTTCCAAATTTGACCAAAGTTTTGTTTGATTTTGTTTGCATGGAGTTTAGTTGTTACTCTGTGATGAATGATCTTGTTGTTTGTCTGTAAGTATGCTTTGGTAACCTTTAAAGAGTGTAAGATGTTTAATCTGTTGACCTTGACAAAAAGTTGAAATACATATGCTATATCAAATGAAATAAGAACTGGGGTTTTTAAATTTTAATTGAAGCTTTGTTCCAAATTTGAATAACGTTTTGTTTGATTTTGTTTGCATGGAAATTGGTTGTTGCTCTGTGTTGAATGATCTTGCTGTACGTATATTAGTATATAACTATCCTTGTTAGAAATAATATGGAAAAAAGGCTGGCATTTTGGTGTCACTATAGCTCGTCCTCTATGAAATTACTATGGAGTTGGCTAGAAATTTTTATTTTTTTCTGACATCATAGCACTGTTTTTTCTTTTCAGTTATAAGAACGTTGATGCCTGTTTATTAATCTCATGAATTTTCATATTTTATAAAAATTGAAACTTTGAAAGTGTTTTGGGTGCCAGGAGATTTAAAGAAAAGAAAGAAGTGGTGGAGCCTGAAGCTGATCCAGAAAGGGACCAAAGAACTGTTTTTGTGTACCAGGTTCATGGTTTGCTATGCTGTTTTATGATTATTAGTCATGGAATCATAGATATATTGTGGTTCCATTGTTTTCTCACATTGTTGCTGCTCTGTTCTCATGGATTTTTGTGATGACAGATGCCTTTGAAGGCGACAGAGAGAGATGTGTACGAATTCTTCTCGAAAGCAGGCAAGGTTAGTGGCATTTTTTTTTATATATGTATAACACAAGAATAGTTGTATAATTCTGGATTTTATAAAATCTGTACGTAACCTCATTGTGGTCTTTTCAAGTTTAGTCATTGACTTTTTTTTGGATTAAATTTCACAACCCATCCTATGTTTTGGATCTAATTTCACTTTGCCTCCTGTACTTTGAATAATTTTACATTCTATCCCTGACTCTGTTAGTTAGTGTGTTAATTTTTTTCTAATTACCCTGATTGCCAGTGTTTATAACCACTAGGCATTTTATCAGGTCTCTCCCTCTCTCTCTCTACACACACACACACTCACACACACACACACACACACACACACCTTAATGAACATATTTCTATCTCTCATTTCTCTTTTCCTTCAATTTAAAAAACTCACAAATTCATCTGTCGATTACCAATAAACAATATTCCTTTGGTAGGGACAAACACAAAAACAGTAAGCTCAATTTTAGCATGTAAGTTGATTATTCTTGTTAATTCCTCTCTCTTTCCACTTAAAGTCTTGAAATTGGATTCTATTTGGTTTGTTGGTTTTGACTGTTGATATTTCTATCTCGCTTTTTTTTTTCCTGTATCGATTTAACAAAACACAATCAATATATTTTTGTACAAATGGATCATAACATGAATGAGTTATCTAGCAACACAATGATTTGAGTTTTAAAAGCCAACCATGGATTAATTTGAACGGGTTGTCATATAGTAGTACTTGGGGGGCCAACTTAAACAAATTTTCAATGATTCAGCACATCAAGATTTAAGCACACTTGCATCCTTAGGTGCCTTGTATACTCTCATCGATGCTATGAGCTTGCTCATTAAAGAGTAGCTTGAGGAAAATGCTCCTAATGAATATATTGTCCAAATCAATTCCAGAAAAAAAACCCCCACAATATATTTTCCCAAACTATATTATGAGTTTCCAAACCCTGATTGCATTTGCTTTTGGTGGTGGTAATAACACAATATACTCCAAAAACATCCTGGTTAATTTGATATAATTTGCTTAAAATTAAACTTTTTAACACTTGACTAACAGCTCTTGGATGGAGGATGCAAAGTGCAATTAAATTGAAATTACAGGATGACAAATGCAAAGTTCCTCAATAACGGACAGTACAGTGAAACTGCCTTCAAAGCGCAGGGTGATTTGTGAAATTTACTCCTTTTTGTTTCTTCCTGTGTATGAAAATTATACGGATTTGTTGCCTGATAAACTGCTGAGAAGAATAGGAATGTATGTTAATGAAATGCCATTGCGTTTTTCAGCTTCAGTTACAAGTAGTGTAATGACTTTCTTGTCTCATCTAGATGTGGGATGAGTTAAAAGGTGTGCATGCATTAAGTGAATTATCTTGGTATTAAGGAGTGGTGTCGTCCCATATGCTTGTGTATTTTTGGAAATTCAAACAAGATGCTCCAGATACCATCATAATTGTAGAACTATATTTTTCTGTCAGCGATTCATAATTCAAATGAATGCAGAACTTCACGTTCAACTTATTCCTCTTTCATTTCAGCAACTTCTTCCACAGTTGCCGGACCCTTGATTTCTTAGCCACCATTTTTTCTCTATCAAACTCAAACACCAACAACTAGATTACCTCATAGGATACAAAAGTAGTTTACATGATTAGACTAATCTTAGTAATGCAATTGCCTTCTGATAGGTGTTTTGTTATGTAGTTTGAATTTCTGAAATTTCTTTGCACACCGCAAATTTTGCTCTGTATTAAAATTTGATTTGAAATTAGTTTTCCTTGATTTTTCAGGTCAGGGATGTTCGATTGATAATGGACAGAAATTCAAGGCGGTCAAAAGGAGTTGGGTATGTGTGCCTTTCTGTTTAAACATCAAGATGCTTATGCACTTCTTCTAAAGTAACTGTTAGCATATTTATTCCAAGAATCAAGTTTAACTGTATTCTTAAATGCAATAGCAATGCGATAATGATGAGGGATGATGGGAAAACCTTGCACACATGTTTAATCAATTCATTCAGCGCACTCAAGGTAGATGACATAAACCTAATTTTGTTTTATACTTTTCCAATTTTCTTCTTCTGAATATTTTGTAAGTAAAGAGACCTGATTATGAGCCATGTATAATTAGTCCTGGATTTCAATATTGGTGCTCCCATTCTGGTTTAATGTTGATCCTTTATGTCTGGATAGTTTGGTTTTGGCAGCCATCTTTCTTAAGAAATTATGTTAACAAAAACTTGGTTTTTTTAAAAACATCTAAATTCTTTATTGATGAGCCATTGGTTGGAGCATTGATTGATGTTTGTTTGTTTATGATTTTGGGGCTTTTGTGCACAAACATGTATCAAAGCGGAGACCACTGCTAATTTATTTATTTTTGCATTCTAAGTCATCTCTTCTCTCCTTGATCCTCATGATACACAATGTGTTCTGGTTTTGTATATTTATTCCGATGAGTTGACATATTTTATTACATGGGACATCAGATTCACTGAAAGAAACTCAGCTTGAGCTCTCTGCACACAGTTTTTGTTTTCCTTCATCTATTTGCTGTATGCTTTGTTAGTTTGATTTCTTCTTCCATTTCGTTTGTTCTGATTAGTTATCTGCACTGGCGTAACTGCAGGTATGTTGAATTCTATGATGCAATGTCTGTGCCAATGGCAATAACTCTTTCAGGTCAACTGCTTCTTGGACAACCTGTAATGGTTAAGCCTTCTGAGGCTGAAAAGAACCTCGTTCAGCCTAGTGCTTCAGGCGGTGGCACAGGTGGTGTTACTGGACCATTTGGAGCAGTTGACAGAAAACTATATGTTGGGAATTTGCATTTTAACATGACAGAAATGCAGCTTAGACAGGTAATATGATTGGAGAGTTCATTTGGTTTATTGTTCATTAAGACAAACAAGTTCACTTTTGTTTTTGTAATAATCAATTTTGTTTATTAACTAGGATAAGCTGTAACATAATAATTATGCATAGAGGCATTAATGCCAATAAATCATAGAAATTGCCATTCCAACCACAACAATTTAAATGAAAATTAATTTTTTGGCATCACTTTCTTTGAACTACACAAGTAATCATTGAAGATCAGAAGTAACTTTCTTAGTTTCCCTTCAAATCAACCACTAAACTTTGGGCACATTGAACTTTATCTTTCCACTGTTCTTAAAGATCCGTTCGGAATTGCATCATTGGTTTTTGCAAGTCTTTAGCTAAGCTTGTGCTGAATTGGAAAAGGAAGTTTAGGATGCCTGTAGAAGAAATTTGAGAAGCTTTTGGTCAATGACCTCTTGCTGTATAGACTTGGACTCACTACAGATTCATGAACTCTAGGAGGATCATTACTGATGCTGCTGAAGGAAGTGTTACTTGTTATCAGCCCTTGATGTTGAATTAACAGTCAATGACTCCCTTAGCTTTTATAGTTTGTTTTGCATGAATTTTGAAGTGCACAGGTCTTGTATTATGCCTTGTTAGTTTCCTGGACACAGATTGAGTTTTTTTTTTTTGTAATTGTTAGACAACTAGTACTTCCATTTATTAAACCATCCTCTTTCTTTCACAAATTTGATCCAGCTACATAACATAATGTCTTGCTTTCGTGTTACTCAGCTTTTTGAACCATTTGGTATTGTGGAGCTTGTGCAACTACCTCTTGACCTTGAGACAGGACAATGCAAAGGTTTCGGATTTGTTCAAGTCGGTGATGACTTCTTGTTGATTGCAATATATATTTGTACTATTTAATCATTCACATTTGTTGATTGATTAATTCATCCACTCTCCTACAGTTTACTCAACTTGAAAATGCTAAGGCTGCACAAAGTGCTTTGAATGGAAAACTGGAGATTGCGGGTCGAACTATTAAGGTATGCCTAAGTTTTTGTAGCTCAGACTAGGTTTCTCTTCATATGTTTTATATATAACAGTGGTTGTTGTCAGTCAACTATTTGTCTTTGCTGCCTTAACCATAAATGAGTTTGACAATGTTGGGGTCTGTAATGAATTGTTTGTGTACGTATAGGTTTCATCTGTTACAGAACATGGCGGACAGCAAGACGGTGGAGTAAAATCTGCTGACTTCGACGATGATGATGGGGGTGGATTGGTGAGTTAAATGTTGCTATCTATTGTATGAGTGAACTTGAACTTGCATGATCATTGGCAAAGAATGACTTTATTTATTTATTCTTAGGGGGTGGGGAGGGGGTTGTAATCCCCTATTATTTATCAAGGATGATGGTTTACATTAATTTCATGAATTTACAATCCTGTAAATCAAATAATGAAAAAAAATGCACATGAAAATTATAGAGTAAATTACCCAGAATAATTTTCGACAAGGCCATGGGATTGGGGGGGTGGGGGGGCAAGAGAAACAAACATTCCTTGAGAGGTGATGATCTTATATTTTGGAGTAATGGACTGTTTTTCACTTTTGTTTGGTACACTTTGTTATTATGATATTATGACTAAAGCTGGCACAACATGATACTATTAGGATGGTGATTAGTATAAAACCTTTTTCATGGAACCAAAGATCTGTGATGTGGACAACAAAGGAGGCCAAAATTTTCTTTTCATAGACAATGGGTATTTCTGTAATTTCTAGAAATTCTGGAAATTTGTCAGAGATTTTTATTTGGTATTTTATTGGTCCTGATTAATTAGCTTATTAGTTTTTTTCCATTCTACATAGACTTATTATTTTCTTACTTAGGAATCCAAGTCTTTATTGGATTTGAACTACTAGAACTCTATAAATAAGCACGTAGTCTTTCAATATTTTAATGGAGTGTATGGATAAAATTCTAGCAATTTGATTTTGATTGGGTGACGCAATCTCCTCTAGGTGTGAAGTGTAAGTTTTTCTATCCTCTAGGTGTGACTCCTAGAGGCCCTATTAGTGTCACTCTAATAGTTTCTACAATTCCCAGCAGAAATCCAGTTCAATACATCTCTAAAGAGCCTCCAAAAGTCAGGTCCAGAACAGCTCCTAAGCTGTCCTGCATCAGGATGTTTTCTGTAACCTTTTGTGGTTTTTGCATCTATTGAAGATGTGTAAGATAAATGGGAAAGAGCAGGTGTATATATGTACAGTTAGTGATGTACTAACATGGAGATGAATCAAATTTGGTCACTATTGTGATGGATGTTGAGACAGACTGTTAAACTTGCCTTACTGTCATGCAATCCTGTTATCTTGTAAGCATCAACGTTTACAGTTTGCATCTTACTGTTTTGTTACCACTAATTAATGAATGTGATGGCTTTCACAGGGCTGTAACCCCTGCAATAAAATATCTCAACTGTTTTAATGTTTTTCCTATCATCATCATTTTACAATCACATACTATATGTGTGTACATTAAATTTCACAACTATAACATCTTGGGTGGTTAGGTTTTCATAGGTCTCCATGTTTTTCTTTTCCCAAAATGGAATTAACTTGTTAGTAACTTTACTGGTTATTCTATCACCTGAATGAGGTATAGATTTTCATGAACACAATGGTGTTCATTGATTTGTACATCATAAGGTTAAGTATCGTTACTTTAGGGTGATTTTTTTTTTTTGAAATATGTAGATCAGAGAGACTTTGCTAAAATTGGTTAAAAATTCGTGTCCTCTGTGGTCGTGATAGTTATGTAACATAGACAAAATGCTAGCAACCTTATATGAGTATGATTTAAATCGTGCTAGCTGTCTCATTTTATGCACAAGGATTTGAGATAATTTGTAATCCAAGTGGGTGTTTGTTTTGCATAAAATATTTTACAAGAAAATGTTTTCTTGATTTTTCTGTGTTTTCATAAAATATTTCAAAGTCAACCTATAAACTTAGTTTATTTGTCAGCTCTTGAAATTCCATAAAATAATTTAAGGACAAAATCAGATCACAATATTATCAAATTATTTCAGTCACCATCAACACCCCAGTCCACCACTCCCATCACCATCATTATTCCACTGCTATATTTTTACACCATACTTACCAAACATCATAAATTTGTTTTGTGTAAAGGGTTTTATGGTAAAACATTTTACATTTTTTATGCAAAACAAATGGCCCCTGAGTTAATGCTTTTATTTTCCAGGTTCCCCATCCGAATCTGTCAAATGAATTCTGAATTGGCAGAATGAGAAAACTTGTAATAGTAACTGGAGACTCTAGTTTGTACAGCAATTTTAAGACACTAAGGTTAATCAAATATGCCAATGCCAATTTGAAAATTTTACTTGCTGGAAATTTTATTTTTCGTGCAACAAAGTTTAATGATTCAATTATTGTTTAGCTGAGGTCGAAGTTCATGATGTTATGATTTGAGGGTATGAGGACTAACTTGCATAGGAAAGAGTGTCAATAGTTGCACTGTTTCTTTTTCTGGCATTTTTAATTTCTCCAAACTTCAGCTGATGAAATGAATTCACTTTTCCCATTCAGGCTTTGAATGCTCAATCAAGAGCATTGCTTATGCAGAAGCTGGATCGGACTGGCACTGCCACAAGGTTTGTCTATCTTGTTTAACTTTGTTTTTTCTATTTAAATATCAGTTCCATAGCCTTAAATCTAGTTCTGTTTCCAGTATTGCAGGCTCTCTTGGAGTACCTTTGCTAAATGGATCAGCTCCAAATCAACAAGCCATTAGCTTGCCTGTCAATGGGCAAACTAATATTGGAGCAGCAACATTTCCGGCACTAGTTTTACCTTCCCCTGCTTATGAATCTATTGGGCAACCCAGCGAGTGTCTATTGCTGAAGAATATGTTTGATCCAGCCACTGAGGTTTGTTTTTTTTTTTTTTTTGTCAGTTCTCCATTGAGCAGTACTGATTCTCATAAAAATGTTGCAGACGGAACCAGATTTTGATTTGGATATTAAAGAGGATGTAGAAGAAGAATGTTCAAGATACGGTCAGGTGAAACATATTTGGGTGGACAAGTAAGTGTACAACACATTGCACTTTATCTATATTGTTTTTTATAGGTGCTCTGATGGAGAACGAATGGAAGATTTCAACATATTTGTTTTAGGAAAATTAGATATTTTATTTTATTGCTTTTGTTTTTCATTCAGAACGTCTTGTTATTTTAGGTTATTATGACATCTGGCAGGTTAGCTTTAATTAGGAGTTTTATTTTGTTTAGAACCATATTCTTTTTGCTTCTTTGTTTTAGGGTTTCATTAGAGTTTTGGTGCCTATATGAGGGTGCTAATATACTTATTGAATGATTATTCTGGTTACTCTTGACTTCCTGTAAAATTCTGGTGACATGGAACTTTCGTTGCGATCTTGTACATACATCATCACTCACTCTCTCCACCAGAACTCTAATTGCAGCACTACCAATATAGTGCATTGCTTACTCAAAGTCACAACCAATTGAGGTTACTGAACTTGACTACATCTGAAGCTATTTTTAAGGAAAAAAAGAGTGAATATTGGCCTTTCTGTGGTATCACATTGTCATGTTGTCTACATGTACCCAATCCACTACCCTTTTAGAAAGCCATATTTATGGGAACTCTATTTTAAATTGAACCGTGTGTCTGCAATCTTTGTACACAGTTTTAGGCTTGCAACTACAGGGTGCTGGTTTGAGTTGAGATGGCCGTACAGTTCCATTCTTAACTGTTTATTTGACCTGCAGGAATAGTGCTGGGCATGTGTATCTACAGTTCGACAGCATGGAAGCAGCAGCAAGAGCTCAGCGTGCAATGCATATGAGATGGTTTGCGCGCAGGTCAATTTTAGCAATTTTCATGGTAATAATTTTCAACTATGTACGATTCTTCTGATTGTCTCTTGTATTCTAGTGACTCTTTAATCAAGATAAAAGATTTTGAAAATACATCATATTCATCTGGGACATCAGCCCAGGCTGAGAGGTTTTGAAAAACCTGCTTTGAATAGAACTTCCAGTTTCCCAGTTCATACCCCTGTACTGGCACTGAGATTTTATCTTTGAGCTCTGTAGGCTTCAACTTTTGGACTGGGTAATAAGTCCTTCAACAAGGCTCTGCTCGAATGTTGTTTTCAACTTCTTGTTGTCCTTGGCATATGCATTTCCATAGCAAGAGCAGATTTGCTGAGTATGCCCAAGGTTTGCTTTACAGGCAACTCTGCAATACAAATAGAATTCTAAACTGTTCCATTAAGTTTTAAGGAACATCCTTTTCTTCTCCGGAGTGAGAAGTGGTTTTCTTTCCTCAGGAATAACTTCACTGTAGGCCGTGATCAGAGAAATTACCGTGGTTAGAACGTGTTGGCTTTTCATTTTTTTCTGCTGGCCCCCATTATTCATGGTTTGCAGCAACATGTTCTTTTCATGTACTTGGAAGAAGAATGGAATGCTTAACTGATACTCTTTAACTTACAAGGAAGTTGGCTTTCTTCTTCCGAGTAGGAAGGGGTTTGCTGCCCTAAGAAATTGCAGAAACCACCAAAGCAACTGTTATCTTTTCATCTTTCCCTGTGTGCCCTCGCTGTTTTTTGTCTGCAGCATCATGTCTTTCCATTTTCTCAAAGAATTTGTACTTGTCTGCAGCCAACCCGTGAATATGAAGCAAGATTCCAAAATGGAGCTTGAAGGGACAGGTCAGGATTCTTGTAACAGCATTCAGCATAGTTGTCTTGATACTCTTCTTTCCTGGGATGACAATTTATGCACCCTCATTTTTTGTATACAGAGCTCACATGATATTTGTAAACCCTCCTGTCTGTCTTCCCAAGTTTTCTGACGAAAGAGCAAAATTGATTCTTTACCTGTCTGTCTTCCCAAGTTTTCTTACAAAAAGAGCAAAATTGATTTAATATGCAACTGAAGCATCTCTATCAAATGTAAAGATGGAATGCAGAATTATGCATATGCTTGAGAAATTTTATGGTGTTTGGGTGATATCCTTTTAATTATTCTCTTTGGTTCACTTTGAAGAAAGAAATAGATATAAATATATATATATAAAGAAATTTTAGGCTGAGATTTTTGTCTTTTTTGTTGGTTATGAATTTTATTGTACTTTATCTCTTTTTCTTCAAAGTGAATATCATCATATAATTAATTAGTTATTTTTTGTGCATTATAAAATTTAATTTTTTCGCTCTAGCTGAAACGGCCTGAGGCTCCATAGGAAATAGATGGAGCAACACATGCTCGACACGTCATCATTATATTAGAAAACTGTAATACCTTGTGTCCCCAGATTTTTAATTTTGCAAGAGGTTAGTTTAAAAGCGTGTTGTGGTTTTATAACAAAGGGGGTTTCTATATATTAATTATTAAAATGATGCGTCTGTGTTTTATGACCTAGTTAACTTTTTATTAGTTTTTGAACGTAATAATCTCATAAAAAAATATAGATACATATCGAACAAGTTTAAGAAATTATAAATCATTTAATATAAATAAATATATTTATTAAATTATTTTTAGCATGCTATAAATCTCATTGATTTGTTTATATTATAGTAATCAGACTCGGTCAGATTCAATCTGACGGATTGACTCCCTCGAGACCTCACCTTTACAATGGGGACCCACTGGATTAACCTAACAAAGACCTTATCTTTTTTTATATATATATATAAATAAAAAAAAATCAAATTTAAAATATCTACTTGATAAGTGGTGGGACCAAATTTATTTTTTTTTGTGATTGTTCCCAAAAACAAAGTAAAAGTAAATTAATGTACAAATATTTTTTGCGAGTGGGTGCTTTTTTTTGCCTATTAAGCCAAAAAATCGATGTAAAACACCAGTATTTAGCCTCCTATATTTTTTTTTGGATGGGTGCTTCCCAAAACAAAGCATCTAAAATGGAGGGGTACCGAAGACAAATAGTAGGCATTGTCTTGTGGAGGGCCCACCATTTTTTCTTATATATTAAAAGAAAATTTTGTTTTTTTTAATGTGGAATATATATATTATATATTCATTTATTAGTATTCATTTGAGGAAAATTATGTTAAATTATGTTTTTTTAACATAAGGGAAAAATTTTTTGATTAAAATACTCTAACTTAAAAAATATATATTATATTTTAAAAATATATATAAAAAATTAAATAATATTTTAAACTTCATTATTTTATAATATATATAACATATATTTATATAAATTTTTTTTAAGTTATTAAAACTTTAATTTTGTTTTAATTTTTTCAAGTTAACTCGGTCTGATGCTGAAACTCAATCCTTTAACCACGTCAATTTATATATTGAGTTTAAGTTTAATCACTATAAATTATATTTTAAAAATATTATTTATCTACTTTGATAATTTATAAGCATAGCATAATAAATAATTATCATATATTGTTTTCCCCTTGTAATACGAACAATAGCACAACATTGTAGTTATAGCATAAAAATACCAAACAAATTTTTAAAAATTGTGTTTTATTGTACATTCTTTGCTTTGAAGTTAAAAAAAAATCACTTTAAATGGAAATCATATTTTTATTTTAAAATAAAATAAGAAGCCCAGCTTTTAGCCAAAAGCACAATTATTGGATTTTTTATATTAAAAACAACTTTTCTGTTATTGTTTTTTTTTTAAAAAAAATCCACATGCGATGCCAATGTTTAATATGATATCATTTCATCAAGAACAATGCTATATATATATAGCATTGTTCTTGATGAAATGATATGTTTGTATATATTAATATTACCACTCTTAGTTTTTTAAACCTAAGAATTTTTCTCATAAAAACAATATACACAAATGTTGATACTAAGAGCTTTTTCTTTGGAAAACAATTATTGTTTTATTTTATTTTTTATTATTATGCTTTTCTAGTTTTTGTTTTCCATTTAAAGGCAATAGTTTTTCTTATTTTATTTTTTTATTTAGTATTGTTAGAGTTTTCTAGTTTTTTTCCATGTAAAGTATTGTTATAGTATTTTTACAAGTGGAGACATGAGAGTCTTGTAATTATTTTAGTGTTCTTGGTCCAAGAGGTTTAACAAATCTTACTCAAAGTTTAGATTTAATTTTG
>Ga0325400_1002954_pt1 | contig 15172 bp, 10 predicted proteins | sample PopdelMetagenome_2_FD_205662 | JGI IMG/M metagenome (GOLD analysis project Ga0325400, IMG submission 205662) | Populus deltoides microbial communities from Bellville, Georgia, United States - Xylem-PdKOR-R1 | ecosystem: Host-associated > Plants > Phyllosphere > Stem > Wood/Secondary xylem... | reverse complement strand
CGGAAATTATGAATATGTAAATCTAGCTTTCCTGTCAACTTTCGGAAATGGTCAGACTCCCATGATTAATCTTGCTGGCCATTGTGATCCATACAGCAATGGTTGTACCGGCTTAAGTTCTGAAATAAAATCATGTCAAGCAAAAGGTGTCAAGGTCATGCTTTCTATTGGAGGAGCTGCTGGTAGCTACTACCTTGCCTCCTCAGAGGATGCGAGGCAAGTCGCAGTTTATCTGTGGAACAATTTCTTGGGGGGCAACACTTCATCCCGCCCCCTGGGGCCTGCTGTTTTAGATGGAGTTGACTTTGACATTGAAGGAGGAACAAACCTCTACTGGGATGATCTTGCAAGGTACCTGTCGGCATATAGCAAGAAAGGTAAAAGGGTGCACCTAACAGCAGCTCCGCAGTGCCCATTCCCTGATGCTTGGGTGGGAAATGCCCTCAAAACCGGTCTTTTCGATTATGTTTGGGTCCAATTCTACAACAACCCTCCCTGTCAATATGCTTCTGGTGAGGTCACCAATCTTGAGGACGCATGGAAACAATGGACTTCAGCCATTCCAGCCAGCAAGATTTTCTTGGGCTTGCCTGCATCTCCCGAGGCAGCAGGCAGTGGCTTCATTCCTGTCCCTGATCTCACATCTAACGTGCTTCCATCCATTAAGGACTCTTCCAGTTATGGAGGCGTGATGCTGTGGTCCAAGTACTACGATGATCAAAGTGGATATAGTTCTTCGATTAAAAATGATGTCTGATCTCAAATTTCTATCAATTCTGCGTGGCCGTTTTGTGTGATGGGTATAAGTTGTATTTCCATATATGCTGATCTATCTTCTACATATGTATCTAGTTTCCTTGAAGCGTCTCTCTTCATGGTTTCATAATTCTTAAAAATTCCTTTGATAACGTTCAAACTGAAGCAGAATATAGGTCCAAGGCCAATCTAATCAAAATCAACATTTCATCTGATATACAAGAAGGCATTATGCTCTGGATCCAAATATTGATACCATTGCAGAAAAAACTGAAATTGTAAGCGAAGATCAATATCACAAAAAAGGACGACCCTTGTCGCTCAAATTAGATATCTGACAATACTATTTCTCTATGTTACTGATTTTTGTTTTGACTTCTCGAGTTTTCCTTATTTGCTCACTTAACCTTCCGGTTATTAAGTGATTTATCACAAAATGCTCAAATTAAATATTGATACCGATGTGGGAGGAACAAGCTTCAATCCCAATTCCTTAAGGAGCTGACAAACATCTTTTGAAAAATAAGAACCCACTAGCTATTTTTACTTGTCGGCAGATGTGAAAATAAGTCTCTGAAGTTTGCTGTTTTATCCATCACATATTCTGTCAAAGACCATAGTATTGGTAGCCAATGAAATTCATTAAAGTTGATTCAGCTACCAAACTCATTCATACAAATGGGGCCTGGCTAGTCATTATTTTATGGCCACAATGTGCAAAAAGAGAAGCAGACAAATATATACGACCACAAAACAGAAGACAACGCATAAGGATAGTTCATCGGCCATTACGATTGATATTTGAACATGAGAAAACCTGTCGTCTTCAAATAAGCTACATGCCTCCATCCAGCTCCGTTCAACAGCGTACTGGAAGCAACAAAGTGACTGCTAAGCCACGCACTCTTCCACAATAGAACAAGTTTGTGGCCATCGTGTTGGATGTTACCACTATAAACGATAAGCTTTAGAGAACAGTTTAAGCACCACCACGCAAATCTTGAAAAAGTACTGTAGTGAATAGTGATCAGTGACTCATCAAACACTTGCATATCTTGTGTAGATGGCATCAAGGTCAGCAATCTCATTAACATTCCTCTTATCGTTTAATTCTGACAATGCTGGTTGGCTCAGAAGCTGGTGGATGGCAATCTAATGGGGTCAGAAAGGAAAAGAGGGCACCTTGGCGGAGACTTGTGTGCCACAGTAAACTACGACTATGTGAACCTTTCTTTCCTGTTGACTTTTGGAAATGATCAGCCTCCCATGATTAACCTTGTTGGCCATTGCGATCCATGCAATAATGGATGCATCAAATTAAGCTCAAACATAAAATCATGTCAAGCAAAAGGCATCAAGGTGGTGCTTTTGGAGGATGTTAAATAGTAATATAAAATTATTATTAAGGTATCATTTAAAAATTTAAATATTTGAATTGAAATAATTTTTTAATATGATATCATAATATTATTAATAAGTGGCCACGAGTAATATAAAATTATAGAAGTGTATATAAGTTTTAAATTAAAACTATCTTACATTAAAAAAAAAAAGAAAAGCAAAGCAAATAGCAGCTTACCTTTAGAATAACTTATTAGGGGGACACTCTTTAAAGATGTTTGGTGTTGTGGCTGCGGGTGAGGTTATGTTAAAACACAATTTTATAGTATTTGATTAGATATAAACCACACTTTTTATGTATGAGGGTTCCACCAAAAACTGAGGTTGAACCTCAGTTTCTGAAAAGCAATTTTCATTTGCTTTTAAAAGCATTTCTCTCACCTTCACCACCAAAAATCAAGAAGAAAAAAACTATTGGAAAAAAAATATCAAAACAACTCGCAAATCTGAAAATCTTGCCTACCATTGCTAACTATTTATGAGATCTATCATTATCATCTCATTCCCAAATTTTTCTAGCCTTGTTATTTCCCACCATTCTCTTCTATCATCTTGATATTATTCTAACTTGCCTCCTTCTATTTCTTTGAGTTTAGCTTACCAGATTCATTTAACAAAAGGTAATTTTCAGTGATTATATAAGCTCATTCATCAAAGAATAAGCTCTGTATTGTTTTTTTTCTATAAATTGAAATCTTATATCCTTGCACCCCCTTCTTCATTTGTCTTCAAATTAGATCAAATTCAATGTAGATTTCCATATGATCTTTCTAACAATGCTTTAATTTTTTGGTTTGTAGAAATAAATAGCAGATTCGTGTTTGGAAAACTCAAACGAGAGAAGAGTAAAGATGTTGGGAAACTTATTCTTGTAAAAAACACCAACCGTGAGTTTCTTTCTTATCTCCAAATGAAAATTTATTTTAATTAACTATAAATTTTAATTTGTGTGATGCTTCATTAATTTATTTTGATTGTTATTAATTGTCAGTGTTGTTAATTAACTACAAACTATTGCACTCGTATGCATCATGTTATTGAAAGTAGGTGATTTTTCTTAATAAATTTTTTTTATCTGTTGCAATTACTCATGTTTTATGGAGTTTTGTATGTTTGATTAATTTATTAACATGGGTTTTTTCTGCTTTAAAATGGGTTTCCTTTTATTCGGCTAATAGTTGGATTTAACTGCTGTTTTTTTATTTTCTTTTTGTATATAGCTGGAAGGAAGTGTAATATTTTGTTTTGTAAGGATTGAATTAAGATGTCGTATGATTGATGAAGTTTTGAGGTTTTTTTTTCACATGGAGGAGTAAATAATCAACTTGTTTATAATAAACAAAGTCTTGAATTGCATATTGAGTTTGATTTGTAGAAAGCAGTGTTTGCTATAACTGGGTAAAGTAGTTACGATTGAAACAAAGAAGGGAAAGTTACATTAATCATTTTAAGCATTTCTATTCAATAAAGAAAGCCTAATACCCCCATTCTCTTTGAACAAAATCATTTGGTCTTACTGTATGAATTTAATGCTAGCTCTGTTATATGTCCCCCATGCTTTCAGTTTGATATCGAGGGAAACAAGGCACTGTAAAAGGCATACAATGCTTAAATAGAACTAAAATTCATTTTAAAAAATTAATAGGAATAATTGTTGCTCCAATAATAACCCTAATAAATAGATAAGGTAGTCAGTTTCAAAACTTGAAATCCAATTACTAGAAAGCCGGGGAAAGAACAGAGAAAGGACATTATTGATTTGAGTGTCCTTATATCTTGAGAATGAGTAGTTATGGTGGAGTGTCTTGTTGTGTAAAAGCTAGTAATCCTAATATACATTTTTACAGTAAGCAAGCATGTGACATGTTTATAGTCATGTTTATAATTACCCCTCACATTTTGTTGTTTTTTGTTTTGTTTTGTCTTAGAAATTATTAAAACTACATTGTATCAACACCTTATGCTTTTAGTTTTCCTCAAAGAAGGGTTATTAAAGTGTGCTTTGTCAAATACTCAATAAACTAAAGTGTTCCATAACATGCATTTTAAACTTTTCAGTTTTTCTTATTATTTAGAATAAGTATTTTGTGTTTGTGTTCATGCTAATTTTTGCATATAAACATGGTATCTTTGCTTGTTTCCTTTGTTAAATGTTTTAAAAGATACAATGGAAAGTCTTGAATCTATGAATAAGGCTGCTTGAAAAAAAAAATGTTGCATATATTTTGTGACCTATGCATTAAGGTCGTTGACATGGGAATGAGACTTGATACTCATTTCAATAAAATGAGATGAAAATTTATTATAACACCATTCAAAGAACAAAATGGTAATGCATCCACTAAAACACAACTGAATAACAAATGGGATGGATGCAAAAAGAATTGGAGGATATAGACAAAGCTAATTTCTGAAACTGGTATGGGCTGGAATAGTGAATTAGAAATAATTTCAGCTAGCGATGAGTGGTGGAAAGCAAAAATTCAGGTTAATTCCTCATGATCCTAACAATTTCATTTGTTGTTGTCATATTTCATAAAAAAATTTAATATATGATGTTGCATTAATTATTTTTATTTCTTTTATGTAGGAAATTAGATAAGCTAAAAAAATTAGATATGCTGGTATTGAACCGTCTTTGAAGTTTAAATTTGACAGAATATATTCCAAAATTATTGCTACTAGAGAGTATACGTGGGCTCTATCATCGAGAGTACTTGGTGACAATGATATCGATCCTGGCACAAGCAATGTCAACATTGATGGTGTTGATTTTGAAGAAGGAAACAAGGATTCGGAGGAGGATGGGATTTCAAATTTGGAGAATGATATGTCTTGAATGGTTGGCGAGGTGAATATATCGAGCAACAACAACAAAAAAGGTAGTAGCAAAAGAAAAGAAAGAGATTCTTCTGAGGTTCGAGCTAGAAAGAAGAAGATGTTTGGAATTGACATTCGCTGCTGTTAAGGCGGGATCAACTACTTGAGAGTATGTCGATTATGAGTGATTCCACTTCTTTGCGTATGAATCGACAAGGCTGTAGTATTCTTGAGGTAATGGCTGAGCTCCACTCAATTCCTAAAGTTTCAATTGATGATGACTTTCATGACTTTGCTACAGAGTATCTGAGTTTAAGAAGGAAAAGAGAAATGTTGTCTAGTATGGATGGTCTTGAAGAGAAGTTGAAATGGTTTAAACGAATGTATGCATGAAGTAAATGTGCTGAACTAACATCGTATGATTTTCTTTTCTAAAGCGTTAATTTATTAACTATGTTAAAGTGCTAGCTAAATTTAATGTGTTATGTTATTTGACATGCTTGATAATTTATTTATACATGTTTACATTTGCAAAATAATTAGCTGAAAGTTTTGAAAATAATTGTTTTCATTTGCAGAAGTTGGTTTCATTCATTGTATTATTCAACATTTGAAGTTCTGAGATGTGAGCATATCCATTTCTATTGTTTTTAATTACTTTATATCTTTATTTAAATGTTGTTGTAGTTATGGACTTTTTATGTGGGTTATTGGACTGTTGGGTTGCCTGTGTTTTTTTTATTCAAATTGCAATTTAAGAGATTAGTTATTGTTCTAAAAAAAATTTTCTTTTACAGATGTTGTGTTATTGCATTATTTAACTGGATTTTGTTTAATTTAACGTAAACATGTAATATTTTAGTGAGTATAACTATTTACCGTAAATATGTAATACTTTTATTTTTGTGAATGTTTGTTTCAATAACTCAATATGTATTTTTGCTGTGAATATTCATGGAAATAAATATTATAAAGTGCAACGTTTTGGATGAAAAATTTTTAAAGTATTCATGTTATGGTGTGTGACTTTAATACAATACCATACTGTAAAAAATAGGGAAGGTAACCTTGTATAATAGTAGCTTTATTACCCAAATAAGATGGATGCCAACATAATAAAAAATGAAAAGTAGAAGAATGATAACAAAAGTGAAGACAATCGGCCAAAACAAGAAAAATGTATGAAAAGAAAAAAATAAATGGTACAAAAGTGAAGGGTGACCAAATGTTGCAAATGAATGCCTATTTGACAAAAGCTGCTAATGAAAATGATGTATGTGATGGGTTTTAGAGTTCAAATTTTGGCAAGTAACCAGCCATACAAGCAAAATTTCCAAAAATATAGGGACAAAGAATCTTGAATAGTAAAGACATAACAATAATTTGCCAGAACCACGTGAAAGTAACAAGATGTTTGATACAAAAGTACATTCATATTTAAATTTTCCAGCTCATACATGTCAAAACTTGTGCAGACAATTATATTGAAAGCAAAATATGCACAAAAGATACGTAGATAAGCTTATTTCAGAAATGTCGACAAACAAATTCAAATTCTTTATGCAAGGCATCATTTACTTTTTCTATATAAGGGGGGATGTTTTTATCATGTATTGTAATAAAATAACTATCTTCAGAATAAACATCTCAACTGCATTTGTTACAAGCAAGTGAATCATATTTATGGTCTTGACATGTTTGTGATAAAGTTATTCTTCCCAAGTCTTTGATTTTTTTCTTTTGTTACTGAATGATATTTAATTGGATTTATGGTATTTTATTAACAACCTATCAATTTTTTATTTGCATATAATTGAAGATATGGATTATCCATGATTTAATGTCATATTTAAGAAAGATTTTGATGATGATTATGATAATCTAATGAACCGCATTATAGACCATATTAATTATCCTAGTTGTAAAGGTAGTAGTGCTTTGATTGCTGATGCTAGAGATGACGATGATGGAAACGACAACAATGACAATGACGACGACAGTGATGATGATGATGATGGTGGTGGTGGTGGTGACGATGAAAGTGATGATGATGGTGAATTTTTTTAAGAAGATAGTTTGATATGAATAAATTAATTATATGCATGGCTAGAGTTATAAACATGTATTATATTAATTATATGTATAAAAAACCATTTATGGTTTCATATAGTACAAGGATGTGGTGGTTGAATGAAGTCTTAAGAGGTCATTGGAAACGATGTATTAACATGTTTAGGATGGACACAACCACTCTGTTGAGTCTGTATAATGATTTAGAAACACATTATGGCTTAAAACCTTCAAGAAGAATGAGCGTTATTGAAAATGTAGCAATGTTTCTATATATAATAGTAACAGGGGCGTCAATTAGGGAAGTGCGGGAGAGATTTCAACATTCAGGTGAAATTGTTAGTAGATGTATAAAAGAAGTTCTTAAATCATTATGTTTGTTTGTTGTAGAAGTCATAAAACTATTAGATCCACAATTTACCAACACCTCAAGAAAAATTACAATGAATCTAAGATATATGTCACATTTCAAGATAAAACGTAATTTTTTTATATATTGTTTAAATGAATATCAATTATTTTATTAATGTTTCTAATTACTTCAATTCTTTTTTCCTATAAAATTATGTTGGTGCAATTGATAGCACACATGTTCATGCATGCATATCATCTGATAATCAAATTTCATTTATTGGAATAAAAGGTGTACCGACGTAAAACATCATGGTTGATTGTAGTTTCGACATGCAGTTCATGTTTGTGTAGGTAAGATGGAAAGGCAGCGCACACAATATACGTATTTTTCTTAAGGCTATTGACTGTGGTAGTATAAATTTTCAAAACCACTGGAAGGTTGTGATTTGATATAGATTTAAAAGCTGGTAATTGAAGTTAGATGATATTCTTTAATAGTTATTGAAAAAAAAATAGCATGTTGTTCTTATTTGGAGGCAAATACTATTTGGTTGATGCCGGATATCCTAATAAATATAGGTATTTAGGTCCCTATAAAGACGAGAGGTATCACTTACAAGATTTTAGGCGTCGTGGATAACCAAGTGGTCGGGAAGAAGTGTTTAATCGTGCACACTCATCACTACGTAATGTGATAGAGTGTTTTTTTAAAGTATGGAAACAGAGGTGGAGAATTTTGCAAAACATGTATGCTTATCTATATAAAATGCAAGTTAAGATTGTAGTTGCATCAATGGCACTACATAACTATATTAGAAGAAGATCGCAAGACGATGTGGTTTTTGTTAAATATGATCGCAATCCCAATTTTATTCCAAATGATTTTTTACCAGATATTGTAGTTCGCTCAGATAGTCAAAGATCGCAGAGGCCTTCACATATGGATTTTATATGCGATGAAATTACAAATAGTTTAATTGGATAATAAAAGAAAAACATAATATACAAAAATTATTCATTTCGTTATATAATCATAATTATAAATCTACAATATTTTGCAATCATATATATATATATATATATATATATATATATATATATATATATATGGATGTATATCCTTTTAAGTAATTTCACAATCGAACCTCAATATAAAAAAGCATATTAACCAAACATATAAAATTATGTTTTATTCAATTTCAATTTCAATTATAATTTTAACCAAACACTTAAATTTATTAAATAAACTTTAACTAAAAATAATTTTTTTTAAATCATAACTTCACCTAATAACAATACCAAGCACACCTGTACTTCTCGCTCACTTGGCCGTACCGTTCCTGATGGGATTGACTCTGACATCGAAGGAGGAACAAACATACCATAGGATGATCTTGTAAGGTTCCTTTCAGCATACAGCATGCAAGTTAAGAAGGTGTACTCAACTGCAGCTCCTCGATGCCCATACCCTGCTTCGTCCCATGTAAAGAGTATTAAAATACTTAGAAGTTTACAGTGTAATTCTCAACATAATATTATTGATGCTCAGCCTATAATTATATACAGAGGATTACAACGATTACATATTCTATTAAGGAAAGATTACAGCAATCAAAAACTATTTATGGACAGAATATTTGTATTAATTCACAAGCATGATTGTAGACTTGGTGCTGTAAGTCAGTAGCGGATTTCCTTCATAGTGATGCTGCAATCACTTGCAGATTTCATGCATCTGCAGATTTTCAGCATCTTTCTTAATATGCCCCCGCAAAATTGAACTTCCATCAGCAAGTCCAATTTTGGCTCGTAATAATTCAGTTCGTGTCCGAGACAGTGGCTTGGTTAATAGATCTGCAAGTTGGTCTTGAGTGTGGACGTGGCGCACATGAAGAATACCCTTCTGAACTTGATCACGCACAAAATGAAGATCAATTTGGATATGCTTCATTCGTGAGTGCTGAACCAGATTGAAACTAAGGTGAGTTGCACCAAGATTATCACACAATAGAGAAGGTGGCACTGTCAATGGAAATCCAAGTTCATGAAAAAGGGCAAGAAGCCATAGTGTTTCTGAAGCGCCATTAGCAAGTGCGCGATATTCAGCTTCCGTAGAGGATCGAGCAACAGCCCTCTGTTTTTTTGAACTCCAGGAGATAGGGTTGCAGCCAAGAAACGTAATGTAAGCCGATGTAGACGTGCGATCATCAATGTTACCAGCCCAGTCAGCATCACTATAAGTTATTAAACACGGTGCAGCAGCTTTCCGGATATGAATGCCATGAAAAATTGTTCGCTTGAGATAGCGAAGAAGCCTCTTGGTGGCAGCCCAATGAGTAACCGTGGGCTTGTGCATAAATTGAGACAGTTTATTGATTGCAAACAGATGTCCGGACGAGTTAAGGAGAGGTATTGCAGGCTGCCAATAATACGCCTATACTCGGTGCTATCCACTGATGCTGTTCCATCCAGGAGATGAAGAGATTGAGTAGTGGACAAAGGGGTGGAAATGTCCTTGGCACCAGCCATGTTTTGAGTCTCCAAGATGTCCCTGATGTACTGGTGCTGGGAGAGAAATAAACCTGCATGTGTAGGAATGACTTCAACTCCCAAGAAGTAGTGAAGTGAGCCCATATCCTTCAAGGAAAACTGAGTACCAAGAGCAGTAACAACATGTCCTACAAACTGAGTATCACTGCCTGTAATCACCAAATCGTCAACATAAACAAGCACATAACAAGTAACTGAGTGATGACGATAGATAAACAGTGAGGAATCAGCTGTAGAATTCTGAAAACCAAGTTGCAAAAGTGAAGATCGCAAGGCCGAATACCACGCCCTAGGAGCCTGTTTGAGACCATAGATGGCTTTCTTTAATCTGCATACATAATCAGGTTTGGACAGATCTTTGAAACCCGAAGGCTGCAACATATAAACAGTTTCAGACAACATGCCATGTAAGAAAGCATTATTGACATCCATTTGTCTCAAGCACCACCCATTCATAACAGCAATGTTCAACACAGTTCTAATGGTTGCTGGTTTAACAACCGGGCTAAAGGTTTCTTTATAATCAACTCCAGGACGCTGATTGTAACCCTTTGCAACAAGCCGGGCTTTGAATTTTTCAACCGAGCCATCTGCCTTGCGTTTGATTCGAAAAACCCACTTACAACCTACGGGCTTACAGTCTTTGGGAGGAGGAATTAAATCCCATGTACCATGACTCATAAGGGCTGTTAACTCACTAGACATGGCTGCACGCCATTCAGGATGAGATACGGCTTGGCTCACACAAGTTGGTTCCAGGGAAGGGGGAAGGGAATGCTTGGACACAGTGTTCAATTGTTTAGGTTTGAAAATATTGTTCATCGATCGAGTGGTCATGGAGTGATTACGGGGTGGAATACTGTCAATTGATGCTGAACATGGCAAGGGGACAGTAGATGCAGGGAAAACATGTGAAGTAGAGGGGAGATGCTCATGATGCAGATTATCAATTGACTCAGAAATAGAAGGCGAGTGAGATGGAGAGATACCTGGAGATGACGCGGAGGAGGCAGTAACAGCGTCCAAACTCGTTGATGATCCAAATGGTGGAGTGGAGATCGGCGAAGATATCGTAAGAAGGATATGAGCAGGAGAGATTACAGGGCATGTAATGGGTTTGAGAAACTGATGAGTATGGGTGGGCGGGCGGGTGGATGATAAGTGGCCGGGTGGGTGGTTTTTTAAGACTAGACTTTGAGATTCATCGAACAGTACGTGTTTGGACACATAAATTCGAGCAGTTAAGGGATCAATGCATTTGTAAGCATTTTGGGTTGGTGAGTATCCTATAAAAACACAGGGAGTGGACTTAGGCTGTAACTTATGGGTGTTATATGGCTTGGTGAGAGGATAGCATAAACATCCAAATTTCCGTAATTTGAGATAATTTGGTTGTTGATGAAAAAGAACTTCAAATGGGGATTTATTTTGAAGAAGAGGAGTGGGTTGACGATTTATGAGATAAGCGGCAGTTTGAAAAGCATGAGGCCAATAAGAGAGAGGTAAGGAGGCATCATGAAGCAAGGTGAGACCTGTTTCAACAAGATGACGATGACGTCTTTCAGTAACACCATTTTGTTGGGGAGTGTGGGGAGCAGTAGTGTAATGACTTATACCATGATTAGACAAGTAAGGTTTTAACTTTAGAAATTCACCACCATTATCTGAGTACAAAGCTTTGATGGTGGATTGAAATCTTTTTTCCACCAGCATTTTGAATTGGGGAAAAATACTAGACACCTGTGATTTTGCAGACATTGGATAGAACCACATATATTTGGTATAATGGTCCACGAAAAGAAGATAATACCGTGCACCACAAACCCCAGTAATGTGAGCAGGACCCCAAACATCAGTGTATACAATGTCAAGTGGAGAGTGACTTTGAAAACTTGTTGATCCAAAAGGTTGTTTATGCGCTTTATTTGTGGAACAGGAAGTACATAAAGATGAAATTTTTTTTGTTGAAACAGGAAGGGATAATTGATTGACAAGATGTTGAACAATTTTAATAGAAGGGTGTCCAAGTCGTTTGTGCCACCCATCAAGTGAAGTTCGTTCATGCACATAAGCAACTTTTTTTGGAGTGGGAGAAGCCACCAAGGAGTTTGGAAACATGTATACGCCATTCTCACACGCACCTCTTAGAAGTATTGCCCCCGTGGTTTTGTCCTTCACAAGAAAAAAAAATGGGTGAAGTTCAAGAAAAACATTATTATGTTTAGTAAAGTGATGAACTGAAATGAGATTCTTATGAATATGAGGAACACATAAGGTATCATGTAAATGAAAAGTTTTGGTAGGTGTGGGTAAAGCTAAGGAACCAATATGTGTAACTGCCAAACCTGTACCATCACCAAGAAGAACCTCATCAGTGCCGTCATATTCAGAGTGAACAGATAGGTTTTGGAGATCACCCGTGATGTTATGAGAGGCTGCAGAATCAATTAACCACTTATTATCTTGAGTATCCGAGGATGCAGCACAATTAACAGACATTGTAGAGGATTGAAGTTTCGGGCAGATCTTGGCTGTGTGACCCAATTGGTCACAATATTGACATTTTTGCTGAAAACGCCGGTTTGGATTGGGACGGCCTGAATTATTATTGTTGCGCTGGCGGTCTCTAAATGAGCTATTTGAGGAGCGGTTTTGTCCTGGTTGGCGAAAAAAAACATTTCCTCTGTTGCTTCCCCTGTTTTGCTGAGATGCAGAGGAGACGGTTTCCTTGTTGGCAAAGCGGTGACTGGTAAAGTTTGCAGCAGCCACGAGCTGCTGTGTAACAGCCTCCATCCTCCTTAAGTAACTCTCATGCCCAACAAGCATATCATGGAGTTCTTCAAAGGCAAGAGATTTTTCTCGTGCTCGAATAGGAGCAGCAATCTCACGAAATTCTGGACCTAACCCATGGAGGACATAGAGGGTTAAGTCATCATCAGAGATGGGGTGATCAATAAGTGCAATTTCATCAGCCAAGCTTTTGACCGTATGAAGATACTCTGAAATCGGTTGATTTCCACGCTGGATCAAGGTTAGTTCTTCCTTGAGTTGCATTGCCCTTGTACGCGATTTACTTGCATACAGTGTTGATAATTTTTTCCATGCCTCGTGTGAGGTTTTGGTTGTGGCAATGAGAGGCGTGATGGAGGGTGAAGTAGATGCAAGAATGGCGCTGAGAATAAGCTTGTCTTGCCTTACCCACCTATTTTTTTTTGCTATAGACTGTGGAGTACCATCTGAGGGAGGGCACTGAGATTCTCCATTAACATAGTCCAGGAGATCATAGCCAATGAGAAGAGCCTCAAATTGTGCTCGCCATTGAGGAAAGGAGGAGGGTGTGAGTTTCTCATTGATTTGAGTGGTGATGTTGAAAACAACAAGGGAAAGTTCAGGGGAGGAGGTAGGCAGATTTGTGGAAGACATGGGGATGAAATTCTCGTTAGAGAGACGCAGCTCTGATACCATAAAGAGTATTAAAATACTTAGAAGTTTACAGTGTAATTCTCAACATAATATTATTGATGCTCAGCCTATAATTATATACAGAGGATTACAACGATTACATATTCTATTAAGGAAAGATTACAGCAATCAAAAACTATTTATGGACAGAATATTTGTATTAATTCACAAGCATGATTGTAGACTTGGTGTTGTAAGTCAGTAGCGGATTTCCTTCATAGTGATGCTGCAATCACTTGCAGATTTCATGCATCTGCAGATTTTCAGCATCTTCCTTAATACCATGTTCCACACTCCGCTTCTGCTTTCTGTTCACTGTGACACGGTGATACTGTGATAATCCTCAACCAAACATCGGAACATCGTAAATGCCAAAGAAGCAACGCTATGGTGTTTGTGTAACGTGATGATTTGACAAAGATTTGGATGTGAATTTGGTGGGGAAAAAAAATTCTTTGTGCGGAAACTTCTTGGAGCCAACCTCATCTTCTGTGTGGTCATTAGTAATCTAGCATTGAAATGAAGTCATCTCAAGTTTGAAACCATTGTCAAAGTTCACCAATCATTCTGTACTGTAAAGCCAGATTCAAAACAGTATAATTTATTGAGACAAGACACTGTCGTATGCCTGTAGAGTTTTCTTCAGGCGGAATATGTAAAAACAAAGAAATCAAATCAAATTAAATATACAGGAGGTGAGAATTTGTGACCACCATATTTTGGTTTTGACAGAATCTGGAGAAGCATTGCACAAGATGCAAGTAAATAATATCAGATTGAAAGGAAATTATGTCTCTTCTATATCCCTCTCTTGTTCTGCTATGTTAAATTATGAACCTAGCCTATCTGCCTCTCAAAATTAATCTGGATGAATGATTTGCACGTTCCTCTGGAAAAAAATTGGAATAGTTACTTGTAAATTCTTTTGAAGCAGAAACTCTCATTTTCATTTCAGATAAAAAAAATTTCGGAGACAAGATTGCAATAGTATAAATAGATCTAAGGACACGTTTAATTTAATTTAATTTTTGCATTAAGCAGTTGAATTTTAAAAAAAAATATTGAATCTCAACAATATATATATCGTTTGCATCAGTTTGAACGAGTTAAGCTTGTAAAATATTCATCATATTGAGACTTTCTATTTTGTTATTTTCTTTCACTTCATCATAGAATCATGGCAAAGAAGGAAGAGAAGAGAAAGCATTTCCTTCCAATTAAAGAATATGTAAAATTTATACAGCAGCTAAACAAGAAAAATAATTCCCATTGCAATGACTTTTATAATAAGCGTGATCAAATACGCCGATACCAAATACAACCTCTGTTAATGGAGGTCAAAATTCAGGAGAGAAAAAGAAAAGAAAATTCCAAATTAAAAGACGAAGCAAAATAAGTAAGACCAGAGAAATCAAAATTAAATAAGAAAATAAAATGATTACTGATGATAAGCCTTCAAGAAAGGTAGACTTTCATCATTATTGAATCTTGACAAGCCTTCAAGAAAGGTAGACTTTCATCATTATTGAATCTTGACAAGCCTTCAAGAAATGTAGACTTTCATCCATGAGTATTAACAGCTTCCCACAACAAATTTTTAGGGACGGGGTTGGACAGATCCCTAGCCTGCAGGGCAACGTTCCTGAGTCTCCTGATTGTCCACACATTGGCTTCCCAGAAGGACAAACTCCTGTAAGACAAATTGTGCTTCTTGCATAGATCCTGTACCAACGGTGAAACCCTTCTCAATTGGCATCTT
>Ga0325400_1002953_pt1 | contig 15173 bp, 8 predicted proteins | sample PopdelMetagenome_2_FD_205662 | JGI IMG/M metagenome (GOLD analysis project Ga0325400, IMG submission 205662) | Populus deltoides microbial communities from Bellville, Georgia, United States - Xylem-PdKOR-R1 | ecosystem: Host-associated > Plants > Phyllosphere > Stem > Wood/Secondary xylem... | reverse complement strand
TCGAATGGGTGAACGTGTAGATCTCAAGATGGACATTCAAGATGATGCCGAACAAAGTAATTGAGATGGTCATTGGCATAGCAATGAATGGATTAAAGTGATTAGTCGATTTCACTATTAGGAAATGTGAAATAAATGGGTGATTCTGTATAAAGATAAGGGATAATTGTTTTAGAAAGGATGGTCGGTATACCAAACTAGCATGAGTAAGAGTAAGTGCAGTTGCACAAATACAGAGGTGCAATATACTTTAATGAACTGAGATCTTGTGGACAAAATACGTCGAGGTCTTGCGAACAAAGAGCATGTTGTGACTTATAACCTAACGATAGCATGAAAGTGTAGGGAATCAGTGGTTCTACTTTTATGTAATTATAGTTGTTCATATTTACATAAATATGAGTTCTATGCAAGACTTCTACCATGAACAACAAGAAGAAACTTTCCATTACGAGACAGTTGTTTTAGGAGTAGTTCGGATAGTATTAAATTTCTGGGAGTTGTAATCACAGAGAAAAAGTATTTATGTTTTTCTCATTTCTTAGTCATTATGTTTCTATTATATCAAATGCTAATTTATTTTCCTTAACCATTTATTATTTATTATGATACATTGTGTGTGGAACTAAGATGTTATAGATATCTAAAAAAAAAAAATCCTCATTTTCCCGAGTTCAAGGCTCATGGGAATTGCATTTATCATGAAAAAAATCTCAGGGTGTTACAATAGTCCTTAATTTATAAAACTTATTTGCAATAAAATTAAGAAACAATTCATTATCCTAGGTGAATCAAAGAAAATGTTCAATTTATTCTCAAATGATATTGATTGTGAAATCATTGGCCAAGGTGGAATGAGATTTGAAAATAATTTCAAGTTTTATTTAAATAATTAATGACTATAATATCGAGAACTAAAATAATTTAACAAAGTAAACACACTCCATGCTATAATGTCTAAATCAAAAATTTCTTGATGAAGAGATCATAATTATATTGAAAAAATGGTAACTGAAAAGTTAAGTCGAACTATTTATGACTTTTCTAATATTTTAGGGATCATGACATGTTGTTAAACATTGTACGTAATCTTCAAATATAAATAAATCAATTATTGAATTAATAATAAATTAGATTTTTTAATTTATTTAATCATATTTTATTTATGATTATAATTTATATTTAGACCAATTTATTATGAAACCTAATGAGTCACACACATAAAAACCATTTGTTAAAATTTAAAATGAAATTATTAATAAAGTGTGATTTGATTGTAAATAAATTTTAGAAATTAAAGACTAAAATGTAATTAATACATGAGATTATAATCCTAGACCTAGAAACAATCAAGTAAGGACTTGATTAAATAAATTTCTAAAATTAGATTAAAATAATATATATGATATTATTTAAGGGATAAATTGATATTTTACAATTTATAGAGTTTTTTAAGTTTTCATATAAACAAAAAGTTATGCTTCTTATTTCCTGCTAGTAAAATATAGTACAAAAACACCTAAAACAGAAAAGAAAAGATCTAGCACTTAAAGGTATAATAATTTCTCTATTCTAAAATGGTTTAAGAGATTTCTCACTAGTGGTTCGTGTAAATTACTGTTAGAAGTCGAACATTTGAACGACTTGTGATTTGAGATAACCTAGCCTTAAAACAAATACTCAAAGCTAAAAAAAAGAAGAAGATAATATTCACATAAATCTTAAATAACTCTAGATTTGTCTGACGGGATTCTTGAGACTCCCGGAAAATTTTAACTTCTAAATTTTTCTATTATGTGTATGTGTTTTGAAAAATCCGATAAATAGATAATCAACCATGAACATTTAAAAGTGATATTTCAATGTGTTAATAATCTTATAATTATAACAACTTTATAATTTTATTTAAAAAATATTTTTTCTCAAGATTATATATTTGTTTTATTTTTACTAATAAAATATAAATGAGTTTTAAAGATAAAAAATTCTTTATTAATAAAAATATGTTTTTTATATGAGTAAAACCAATACTATGTATAATAAGTATTTATTTGGTATTGTGATGTAATGTGTTTTTAAAATTATTTATCACTTAAAAATAATAATGAAATGATTGTTTTTTAGTTTTTTAATTTTTAATATTAACAAAACAATATCTTAAAAAATATTTTATATATATAATTTTTTTTTTTGGATTGAAGATAAATAGAACACAGGTGGAAAGAGTTTCCAAAGCAGCAACACCCTATCTTTCCCAACGTTACATCAACCACCCACCACCCTGTCTGTCCAGATGTGTGTGTATGTCTATATATATATATATATTCCCATCCCACATGTCATATCACATCCTATCACTTATCTTTCTTATTTATTATATACTCCCATATATGTCATGTCATGCATATCATGCCTGCATTGGCAGTGCCTGATGATGACGTGGCATTATTTATTGCCACTCTTAGGCTTAAAAATAAAATATACTCTTTAATTGGAATTAAAAACAAGTTCTTGTTCGGGCTGCCATGGACCATGGAAGGAATGTTTTTTATTTTATTTTATTTTATTTTTTTTATCATTTTGGTTTCAGCTTTAAAGAATGAATCGAGAGAGACGCATGCAAAAAACTCATCATGCTGTCCTCTGCCGTGCCTTTATGGTTGGTTGGGTTCCTACTGCTCTTTTTCTCGTAAGCTGCCCCCCTCCTCCCATTCGCGCATTTTATTACTCTCCCTTTTCCTTTTGCCCCCCCCTCTATCCCTAATTTACTCCCTTGCCATTGACTTCACCAGCTTCTTCTCTCTCCTGAAATCCACCTGAAATATCTGCCGTCGTCTGAAGACCCTTTTCAGGTTGATTTCGGCGATTTAAACAATAGTCAATTTGTATTTAACATCAACGACAGCCTTCGATCCCATCCAGGTTAGAAAAATATATAGAAAATATTATTTACATTTTAAGTTAATCTTAAGGTTAGAAAATATACATTTTGTATTTTTAAATCGATTTAATATAAATAGGTGTTAAAAATAAAAAACATTATTTTAATATAATTATAAATAAAAAACATTTTAAAAACCACACATTCTTAACTAGCACTAAATAATAATAATAATAAAACAACGCACGTGGAATAACAAAGAAACACAACCAGGGAGGCAATCATAAACAAATTAACCTAAAACAATTTTTAACTGTCACACCAAAATGATCCGAAAGGACATATCTGTCATTACAAAGCTCAGCCATCTGAAAAGAAAAAACAGAACTTCCCATTTCTCCACACAGTGGAAAGGAAGTTTGAAGAGTGAAAGAAAAGTCTATTCTCTCTCTTCTCTCAAAGGCGAAACTGACAAACCAATGAGAAAGACACACATAATACACAGACAGACAACTTAGCAAAATCCTCAAAAGCTAAGTCACTGCCCACCACCACCACCACCACCACCGCCTACTACTACTACAAGTACTGTTGTTGTTCCTCCCTTCATTTTTTCCCCCTGGTTCCAAGTTCTAATCCTCTTTGACGAACAAGGTTGTCCTTCTCCTCTTCCTCCCTTCCTTCCTCTCTTCTTCAACAGTAAATATATTTAGAGAAAGAAGAAAACAAATTCTACAATTACATATTGCAAAGCCACCATTAAAAGGGAATCAATTTCCGTTTTGTTTCTTTCTTTTCTTTCCCCAATGAGGTGAGGGCCAAAAAGGGACTGTAAGGAAATGTTTCAGCGGTTAGGGACGATTGCTTTTCAAGTTTGGATCGGCCATACGGTGCCGTAAAAGGAGAGATCTCTCTCTGGCTAGTGAATGTTTTGGGGTTTTGTGGCTGAGACAGATCGTTTGGTGTGGAGCTCTGATCTCGAAAGGTTTATGCTCTTCTTGTGTTTGGGGACTGTCTGATAAGTAGACAAAATACAAGGATGAGGAGGATAACGATGTATCCATCCTGGACGTCGTTGTCCCTTGTGGGTTTTTCTCTATCTTTACGTTTCACAATCAGCAGCCATTAAAAATCCAAAAAGCACTTCAAATTCTGGTTAAGGAAGAGAGACTAGCTGGGCTTAGTTTACTTTTATTTAGGCTGTCTGAGTTTTAACAAGTGTCTCCCAGCTGTATGTGTCTGTTTGTTCAGGCCCTTCCTTTCCTTTCCTTTCCTTTCTTTAAGCTGGTAAAAGTGTTGTAATCTATGATTAAGGGAGGTTACGTAGGTGGATTTAAAGCTGCACAAAGTTGGTTCAAGGTGTGATTAAGCACAAGAAGGTAGTTTGGTTAGAAGGGGCACTCAAGGGGTTTTCTTTGGGATCTTGTCGGGGCTTAGAAATTTAGGAGCTTGAAAGGGAAAGAACCCGCCCCACTTTGTGTGGTTGTTGTGTTGCAAATATATATTTGGTGGGTATTTGTGAAGTTGAATTTGAATATGGCAATGTCCTGCAAGGATGGTAAGCAGCCTATCATGGACAATGGCAAGTATGTCCGGTACACGCCTGAGCAGGTCGAAGCCCTGGAAAGGCTCTATCATGATTGCCCCAAACCCAGCTCCATTCGCCGCCAGCAGCTCATTAGGGAGTGTCCAATTCTCTCCAACATTGAGCCCAAACAAATCAAAGTTTGGTTCCAAAATAGAAGGTATAATAATAAATTACTGGTTTCACAGCCAAGAAAACAGATTTTCGATTTTTTTATAACGTTTTGTATTTGTTTGACATGTTAAATTGACTTTCATTGCTTGTATAGAAGAACAAAAATGGAAAAGGTTTTTCTCCTTTAACTTATGTACTACGGCTTGATTCTCCTTAATGGACTGTGATTTTTGAAATTCTGGATTTGCTATCTTTCCATGATTTTATCTTTGAATTCTTTTGTAATGCTTGTTATATTCTTCAGATGTCGAGAGAAACAGAGGAAAGAGGCGTCTCGCCTCCAGGCGGTGAATAGGAAGCTGAGTGCAATGAACAAGCTTCTGATGGAAGAGAATGATAGGTTGCAGAAGCAGGTGTCGCAGCTGGTGTATGAGAATGGCTACTTTCGCCAACATACCCATAACGTGAGAATTCTGCCTCTTTTTTCTTGCTATATCATCCGCTGCACATCATAACATGCTTGGTTACTGGGAACTTGAAAGGGACAGTAAATTGAAATTTTGGAATTGCTGATGAGATGTGGAAATTTTTTTTCTATTCGCTATAACTTGTTAGCAATCAAGGGGTGCGCAATGTAAACGCTTTTCTTTTTGTTAGAAAAAGAATTTTTATTGTTTATTTACTATTGAATTATGTGGAAATTGAGATAGAGATGGTTTGTTTTCTTTCAGACACCGCTTGCAACCAAAGATACAAGCTGTGAATCAGTGGTGACAAGCGGTCAACACCACCTGACACCTCAGCATCCGCCAAGGGATGCTAGTCCTGCAGGGTTAGTGGGGTTCTGGTTGTTAGGTCCTTTTCTGTTATGGTGCTTTGTGACCACTTGGTTGTGTGTATGTGCGAGCTAGTGTGGAATTTCGAATTCATGCTTTGTATTTTTTTCTAGGCTTTTGTCCATTGCAGAAGAGACTTTAACAGAGTTTCTTTCAAAGGCTACTGGAACTGCTGTAGAGTGGGTCCAAATGCCTGGAATGAAGGTATCTCTCAGTGCTTTTTTTTTCTTTTTCAACTTTCATAAATTAAGAACTGTTTTATCTTATAAAAAAAATTGCAAAATTTAATCAGCTAAATTATTTTATTTTATTTCTTTAATGGTTTTGCATTTAAAGAAGTATATAAATATGCAAAGACGGAACTAAGTTGATCTCTTCATTACAAGCGTCTATAATGTCAGGCTACTGAATGCTAGAACTTTCCATTGACTCTTTTCTAAACGATGGTTTGATTTGAATTTCTTGATCTGAAAATACATGTTTTGTTCTTTGTCCTTTTTTAGCATTATGCGTGAATTCCACCAATTGATTTTCACCAAGTTGAGTTTTTCTAATCTGTTTCTTCATCACAATTTTGTTTTTTCAAACGTGTAGCCTGGTCCGGATTCCAGTGGAATCGTTGCTATTTCTCATGGTTGTACTGGTGTGGGAGCACGAGCTTGTGGCCTAGTGGGTCTTGAACCTACAAGGGTAAGTGCACTTGGTTTGCCATACCATTTTCTACTGAGTTGCCAAGGTTATGTAATAGATTGTGTTCCTTCCAGGTTGCTGAAATCCTCAAGGATCGGCCATCGTGGTTTCGTGATTGCCGAGCTGTGGATGTGCTTAATGTGCTGCCCACTGCAAATGGTGGAACCATTGAGCTGCTTTATATGCAGGTAAAGGACTAATCATCATGCATTTGTTGTTTCTGTTAAAACCCTATAGCTGCAATTATTTAATTACTTATATTTTTTATTGAGGATATAGCTCTATGCGCCAACTACATTGGCACCTGGTCGTGACTTCTGGTTGTTGCGTTATACTTCTGTTTTAGAAGATGGAAGCCTTGTGGTATGCTCCCAAACTCTTAACATTTGTTATTCATAGAAAATTTAGAGGAATTATTTACTTTCTACTCATGCAATATTCAGGTGTGTGAGAGATCTCTGAAAAATACTCAAAATGGCCCGAGCATGCCACCAGTGCAGCATTTTGTGAGAGCAGAAATGCTCCCAAGTGGGTATCTGGTACGGCCTTGTGAAGGTGGTGGGTCAATCATACACATAGTTGACCACATGGATTTGGAGGTAGGATGTGCCGAACACAATTGTTTTTTTAATTTTTTTTTTATAAACTATGTGATGTTGAATTTCTATTTGACCCAAGATCATAACTCGATTGCTGATTTCTTCAACTAGCCTTGGAGTGTGCCTGAAGTACTACGGCCGCTGTATGAATCCTCAACTGTACTTGCTCAAAAGACAACAATGGTGGTAAGCAATTTTTCGACTTTTTATGTCATGAACATTTAATGGATGTACAGAAACACTGATGTAGTTTGGGTGATGCTAGTGTAACTTCTGAACCAGACGGGGACTAATATTTCAATAATGTATATCCTTTCCATTCAGGCTCTACGCCAGCTGCGGCAGATAGCTCAGGAAGCTTCTCAGTCTAATGTGACCAACTGGGGCAGACGACCTGCAGCTCTACGAGCACTGAGCCAGAGGTTGAGCAGGTATTAATATCTTCTGTATTAATATCTTCTGTTGTTTGATAGTATCTGATTCAATCCATTAATGATCTGCCAGTTAGAATCTAATGTAATTTTGGCAGGGGTTTTAATGAGGCTCTCAATGGATTTAGTGATGAGGGATGGTCAATGATCGGAAATGATGGCATGGATGATGTTACTATCCTCGTGAACTCAACTCCTGACAAGTTGATGGGTTCAAATCTTTCCTTCACTAATGGGTTTCCAGCTGTCAGCAGTGCTGTCCTGTGTGCTAAAGCATCGATGCTTTTACAGGTAGGGATATGTTTTGTCCTAGGCTTGTGGAAAAAAGTTGAAATACAAATATATGCTATAAGACTTGGTAAATTGTGCACTATGTGTCTTATATGTAACTTCAACAATTAGGTACTTGCAATAGGGAATTGTATTGTTCTTTATATATGGATTTTTTTTACAGTACCAAGAGATAGATACATAGTATATCTCATAAAATTGAATACAAAGAAGGCTGACAATTTGTTTCTAATGAAGTCATAATTTGAATCTTATTTTCCTTTTTGTTTATTCCTGTGCCTTGTCATTGATTTGTTGTTTGTCATCTTTTCCTCATGCTGTGCACTTTACTTTTTCAGAATGTCCCTCCTGCAATCCTTCTCAGATTCTTGCGAGAGCACAGGTCAGAATGGGCAGATAACAATATCGATGCCTATGCAGCTGCAGCGGTTAAAGTTGGTCCTTTTAGCCTACAAGGTTCTCGAGTTGGAAGTTTCGGGGGTCAAGTTATACTTCCGCTGGCTCACACTATTGAACATGAAGAGGTGTGCCATTTGATCATGCTTTTACAGCTTGGATAATGCCTTGTATCATAAATTCAACATGGGTGTTATATTTATTATTTTCACCTTTGTCTTGCATCTGATAAGCTCTGTGTTCATTAGTTCCTGGAGGTCATAAAACTGGAAGGTGTTGGTCATTCTCCTGAAGATCCAATAATGCCCAGAGATGTGTTTCTTTTGCAAGTAAGACCTTTCTTTTCTATGCTCTCTGTGTTTCTCTCTTAGGCAAGACGAGCTCGTTTTTCCTGTCCCAAGTCAGCAGATCAATCATCAAACAAAGCTATGGAGTGAGGGAAATCAGTGAGAGTTCTCATGAACTTTTGAAATGGACCCACCATGTAGTTCTATTTTGGAATGAACTACAGAATTTGAAAGACAGAAATAGTTGTGTAGATCTCCGCCATTGGCCATTTTTTGTTCAGATAGGAATTAGTGGAAATCAGCTTTTCCTTCTTTTGAAAGATCACATTTTGGTTTCATAGCAAGAACAAGTTTCTAGAGTAGAAGTTTAAAATGAAAAGAAAATTTGCTTCATGTTTCCAATTCTCTTCCAAAATATATTTTTGAGGTCCTGAATTGCCAATCACCTGGGTATCCTGGAAAGTATGGGGAATCTAGGTACCCCTGGTTTGGTTTATGCATTATGAGTATCCTTAATTAGACTTGGGCTGAGATTGCACCACTTGATTCATTTCAATCTTTTATCTCTTGATGACATACATTATTCTTCCGGTTCTCTTCTTATTTGCTCCACTTGTTCATCTCTGACAGCTCTGCTGTGGAATGGATGAGAATGCTGTTGGAACATGTGCTGAACTTATATTTGCTCCCATTGATGCTACTTTTGCTGATGATGCACCGCTTTTACCTTCTGGTTTTCGCATCATTCCCCTTGATTCTGGGAAGGTTAGCTTACTTGATTCTGAAGTAGCTTATTTCTCCATGCCTTTTTATTAGGCTGTTAATTAATGCATTGAAAAATGATGCAGGAAGCCTCCAGTCCAAATCGTACCTTAGATCTTGCGGCTGCTCTTGAAGTCGGACCAGCTGGAAACAGAGCATCCAGTGATCATTCTGCTAATTCTGGTTGCACAAGATCTGTAATGACAATCGCATTTGAATTTGCATTTGAGAGCCACATGCAAGAACATGTAGCATCAATGACTCGGCAATATATCCGCAGCATTATATCTTCAGTTCAGAGGGTGGCATTAGCACTATCTCCTCATCTTGGTTCACAGGCTGGTCTTCGGTCACCACTGGGTACTCCTGAAGCACAGACACTTGCTCGTTGGATCTGCCAGAGCTACAGGTGCGTCGGTTGTTCCCTCTCATAGATGTTATCTTGATCAGAATGGGTCATTTTGTGACCTGGGCGATAATCCAGGGCATTCAGCTTAACAAGTCAATTTAATTATCTGAGAGATGTTGCCTGATGACCAAGTGATTCTAGTCAATTTCTTCTCCCACGAGAAATAGATTTCTTTGTTATTGAATTCTCTTTACTTTTGTTGCATAATTTTAAAATGATAATGAATTTGAATATGTTGATAAAACTTTTTCTGGATTCTAATAGGATCTTCTCATTTGTATACACAGGAGAAAATATATCTGGACTGAAAAAGAATTGATTTTTTGTTTTGGTCAAAGGACAAATTCTTTCAAGTTTCATGTTGCTTTTAAAAGCTTTTCTATAATCTATGAAGCGACTACATTTTCCAAAGAAAAAACATTTCGAACTTGGACAGTAGAGATATTTAATTGACTGAACACTTGTTACTTTATTTAATACTTGGTCACAACTTTGCAGGAGCTATTTGGGTGTGGAGCTACTCAAATCCAATGGCGAAGGAAGTGAATCTATTCTGAAAACCTTGTGGCATCATTCAGATGCTATTATGTGCTGCTCACTGAAGGTGTGCATGACAACAATATATCCTGCTTTCCATCTGCCGTTAATGATAGAATACTTGGACAAGGATTTAGGAATTATGGGGACCGACACAAACATGGTATTAAATTGAACAAAGGCATATCTGCCCGTGAATGTTCCCTGTTACCTTGCAAAGGAGACACTTTTATAATATGGCATATGTTCTATCTTCTACTATACAGTTACTTGTATGCATAACTTGAAGTTTTTGGAGTCTGTTATAAATGATTATTTGTGGACATATATTGTCGTATTTGTAATGTGCTGGAAAACGTGTTGAACCAACAAAATATTATTAGCATTCTCATGTTCCTAGAGTGATTTTTTCATGCATATAATGCAAGTTGAATAAATATTGTCAGCTTTTTTGTTTAACATGCATTGCTATTTTGTATTCAGGTCTGAATTCAAATGCCATTATTATGCTGAAGTACTACCTCAGCTCTGTTGCTAACCTTTTGTATTCAAAGCAATTTGGTCTTGAACTTGGGTGAATTTTGCAGGCGTTGCCCATCTTTACTTTTGCAAACCAAGCTGGACTTGACATGCTTGAGACAACCTTAGTTGCACTGCAAGACATAACTTTGGAAAAGATATTTGATGATCATGGAAGAAAAACTCTCTGCTCAGAATTCCCACAGATTATGCAACAGGTTTTCCCTTCTCTCTTAAATCTTAGTGAAGGAAAAATGGATCCAGGTTAAATTGAGATTTATATTCACCAAATGCCACCACAAAAGGACAAAATAATTACTATGCTTAAGAACAAGCCTTAGTTTTCATTTCTTCCAGTTTATTATTTATGGTTTCTCATTTATCGCAAGTAGTTATCTCCCATCTAATTGCTTTTGGTCTTACACTAGTGTTTGGTTAAGGGCCACTTTGCTTTGAAAGCAAAATACATAGCATTTTGAAAGGAAATTGCTTTGTGTTTAGATCAAAGCAGGTGCCTTGGCTTAACAATAAGCAAATGCCTTGGCTTAACAATCAGCAAAACTCTTTATTTTGGGGTCTATTTTATTAAGTAAAAATATAAATTTTTAAAAGCTCAGGAGCCAATTACCCAACACTGCTTCTACAAATGCTACTTTCTCAACAAATTGTGTACCGCAACACACCACAACATAACAGTCAAAGCAATCACAACATTGCAAGACCAAATTGGCGTGTTTTTGTATATGTTTGGTAGCAATCATTTACATTAATCTATCATTTAAAACTTTCATTTCCCTAAGATGCCTGTATTTGTTTTTTTTTAAAAAATTTATTTCTATAATTCTAGATTTGTTGATTTGCTTGAATAACCTCGGTTTATTTTGAAAGAAGATGAAGGGAGGAGATTGAATTTCCATCTGTCATGTTAAATTACAAATTTGCCCTTGTTTTTTTCTTTAGGTTTCTCATTTTTTTCTTAATGTTTGGCCCGACTCAATTTGCACTGGCCAATTGGGGTTGACCTCTCTAGATACATGTTTTGTATTTTTTTTTTTATTGAAAATCAAACTCAACAATATACGCAAAACCTTTTCTTTCCCATAATTGCGCACTTCATATTTATATTTGGAAGTTTATTACCAAGCTGATAGCAAATCTGTATTCAAATCTAAGTTTATTCCGCATGTAGACCTAACATGTTCAGGCAAATGCACACATTAATCAATAAACAATGAACCATAATAATGTTTGTGTAGAGATTATTCTATCAATAAAGTACGTGTAATAGTCTGAAAAATAATGTAGTATTGAAGCATGATATGCTAAAGAATAACATCTTTTGCTTTGGGCAGTTTCCCCCCATAAGATATTGTAGTGGGGAGCCTGGCCTGGCCTTGGTAGATTCAATATCATCATCTTATGTATATTTTTCTCTTGCTAGGGTTTTACTTGTCTTCAAGGTGGTATCTGTTTGTCAAGCATGGGCAGACCAGTTTCATATGAAAGAGCTGTGGCCTGGAAAGTGTTGAATGAAGAAGAAAATGCGCATTGCATCTGCTTTATGTTTATAAACTGGTCTTTTGTCTGAGACTTGAAACCAGAATCTAGTGGAGTGGCTGATTTAAGAGTGAGAACTCTATACCTGTCTTATTTTGCTGGCTTGTATTTCTTTTATGTATAACATGTTGCAACCGTGGAGCACCTAGTTCATTTGCTATGTTATAAATTTGTGTGGGGTTCATTATCGTAGAGATTATGGACGAGACGATATAGTTGCCGGGGATCTTTTGTTTCTGACTGGTTTGTTCTTAAGTCCTCACCTGGGTCTGTTGATTATTGCAACCGAAATCTGTCAATTCTGGTTTTTTCCTGTGTTGCTTACAGAGTTACAGGGATGTTCTGTGGTGATTATTTGTGTCTGGGATAAGTTAGGCAGGTTCTTTCTGCATCAGCAATCATGGATTACCTAATGAATCTGTAAGAAACCTAGGTTGCTGTTTTAGATTTATTTGCAGTACGCAGTAGGTTTTATCCAAAAGACTTTTTAAGTAGATTGATAGGTAGCTGAATTTGTCCCCAGAAGTCCAGTCGTCCATGAACTTTGCTCCCTTTTCACCAACGAGCTTATACCTTTGTGCATCCTTGTAATCTTTAATGTGTTAAAAAGTCTTCCTTTATCATTTTAATCCTACACGTTACAGTTTTTATTCTTCATCGTCAAGGCTTTCGTCAGCAGGTGTTTACTCACAGCATGACAACGTTGTTAATGTGTATCTTGATCCTTAAAATTGTGTTCCATCAAGGACTTGTTTGCCAGGAAAAGTTTAGAATCGAAATGGACGTTTGTGTAAAAATTCGTTTGAGCACATGACATAAAAATTTTGGGAAAATTACATTTATCCTATGATAGTTTAGTTGCTATTTTACTCTCGTTATTTATTTATTTTTTATGAATTATAGCTTGCATCTCATTGTTTATAGTATTTTACATCTTCATTGATGCTTGCAAAGAAAAAATCAACAAATATTTATGGATTATTTACATATTCTAATTAATAATTAAAGAGTTTTAATGTTAAAAAGTAAAAAAAAAAAAAAAAAACCTTTAACCGCAACTCTCATACCATTAATGAGACCCTGTGAATTCATTAACAAAAGAACTTTCTACAAGGAATTTCTCCCATCAATGATCCCTAATTTCACCTCAGACGATGCAATATTCAATTTTCTTTCAATTCATTGGTATTTTCTATTTTCTATTGGTCATTCTAAGATGAGAGATTAATTTGTTGTTTGTTTGCTAATAATTTTTTTTTTAAAAGTGATTTTATAGAAAATAAATTATTTTTTAATATTTGATAATGTTATGAAAAATAAATTAAAAAATATTTAAAATTTTTTTGTTTATGATATGAAAAATAATTTATTAATGTTTTATTTTTTTAAAATAATTTATTAAAAAAATAAGGATCAAAATTAACAAATAAAAAGTTGAAGAACGAAGAAATAAAAAAAATAATTTTATAAATTATTTTAAATAAAATAAATATCAATTGAAAGAATATAAATCAAATTTGATGAGTGAAAAAGTTGAAGGATAATGAAATTAAATTTTTTTTAATAATTACTTTAAATAAAATAAATAACAATAAAAAAATTAAGGACTAAATCTGAAAATAAATAAATAAATAAATAAGGATCAAAATTGATATAAAAATAAAATTAAATTAAATTTTAAGAGATGTAATTGAAAATAAAAATAAAAATAAAGATTTAAAATAAAATATATAAAAATAAAAATTTGAAGACCAAGTTTGAAATAATCAAGAAATAAAATGATGTTTTTTTTTTAATTTTGTTTTTGCAATTTCTAAAAATTTATTTTTATTCAAAATAAAAAAAACACTTTTGAAAACTAGATCAAATTTTCATTTAACTAAAAATATTTTTGATAGACCTACTTCTATAAACAAACATGTGAAAGTTTAGAAAATAATTTATAAGAAATTACTTTTCATAAAACAAACATATCCTAATAACTATTAATGATGAAAAAAAAAAGGATAAACAAACAAAATAACTATTGATTTTGTGAGATTTATTTTTTAGAGAACTAATTGAAGACCTTACCTCATTTTTGATATTGTGATTGTAATTTTAAAAAAATAGTTTTAAAAAATTTATTTTTGTTGTGATTGATTGGATTAAAATATATGTTTAGTTAAAATTACAATTAAAGTTATTATTATATAAAAAATAATTAAAAGGTGGCGTTAAAACTGTTAATAATAAAATAACTAAAAAAAATATAGTTTTGTAGTTTTGAATTATGTTATTGTACACTGAATTATTAATAAGTTATTAATACAACAATGCAACATTAAAATTAATTATATTTTTATTGTTTCATTAATTACCTTTTTGTTAAAGATTTTGCTAAAGTAAAGTAAATTATTTATTAAGAGCTCATTCTGGCATGTCGCACGTGTATTGTCAATGGTCCTCTCTTTTTTGTTTTGTCGGCAAAGACAAATTGAAAGAAAGGTAAAGATTAAGGTTATTTTGGTCTCATTGTATTTTCAACGGTTTTTTCTCTGTTTTGATAAAAAAAAAAAAGCTTGCAAAGATAAATTAATAACTGTGATCAAACATTAGAAAAAGCAGGTTAAAAAGTTGCTTCGCAATAACTGAGGTCATACCTCAATTATTTGTGGGACCTACTATTTAAACCACAACTTCTTACAACTAACCAAACTCTATATATTTTTATAGCTAAAAAAATAAAAATAAAAATAAACGCAAACTCATTTTCAAACGGCTTGTATGTTTTTGGTACTGTGATTTTTTTTATAGTTATAGTTTAAAAAAAGTTATTTTATAAAGTTTATTTTTGATTGAGGTTGGTTTGATATTTATATATATTTAGTTAAAACTGTGGTTGAAATTGAGATTAAACAAAAAGTAATTTAATGTGTTTGGTTAAGAATGCTTTTAAAATTGAGGTTATAAAATAATTTTAAAAAATATATATTAATGTTGATGGTTTTTAATTTAAATATTGTAGATTTAACTATTACTATTACATCATCAAATAAATAATACTTTATATAAAATATTTTTTATTGTTCAATTAAACAATCTACAATTCCATCACGTATGAAATACATCTGACAAGGACTATAATTTTCTTTGTTTCTTAAACACACAATAACATCAGGTAAAATATAATTAGGAATAAAATTGGCATTGCGATCAAATTCTGCAAATGCTATATCATCAAGCGATCTCCGTCTAATTTATGTAGTATCATTGAATAATATTAAACACTAATTTTTC
>Ga0325400_1002952_pt1 | contig 15176 bp, 14 predicted proteins | sample PopdelMetagenome_2_FD_205662 | JGI IMG/M metagenome (GOLD analysis project Ga0325400, IMG submission 205662) | Populus deltoides microbial communities from Bellville, Georgia, United States - Xylem-PdKOR-R1 | ecosystem: Host-associated > Plants > Phyllosphere > Stem > Wood/Secondary xylem... | reverse complement strand
CGACCATCGCGTCGGGCACGGCGTCGCCGTTGGCGTCCAGCACCCGGCCGGCGATCGCGACCACCTCGCCCGCCGGCTCGCCGCGCGGCGACGACAGGTTGAGGACATAGTGGTCCTCCGGGAACAGATCGGGCCGGGCGCCCATGTCGGACCGGCCGACCAGATCGGCGCCGCCCTTCCACGGCAGGCCGTAGTGGAAGAAGGGGCCGACCGTCTGGCTGGGCGTCTGGCCGAACAGGTCCGGATCCTGATTGTCCCGGCGCCCGGCCGGCACCCGCGCCGCAAGGTCAGTCATGGTGGTCGTCCTCGAACGGGGTCTGCTCGCGGCCTTTCAGCACCACGTCGAACAGATAGCCGAGCGCCCAGTCGGGGCGGGTGGTCGCAAGGTCGAACCGGCTCACCATCCGCTGACGATAGGGCATCGGCACCGCGTTGGCGATCGGGTCTATCTCGATCAGGGGATCGTCGGGGAAGTAGAGCTGCGTCACCAGCCGGGTGGCGAAGGCGGGCCCGAGCAGTGACAGGTGGATGTGCGAGGGCCGCCACGCGTTGCGGTGGTTGCCCCAGGGATAGGCGCCGGGCCGGATGGTGGTGAAGCTGTAGCGCCCCTCCCCATCGGTGACGACGCGGCCCGCGCCGGTGAAGTTCGGGTCGAGCGGGGCGTCCCACTGATCGCGCCCGTGGATGTAGCGGCCGGCGGCGTTCGCCTGCCAGATCTCGATCACCGTGTCGGGTACGGGGCGCCGGTCCTCGTCCAGGACGCGGCCGGACACGATGATCCGCTGCCCGATCGGCTCGCCGCCGCCCGCGCGGTTGCGATGCTGGACGGTGAGGTCCGCCGCCGCCGCGCCCATCAGCCTGTCCCAGCAGCCGCCGGGGCCGGTGACCTCGGTCAGCGTCTGCGGCGCACGCACCGGCGGCTGGGTGGGCGCGCGCAGCGTGGTGGAGCGGTAATCCGCGAACAGCGGCGCGGGCTGGCCGGCATCGTCGCGATTGTAGCCGCGCACGGTCATCACGGCCGCTCCAGACGCGACAGGTCGAGCGGTGCGCCCGTCCTAGCGACCACGTCGTCGACGTCCACCCCGGGCGCGAGTTCGACCAGCGTCAGGCCGCCCTGCCGGCGATCCACCTCGATCACGCACAGGTCGGTGACGATCAGGTCCACCACCGCCCGGCCGGTCAGCGGCAGGGTGCATTCGGACAGGATCTTGGGGTCGCCGGCCTTGTTGGCGTGATCCATCACCACCACCACGCGGCGGACGCCGGCGACCAGGTCCATGGCGCCGCCCATGCCCTTCACCATCTTGCCCGGGATGGTCCAGTTGGCGAGGTCGCCGCGCGCCGACACCTCCATCGCGCCCAGCACCGCCATGTCGATATGGCCGCCGCGGATCATCGCGAAGCTGTCGGCGGACGAGAAGAACGACGAGGTGGGCAGCGCGGTGATCGTCTGCTTGCCGGCGTTGATGAGATCGGGATCCGCCTCGCCCTCATAGGGAAACGGGCCGATGCCGAGCATCCCGTTCTCCGATTGCAGCGTCACGCTGACGCCGGCGGGGACATGGTTGGCGACCAGGGTGGGGATGCCGATGCCAAGGTTGACGTAATAGCCGTCGCGCAGCTCGCGCGCGGCGCGGGCCGCCATGTCGTCGCGGGTCCAGGCCATCAGATCTCGCTCCCGGCGGCCGATGCCGCACCCATGTCGCCGCGCGATCGCGTGGTCAGCTTCTCGATGCGCTTCTCGTTGATCGTCGCCTTCACCACCCGGTCGACATAGATGCCCGGCGTATGCACCTGGTCGGGGTCGAGGGTGCCGTCGGGCACGATCTCCTCCACCTCGGCGACCGTCACCTTGCCGGCGGTCGCCATGTTGGGGTTGAAGTTGCGCGCGGTGCGGCGGAACTGAAGGTTGCCGGCGGCGTCGGCGCGCCATGCCTTGACGATCGACAGGTCGGCGCGCAGCCAGGTTTCGCGGACATATTCCTCGCCGTCGAACATCTCGGTCGGCTTGCCCTCGACCACCACCGTGCCCACGCCTGTCTTGGTATAGAAGGCCGGGATGCCGGCCCCGCCGGCGCGGATTCGCTCGGCCAGCGTCCCTTGCGGGTTCAGCTCCAGCTCCAGCTCGCCGGACAGATATCGCTGCTCGAACAGCTTGTTCTCGCCGACATAGGAGGAGATCATCCTGGCGATCTGGCGACTTTCCAGCAGCATCCACAGGCCAAAGCCGTCGGCGCCGGCGTTGTTGGAGATGACGGTCAGGCCGGTCACGCCGCTTGCCCGGATCTCGGGGATCAGGCTTTCGGGATTGCCCGACAGGCCGAACCCGCCCGACATAATCGTCATGCCGTCGAACAGCAGACCGTCGAGCGCCGCGCCCGGGCTGTGGTGAATCTTGTTCATGCTGCCTCCAGGGGAAGTCCGACGTAGTTCTCTGCCAGCGAGCGCTGGGCGGCGGCCGATCCGCGGATATAGTCCAGCTCAGCCACCTGCATGCGGCGGGCGAACGGGTCCATGTCGGGGAAGCGATGGGTGATCGAGGTGAACCACCAGGAGAAGCGTTCCGCCTTCCACACCCGCGCCAGCGCCCGTGCCGAATAGCCATCGATACCCGCGGCCGACCGCTCGCGATAATGCTCGTCCAGCGCCTCGGCCAGCATGACGACGTCGGACACCGCCAGGTTCATCCCCTTCGCCTCGGTCGGCGGCACGATGTGTGCCGCGTCGCCCGCCAGGAACAGCCGGCCCCAGCGCATCGGTTCCGACACAAAGGAGCGCAGCGGCGCGATCGACTTCTCGAACGACGGCCCGCGCGTCACCTTGGCGGCTGTGGCGGGGCCGAGGCGCAGGCACAGCTCGTCCCAGAAGCGGTCGTCGCTCCAGTCCTCGATCCGCTCGTCCAGGCCGCACTGGACGTAGTAGCGGCTGCGCGTCGCCGACCGCATCGACGCCAGCGCGAAGCCGCGATCGTGATTGGCGTAGACGAGCTCGTGCTCCGCGGGCGGGACGTCGGCGAGGATGCCGAGCCAGCCAAAGGGGTAGGCGCGCTCGAACGTCTTCAGGACTTCGCACGGGATCGCCGCCCGGCTGACGCCGTGATAGCCGTCGCAACCGACCACGAAGTCGCATTCCAGCCTCTGTTCGCCATCCTTGTCGCGCCAGGTCACCACCGGCCGCGCGTCGGCCAGCCCCGCCAGTGCGACATCGGCGGCATTCCACGCGATCCTCACGCCGCACGGCTCCGCCGCGTCGAACAGGTCGCGCATGACTTCCTGCTGGCCGTAGACCGTGACCGTCGACCCGCCGGTCAGCGCGGCCATGTCGATATGGAACATCTCGCCATCGACGGACAGGTTGGTGCCGCCATGGACCAGCCCCTCGCGCGCCAGCCGGTCGCCAAGGCCCAGCCGGTGCATGAGATCCACGGTGCCCTGTTCCAGCACGCCGGCCCGCACGCGTCCCTCGACATAGGGACGGTCGCGCCGTTCGATGACCAGCGCGTCGACGTCCGCCGCGCGCAGCAGATGCGCCAGGAATATGCCGGCCGGCCCGGCGCCGATGATGGCCACTTGCGTCCGCACGACGATCCGCTCTCCCCGCGCGGCTACTTTTCGTCCGCGCGTCGGGAAGGATGCCGCCGGCCGGCAGACGACACCATGCATCCTTCGGCGGAAGTCTTGGACGATACGCCAACCCTGCTGTATCGTCGCCCTGCATGGGCAGCCCGGTGCCGACCTTCTACCTGTACGGAGAACCCCATCGCGCCGTCGATGCCGGGTTCCTTCACGTCGAAGCTTTGGACGACCGGTCCCGACCCAGCGAATGGACGATCCGTTCCCATTCCCATGCCGAGCTGAGCCACCTGTTCCTGATTCAGACCGGCGGCGGGACCATGACGGCGGACGGCCGCACCCTCCACCTCGTGGCGCCTGCGTTGCTGGTGGTGCCGGCCCGCGTGGTCCACGGCTTTGTCTGGTCCAGCGAGTCGAGCGGCTGGGTGGCGACGCTGGCGCAGTCGGAGGTGGATATCGTGCTGCGCGGCGATCCCGAGCTGTCGCCGCTGTTCGATCATGCCCGCATCGTGCCGCTCGACACCGCCGATGCCGACACCGCGAGCGAGCAGTTCGGCACGTTGCAACGCGAACTCGGCTGGATCCTGCCGGGCCGCCGTGCCTCCATGCGCTGCGCGCTGGAAACGCTGCTGGTGCTGGCCGTCCGCCGGTCGCTGGTCGCGTGCGCGGCAGCGACGCCGGTGGGTCGGCAGGCGGCACTGATCGCGCGGTTCCGGCAGCGGGTGGAGGACCGGTTCCGCCGGCGCGAACCGATGAGCAGCCACGCCGCCGCGCTCGGCGTCAGCGAGAGTGCTTTGCGCGCAGCCTGCGCGGCGATCGCCGGCATGGCGCCGGCCGCGATGCTGGACCAGCGGGCCTTGCAGGAGGCGCGTCGCGCGCTGCTGTATTCCAATCTCAGCGTGGCGGAGATCGGCTGGGCGCTGGGCTTCGCGGACGCGGCCTACTTCTCGCGCTTCTTCGCACGCCATACGGGTCAGGCCGCCAGCGCCTACCGCAACGCGGCGGGCAGGGGCGAACCGCAATCCGCGGTCTACCGATAGGCTGCATCTTCAAGACTGATTCCTGGTAAAGTGGAACATCAGTTCCGATCGGCCGATGGGACCGCATTGGCCTGGAGACTCCCGTCATGGTCGCCCGTCCCTCCTCCGACAGGAACGTGACCCTGCAACAGCCGAGCACGGTGCGGACGGGGAAGGGCAGCCTGCCGGCGGCGTCGGTGGCGGGATGCGCGCCCTCGACCGGCGACCTCGCGACATCGGGTTCTGGCAGTCGGAGCAGGAATGCGGAAACGCCGCCAACGACTGGAAATTCGCGCGCTGTTCGTGGAACCTGATGAAGCAGTATCTTCCGGAATGGCGCCAGCGCGTGGCTCTACTGGAAGATGGTGCTTCCGACGGGTGGGCTCGCCATCGGGGTTGGCCGCAGAACTCGCTGGTCGTGACGGACCCGGCCACTCACCGGTGGAGGCTGACCAACGACTATCAGGTCCTGCGTCACCTGAGCCGGCACGTCGCGCCCGGTGCCCGGTGGACCGGGCACGGACCATGCCCGTGGGATTGGTGGACGATCCCTGTGCCGCCGTTCCGGCGCAGCCCCGAATGGTGGGCGGTCGGCATCAGCTATCGGGCTCGTTCCCGAACCGGGGTGCGCGGGCGAAGTCGGCCTTGGCAAAGGGGCGGTCGCGGAAGAGATAGCCGTAGTAGAAGGTGCGTAATCGCCGGTGAAAGGCGCGGATGCGGTCCTGATAGGCGAGCTGGGCGGCAAGGTCGGTCTGCGCCAGCCGGGTGAGCAGCCCCTGGACGCCCACCGACGGCAATACCCACCCCAGCGCGCGCCCCGCCCGGTCGCGCGCCTCCAGCCCGGCGCGATAGGCGCGGACGCGGGGCGCCACGCTGTCGTCGCCGTTCTGGTGGAACGCCAGGTACCATTTGTAGTGGAAGGCCGGGCCGAGCGGGGCGGAGTCCGCCCATTCGGGATGGTGCGCATAGAAGCGGCGCATCGTGTCCTCGCGGGGCACGTCCCAGGCGCGGTTGACCGCCTCGCGTTGTGCCATCGCGATCTCGGCGCCCTGCGTCACCGGCAGCGCGGCGTTGATCGCGACATTGGCCATGGTGGGCACGATCAGCACCAGCACCAGCCACGCCGCCGCCAGCGTCGCGGCGTTGGCAACCGAGCTCCACCGCAACCGCCCGACCAGCGCGGCCAGCCCGACCCAGAAGAGGCAATAGGCGGCGATCAGCAGCAGCACGGCGAGGGCGGTGGCGGGCGCGACCCCTGCGATCGCCGCAGCCACCGCGAAGGGTAGGCCGAGCGCCGCCCAGAGCAGCACGAAGCGCAACCCCGTGCGCCGGCGCCACAGCGTGCGGGCGACCGGCAGCGCATCGAGCATCCGCTCGCGCCCAGCCTCGCGTTCGCCCGAGCGCAGGTCGTGGAACAGAGCGATCGCGAACAGGGGCGCCAGGAACACCAGCACGAAGGCGAAGTCGAAGCGGCCGGGCAGCGCCAGTTCGGGGTTGAAGGTGTCGCCGTCCCAGACCTGCGCCTCCAGCCCGAGCGCGCGGACGCGCAGGATATGGGGCGAGACATCGCGCATCCCAAGCGCGGCAAAGGCGAGCGGCGCCGGCGCGTCCCAGGTCGGGTGGAAGCTGTAATAGGCGGCGGAGCCCGGATCCTGCTTCTGGTCGACAAAGGCGGCGACCGCGGCGATATCCTCGGCCTGCGCGGCGGGAATGGCGGCGATGGCGGCCCGCTGGCGGGTGACCTCCGCCAGGCCCACGGCGAGCGCGGCGACCGTCAGCGCGGCCAGCAGCGCCAGCGCGAACACGGGGAGCCGCTGGCGCAGCAGCAGGCGCCATTCGTGGAGCCAAAGGGTCACCGGTTGCCTCCCAGTCGGCGGGTTGCGAGCGAGAGGAGCAGGATCGCCAGCGCGAGCCAGCCGAGCACGATCCCGAACCCGGGTAGCGCCGCGCGCGCAAGGACCGCGCCGCTCGGCGCTGCAAAGGCGAAGTCCGGCATGGCCTGCCAGTTAGCGGCCGACACCCGCTTGCGCCGGTCGGCCCCTGGGTCCTCCGCCGAATCGTCGGCATAGCTGACGGCGTCCGCCTGCATGTGGTTGAGCCGCTGGACGAGCGCAAAGCGATAGCGTTCCGCCTGATCGAGGAAGCGGCGGTGGCCGGCGAAATCGGTTCCCGCCGCAGCCATCGACAGCGCGCGGATCGCGATCGCGGGGCTGAGCACGCCGGCAGCGTCGACCAGCGCGATCTGCCGATCCTGCGCCGCATGGCTTTCGCCGGAATAGCGATCGAACAGCGCGGCGGACAGCCGCTCGCTTTCGACGCTTTGCAGCCCCTTGAAGTTCACCGGCAGGTCCTCGACCCTGGTGACCCCGTAGCGGGCGAGCACGTCCGCCTTGAACTTCGCGTAGTGCGGATCGTCGGGGTTGTGGCTGTCGCCCATCCGGCGCAGGTCGCGGGCGATCGCGACGTCGGTCTGAAGCCGGTTGCGCAACGGCACGGCGGCGCCGGCGATGTCGGGTGCGACGCGCGGGAGCAACACCGCGGTCACCGCCCAGATCGCGACCAGCGCGAGCAGCGCGTCGCGACCGCGGCGGACCAGCGCCGACACCAGCAGGATGACCACGACCCAGAGCGCGAGATAGGCGAGGTAACCGAGCGCGGTGACCAGCATCGGCAACGCCAGCGCGCCCGGCTGTCCCGCCATGGCAACGAAGCCGACCATCGCGGGCAGCCCCGCAATCATCGCGACGATGCCCAAGGCCAGCAGCTTGCCGCGCACCACACTGCCCCGCGACACGCCCTGGAGCATGAGGAGACGAAGCGTGCCGCGCTCGCGCTCGCGGGCCAGCGCGCCATAGCCCAGGAAGATCAGCAGCAACGGCGCCACGATCTGGAGCACGAAGGCGGGGGTCAGCTGGCCGAAGCGGACCAGCAGCGAGCTTTGGCGCACGTCGCCGAAATTGGCGCTGTTCTGGCGATGGCCTTCGAGGAACATCGAGTTGCCGGTGAACGCGTCGACGCCGGGGTCGAAGGCGGCGAGCGGGCCCAGCGGGCGGAAGATAAAGGTGCCGTAATGGACGACGCGGTGCGGATGCCGGTCGGGTTGCGCCTTGAACGCGGCCTCGGCGGCGTGCTGGTGGCGGGCGCGCAGGTCAGCGATGCCGCGCTGGTGCGCCCAGCTGGTCGCCACCGCCACCAGCGTCAGCAGCACCAGCAGCACGGTGGCGATCACCGCGACGCGGTTGCGGCGAAGCAGGCGAAGCTCGTCGCGCGCGATCAAGGTGGCGGCGCTCATGCGGCGATCCGGTCGCGGCCGACCTGGAAGCGGGCGTGAAGCGCGCGCAGGTCGAACCGGTCGGGGCCCTCGGCCGCGATCTCGTCGGCGAGGCGGCCACCCTCGAGGAAGCCGATGCGATCGGCGACGTCGGCGGCGGACAGGAGATCGTGGGTGACCATCAGCACCGCGGTGCCGCGGTCACGGACGCGCGCGAGCAGCGCGTTGAAGTCGGCGGTGGCGCGCGGGTCGAGCCCGGAGGTGGGCTCGTCCAACAGCAGCACCGGCACCTCGCGCAGCAGTGCCACCGCGATCGCGACCTTCTGGCGCATTCCCTTGGAAAAGCCGCCGAGCCGTTCGTTCCAGGCGCGGTCCTGAAGCCCCGCCGCGGCAAAGGCGTCGGTCACGGCGGCGCGGGTCTGGCGCTGGCCGGACAGGGCGAGGAGGTAGTCGGCGTTCTCGACCGCGGACAGGTGCTCGTAGAGGGCGACGTTCTCGGGCAGGTAGGCGACGCGGCGGCGGGCGCCGTCCGGGTCCTTCGCGGGATCGATCCCGCACAGGGCGACCCGGCCGCCGTCAGGCCGGGCAAAGCCGAGCAGGACGGCCAGGGTGGTCGACTTGCCGGCGCCGTTGCCGCCCAGCAGTGCCGTGATGCTGCCGGCCGCGACCGACAGCGTCAGGCGGTCGAGGACGCGGTGAGCGCCATAGGCGAGGGTCACGTCGCCCAGCATGATGGGGCTGGGCTGGAGGGGGGACTGTTCGGCCATGACGGGGATCCTCAAAGGCGCAAGCCAGCGCGCGCGAAGAACTGGCGGGGGGCGCCCGGCTGGATCCAGATGCGCGAATAGCTGCTGGTGGCGTATTCCTCGTCGAACAGGTTGGTGATCTCGCCGGACAGGCGGATCCGGTCGGTCACGTCGAGGCGCGCGCGCAGACGCACGGTGGTGTAGGCGGGCAGTTCGAACAGGGAGCCGTCGGGGAAGCGGTAGCCGGTCTCGCCCAAGCGCCGGCCGACATGGACGACGCCGCCGCCGATCGTCAGCATCCGCTCGCCCAGGCGGAAATCCTTGAGGAGCAGCGCGGAGCCGCTCGTCTGGGGAATGTTGATAAGCGGGTCGCCGACGCGCAGGGCGAAGCCGAAGTTCGGGTCGTTCGCCTCGGCCCTGACCTCCGCATCGAGATAGGCGAAGGCGGCGGAGAGGCGGAAGTCGGCGGGGAGCGAGAGATCGACGTCGGCCTCGACCCCGCGGCTGCGCGCACGGCCCAGCGAGCGCGAGAAGCCGGGGTTGGCGGGGTCGGCGGTGAGGACATTGGTCTTGGTGGTCCGGAACACCGCCACCGTCCCGGTCAGCCGATCGTCCAGCGCGGCGAACTTGGCCCCGGCCTCGTAGCTTCGGGTGTATTCCGGCTCGAACAGCGTGGCCGCGCCGCCCGCGTCCGGCGCGCCGGCGCCCGTGTTCGCGCGGAACCCCTTGCCATAGGTGGCATAGAGCGTCAGCGGCCGCGCGACCTCGTAGGCGACGCCGACCTGCGGGCTGAAGCGGGTGTTGTCGGCCCGGGCGGCCAGCGGCACCTGGCCCGCCGCGTTGGCGATGCGGAAGTTCACCTGTCGTTCCAGATGGTCGAAACGGCCACCCAGCCGCAGCTTCAGCGCGGCGGTGAGGTCGATCTGATCCTGGACATAGGCGCCGTAGCTCCACTGTCGTTCGAGCTGGTCGGTGAAGGGCAGGACGGCGGGACGATTGCCGTAAACGGGGTCGAGCACGTTGACGGCGTTGGCGGCGGCGAGCTGTGCCGGGGTCGCCGCGGCGGTCAGGGCGTTGGCGCCCAGCCCCGGCCGGACCCGATCCTCGCGGCGGTCCAGCTCGTATTCGTCATAATCGGCGCCGACCAGCAGGTGATGGGTCAGCGGGCCGGTCGCGAACCTGCCGCTCACCTCTCCCCGAAAGACGATGTTGTTGGTCTGATAGTCGCGAAGGCGACGCTGGCGCGAGAGGATGGGCGTGGTCGCGACGGCGTTGTTGGCGAAATAGGGCTGGCGCGCATCGGCGTTCTCCCCCTCCGTCGAAAAGCCGCCGAAGCTGGTGTCGCGATAGGAGGCGCCGAGCAGCACCGACCAGGCGCGGCCGAAGTCGTGCTGGACCTGCAGCTGGTGCCCCAGCGCGTCCACCGTCAGGTCGCCGTCGCCCGGCTCGCCCAGGAAGCGCTGGCGGGGCAGGCCGAGCGCGTCGCCGCTGACCGACGCGACGCCGCGATCGAAGGGTACCTCCTGCCGCGCATATTCCAGCTCGTAGGACAGGCTGGTGTCGGGCGCGGGCCGGATCAGGAGCGAGGGGGTAACGGTCCACTTCCTGAAATGGACGAAGTCGCGGAAGCTGTCGCCCTCGTCATAGGCGCCGGTGACGCGAACGCCGACGCCCGCCGCCAGCGGCGCATTGATGTCCGCCTCGCCGCGGAAGCGGTCGAAGCTGCCGCCGCCGGCCGTCACGTCGGCGGCGAAGGTGTCGAGGTGCGGCTTCTTGGTGATGATGTTGATCGTGCCGCCGGGCTCGCCGCGGCCGAACAGGGCGGAGGAGGGGCCCTTCAGGATCTCGATCCGCTCGACGTTCGACGTGTCGCGAATGCCGCCATAGCCGCGCGACGCGTTGAAGCCGTTGAGGAGATAGGAGCTGGCGGTGTTCTCGTCGCCCGCGAAGCCGCGCACGGCAAAGCTGTCGAAGAGGCCACCCAGGTTGTTCTGGCGCGCGACCCCGCTGGCGAAGTCGAGCGCGTCGTCGAGACGGGTGACGCCGGCATCGGCCAGCTTCTCGGCGGACAGGACCTGGACGCTCTGGGGCAGTTCGCGCAGCGGCACGTCGCCGCGATATTGCTGCCGGATTCCGCGCACCACGATGTCGGGATTGCCGTCGGCCTGTGCGGTCTCCCCGGCCTGATCCGTCGGAATCGCAGCCGCGGTCTGCGCGCGTGCGCTGCCGACCGCCAACATCGCCCCGCCCGCGCACAGCGCCGCCTTCCACCCTGCCGTCATGGCTCTGATCCGTTATAGTATATCGCTGAAGCCGCGCCTCTTGCCGCGGTGCGGCATGTGGGGCAAGAGAAAAGTAATGGTATCACATTTCTCATCCGCAGCAATGCCGCGTTGGCAAATCCGCGTCGTGGTGGCCGCGATCCTCGCACTATTCGGGCCGGCGAGTGCCGAGGCGCGGCCGCAGGTGCCTGATCCGACGGTGGTGCTGCCTCCGACTCCGCCCTGGTCGGGCGCAAGCGAGCGGCTGGTCGCGGCCGCGAGCGATCCGTGGATCACGCCGGCCGAGCGCGCCGGGTTCCGGACCACGCCCGCCTATGCCGAGACCCGCGCCTGGCTGGAGCGGCTGGCTGCCGCGTCGCCCCTGGTCACGCTGGAGACGTTCGGCACGAGCGGCGAGGGGCGCGACCTGCTGATGGTGCGGGCACGCAAGGGAACCGCGGCAAAGCCCGTCGTCCTGGTGCAGGCGGCGATCCATTCGGGGGAGATCGACGGCAAGGATGCGGGGCTGATGCTGCTGCGCGACATCGCGCTGCGCGGCAAGGACGACCTGCTCGACCGGGTCGAACTGGTGTTCATCCCGATCTACAACCCCGACGGGCACGAGCGGGCAAGCGCATGGAACGCGATCGCGCTGCGCGGCCCCGCGCAAAGGGGCACGCGCAACAACGCGCGCGGGATCAACCTCAACCGAGACTATGCCAAGGCCGACGCGCCTGAAACCCGCGCCGCCGTGGCGCTGCTCCGCCGGCTCGACCCGATCCTTTATGTCGACTGCCATGTCAGCGAAGGCTTCGACATGGGATATGACGTGACCTTCACCTATCCCGGCTGGGGCCGCTATGCGCGCCACGCGGCGACGGCGGGCTGGCTCCAGACACAGTTCGGCCCCGCGGCGATGGCCGCGCTCAGGCGCGCGGGGCACCAGCCGATCATCTATCCCAGCCCGATCGACCCGCGCGAGCCGACCCGGGGCATCCGCTGGAGCCCGGAGGGCCCGCGCTATTCCACAGGATATGGCGACTTCATCGGCGTGCCGACGGTGCTGATCGAGACCCATATGCTCAAGCCCTTCCGGCAGCGCGTGCTCGGCACCTATGTGCTGCTGGAGGCGGCGCTGCGGGTCGCAGGCCGCGATGCGGCGCGGATCGCCGCTGCCAAGGCCGCCGATCGCGCCAGTCGGCCGGCGACCCTGCTGACGCGGTGGACGCCCGCCGCCGAACCGATCGGCTGGATCGAGCGCTTCAGGGGCGTCGCCTTCGACGGGTACCGCTCGCCCGCCACCGGCCGGGTCGAGCAGCGCTGGCTGGGACGCCCGGTCGATTGGCGGATGCCGATCATCGGCCAGACGCCGGCCGAGACGGTGCGCCTGCCGCGCGCATGGTGGGTGCCGCCCGAGCAGGCCGAGGTGATCGACCGGCTCACGCTGCACGGCATCCGTTTCGACCGGATCGAAGCGCCGCGCGATCTGGCGCTCGACCGCGTGACGGTGGCCGACGCGCGATTGCTGGCGCCCAGCGACGGCCGGGTGCCGATGGAGGCGCGCCTGATCCATGCGCCCGTGCGCGAGACGATGCCCGCCGGATCGTTGCGCGTACCGGCCGATCAGCCGCTCGGCCTGCTCGCGGCCGCGCTGCTCGAGCCGGAAAGCCAGGATTCGTTCCTCGCCTGGGGGTTCTTTCCCGAGCTGCTGCATCGGCCACCGGGCGCGGAGGCGTTCGTGCTGGCGCCGCTGGCCGACGCCATGCTGGCCCGCGATGCAGGGGTGCGCGCCGCGTTCGAGGCGCGGGTCGCGGCCGATCCGGGCTTTGCAGCCGATCCCGTCGCGCGGCTCGACTGGTTCGTCGAACGGCTGCCCGGGGGTGAGCGCGACCGCGCCTACCCGATCCGTCGCGAGCCGTGATGCGGGCGAGTCTCGGCTGGCTCGCGCTGGCGATCGCGGGGATCGCGTCCGCGGCGCCGACCTTGCCGCCCTCGCCGGCGCGGGCACCGGGGCTCAACCACGCCTATGTGGTGCTCGACCGTGCGACGTTCGATGCGATCAGGAACAGTGCGCCGCTCGCCGCACTGCTGGGCGCGAGCGACACCGGCCTCCCCGCCTATGACCCGCCGACCGCCGGTGCCGACCGCCTCTTCCTGCGCGGGCGGCAGACCTACCTGGAACTGTTCGCGCCCAAGAACCGCTTCGACGAGCCGGTGGGCAAGGTCGGGATCGGCGTCGGCGCAGATGATGCGGCCGCCTTTGCCCCGATCGAGGCCGGCTGGCGGCGGGCCTGCGGCACCGGGCTGACGCGGGCGACGATCGAGTGGACGCAGACGCAGCCGCCGGTGCCGTGGTACGAGGTGCTCTATTGCAAGGCGACGGGCGAGGGCGATGCGCTGGTGCTCTGGGCCATGCTGTACCGGCCGGAGTTCCACCGCTGGCAATCTGGCGGTGCAACGGGGGCGGTGCGGACCAGCCGGCGCGATCTGCTGACGGCGAGGGCTGGGCGGTTCGAGGTCACCGGGCTGACGCTCGACGTGGCGCCCGCCCTGTATTCGCGCCTCGTGCGGCAGCTGGTCGCGAGCGGGTTCGGGCACCGTCCGGTCGGCACCGGCGCGCGGCTGGTCGGCGATGGCTGGTCGTTGACGCTGTTCCCTACCGGCGCTCGGCCGCGTCTGAGGGCCATCGATCTGGCGATCGGGGGCGTCGGCGTCGGCCGCCTGCGGCTGGGGCGTGCCGATCTCGTGCCGCTGGAACGCGGCACCGCGCAGCTTCGGTTCCGCTGAGCTCGGCGCGTCCTGCACCCGTCCCGGCTTCGCGCAGGACGCATCGCCGAACACGGCGTGACAACCATCGGCGACTTGATGCACGGTGGCGCGATGAACACGCTTGCCCTTTCCTGCGATCAGCTCGACGACGCCCACCACCACGCCCATGAACGGGCCGAGCGCGCCACCTGGCTGGTGCTGGTGCTCACCGTCGTTACCATGGTCGCCGAGATCGCGGCCGGTTGGTGGACCGGATCCATGGCGCTGCTCGCCGACGGCTGGCACATGGGGATGCATGCGGCCGCGATGGGAGTGGCGGTGTTCGCCTATCGCTTCTCCCGCCGGCACCGCTTATCGGGCCGCTATGCCTTCGGGGCAGGCAAGGCGGGGGAGCTGGGCGCCTTTGCCAATGCGGTGATGCTGGCGGTGGTGGCGGTGCTGATCGCGGGCGAGTCGCTGGAACGGCTGGTCACGCCCGGGCCGATCGCGTTCGGGGCGGCGCTGACCGTCGCGGCGATCGGCCTGGCGGTGAACCTGCTCAGCGCCTGGCTGCTGCGGGGGGCGCCGCACGCGCATGGGTGCGGGCACGACCATAACCGGGAGGCGGCGTTCACCCACGTCCTCGCCGATGCTCTGACCTCCGCGCTGGCGATCGTCGCCCTTTGGTGCGGCCGGCGGTTCGGGCTGGTGTGGCTCGACCCGCTAACCGGGCTGCTCGGCGCGGCCATCATCCTGCGCTGGTCGGCGGACCTTGTCCGCCGCAGCGGAGCGGTGCTGCTGGACGCCGCGCCCGAGACCGACCTGGTCGCCCGCATCGTCTCGGTGGTCGAGCGCCATGGCGATCGGGTGCATGACCTGCATGTCTGGCCGATCGCGGCGGAGCGTTATGCGGTTGTCGTCGGGGTCGGCCCGGGCGGGGCGGATTACCGGGACGAGCTGCGGACGCTGCCCCAGGTCGCCCATCTGACGCTGGAGCGGAGCCCGCGCGTCCACGTGCCGGCGTCGAACCACCACCGCTGCCCGACGCACTGAGGCTCACGCGCTATCGGGCAAAAGGCTCGGCGAGCAGCGCTTGACAACACATGTTCATCCATTCATATGAGCACGTGTTCATGTGTTGGTGAGTAAGTGACGCCGGATCAGAGCAGCGAATTGGCGGAGATGTTCCGGCTGCTGGGCGAGCCCAACCGGCTGCGGCTGGTCGCGGCCTGCCTGGGCCGGCCGCGGACGGTGGGCGAGTTGACGGAGGAGATCGGGGTCAGCCAGTCGCTGGTCTCGCACCACCTCCGGCTGCTTCGGGCCGCCCGGCTGCTGCGGCAGACGCGTTCGGGTCGCAACGTCCTCTACGACCTGCCCGACTGCCACGTCGCGACCATGCTGACCAACATGATGGAACACGTAACCGAGCACGACCACAACGGAGAAGAATGATGAGCGTCAATGTCGACATGGTGAAGTGCGCCTGCGCCGATTGCGTCTGCGTGGTGAGCACCAGCAGCGCCGTCCAGGCCGAGGGCCGCATGTTCTGCGGCGACGTG
>Ga0325400_1002951_pt1 | contig 15179 bp, 8 predicted proteins | sample PopdelMetagenome_2_FD_205662 | JGI IMG/M metagenome (GOLD analysis project Ga0325400, IMG submission 205662) | Populus deltoides microbial communities from Bellville, Georgia, United States - Xylem-PdKOR-R1 | ecosystem: Host-associated > Plants > Phyllosphere > Stem > Wood/Secondary xylem... | reverse complement strand
AAAGGGAAAGAATTCTATGATGTCCTTTGATTATATATTGCCACTGCATAATTATAAGGCTGCCAAAGCCATGATTTTTTTCACAGGAGACGAATAACGAAGTAAATAAAAAATCAAGGCAAGGATAGAAATATGACAAAGTCAAAAAGAATTGGTGACTTTATGCCTCAAAATTTGCTACTCTCAATGTATTGAAGGCTAAAGGCAGAAGTACGAGCATGCGGTGTAATAGCTTTTTTCAAGTTATATCGTTTCGATTATTTTTTCATTCCTGTGCTCGTCACCGAAGAATAGATTATTAATACCACATTATAATGCGATGCTTGTTGTAGCAGTCTTTGGCTAAATAAACAACCGAACAAATAATGAACACATAATTGGCTTGTGATGGGGGTTGTAGATACGCTAATAAGCTGTTTTTCAACATTTTTTAGGGCACAATCATCAAAATACATGGTCCGAGAAGATCAGCAGTGTTTGCCTTCAGTAATAAGCTTTTTTTTTTTGGCACAGTCATCAAAATACATGGTCCGAGAAGAGCACAGTTTGCCTTCGGTAATCCGTAATGTGCAGAAAGAACACCACATCTTAGTGCGTGCTTTTGATGGATGAAGATGAAATAGGTCACCTGTCGTGGATGTGGAGACCATGTGTTGTTTTCTCAGTGATGTAAAATGTGCAACTCTTTATCACTATTTTTGTGGGGGGGAAAGCTGAAAATATTGTAGTTTTCTAAATGGCACACTAGAGAACCTTTCTGGCATGAATGGACAAAAATCTTGGGAGACTATCAAAGATATAATATATATATATATATATATATATATATATATATGATTGTACGCTTTATAATCACAATATGGCTGTGTGGGTCAAATGGTTCCTATGGCATCATTACCCTGACATGAAATGGATAACAAAGAAACTCAACTTGAGATTTCGATAAATATTCTATCTAATGAAGTCCCGTAAAATTCAAATAGATTAAAAATAAGATTTATATGTTAAATAATTAGTTAATTTTTAGTTTTAATATATTTTTTAGTAAAAATAACTAATAATTTATACCTGGTGTTTGGTAATTAAAGTGACTAATGACTGATACCTATAAAAAATCTTATTTTATAGATTTGAAGTCTCTCATATATATATTTTTTTAGAAAAAAAAATACAATAATATTCTAAAAGATAGACTCTGAAAATATATATGCTAAAAAATATTGAGAATGAAGAAATTATGAACCTGAAACTTGAAGGATTCATGAGGTATTTACAGCCCATAAATTTGATCTTTTTGTGGGGAGGAGGAGCTAAATTATAATTTTACTCTTATGATATTTTAAGTTGTATTCTACTTAAAATAATACATATTAGATCAATATAAAATACTAAAAGACTTGCATAGGGGTCTTGAAAAAATACTAAGAGATCCGTGTAAGGTCTTGAAAAAATCTCAAGGAAGTGTTTGGCTCAGGCACTTGTCTCGAGCCCATGTGGAGTGTTGGGGTGCATGTTAAGTAAGGCATTGGGCGTGCGCCAAAAACCCAAAAATAATTGGGCTAAAGCATTACATTTGGACCTAATAAGTGCTGGGGTACTCCCAATACCCAAAATTAACTAGGTCTAGGTATAACCAATAATTAATGGGTGCTGGCGCGCCTAACACCACAATTAATTGAAAGGGGGTGTTAGGTGTGCACCCAGAACTAATTGGGTTTAGGCATAGTGCCAAACCCAATTAATTCAAGTAATAGTCTAGGCCCGTTTCACTTGGCAAAGGTTTTTGAGTTCATTAAATCTAAGTTTATCAGTAACTCTTCAAGTATTTGTGATATTCAAATCTTTGTGATATTGATACACAAAGACTTGTAAAAATACTTAGCCATGACAAGTTCATTGAATTTTCTTCATTAAGAAAAGGGATAGAAACCCTGAGTAATAAATCGAAAAGCCCATGTGTAGGGACATGCACTATGGTTGAAAAAAAAATTCGAAGTACATATATAGAGAGAAACCATGGAGGAATCCATCCGTAAAAAATTTTTATAAGAGGTGGAGAAATCCATGAAAAAAAAGCTTGTAATAAAAATTTCTAAGTGGTTGGAAGAAACAATGAGGGTGGAGAACCCATATTTTTTCTCTTTATTGTAATCCATGATTTGCCATGAATAGTTAGTTCAACATAACTACTTTTTAAAAATGAGGTGGTCGGAGAAGTTCGATTTTAAGTTTGTTTTTTTCCTATCTTATAAATTGGAAGGGAAGGAATGGTAATGTAAAGTACAAAACTATGTAATAAAAAGATTAAACGATGTCCATTTTCTTTTAAGATTAAACTATGTAAAGTACAAAACTATGTAAGAAAAGATTAAACGGTGCAAAACCATCATGATTTTTTAATGTTCATTTTCTTTTAAGGTTTTGAAATTGTTTTTCCTGGATGGCATGCTAATGTATTCATGAATGCTAAGAGTAGTAGCCAATGTGATCTCGTGTAATATTTTTTAAAATTTATTTTTATTTAATTATATAAACATTAAAATATATATTCATAAAAAACAATGATTAAAATTTTAAGTTAAAATTATATTTTCTCACGAGTAACATGCATGGTTTATGAAATAAAAACCAATGACAATTAAATACTTGTTAGATTCTAATAACTTGAATAAAAAAGGATAGAAAATATTTATCTTTATCTTTAATAAAAAACTCAATTTCCTTATTCATGTATTTCTTGTTCTTTTTTTTAACGAGAATTTGTTTTTATTAAAAGCATTGTTTTTAAAATAAAAAGTATTATAATCATGGAAGGAATCTCAATGAAAAAATATAAAAATCATGAATAGATTACTTCAAGGCAACTATATTAATAAGTCTAAGAATAATAAATCTAAAAATTATATTAAAAAAATTTACAATAAAAAATAATAAAATAGGTATTCTATTCTTATTGAATATCAATGAGAACAAAAAATTAAAAAAAAAAAGTATGCATATTAGAATAATATATAATTATTTGTCAGTTAAATGTTAACATAACCATAAAAAGTTGCAATGATTGTGCATAATTGTTTAAACATTGTTTTAATAAGTTTATTTAAAGATAATTTTATTATAAAGGACAAGCTTGGAAGAGATTACCATAGTCTACCAGTAGAGAAAAATGGAAGAGATGATGACGAAATGATCCTTTGGTTTCTATAAGACCGGAAATTTTCTGTGGATGAAGCTATTTCAAAATTGACCAAAGCCACTGTATCCTAACTGTCACAATTTTTGTTCTTTCAACTGTAATATATGTTGGAAGGTTTTGAATTTGCTACCATTGAATGATTTGATTCGTGGAAATGAGCAAGTGAAAGCATAAAAAAAACAGCCATAGAGCTGTATTTGCTCCACGTACAGTTTTGTGTGAGCTTTTTGGATTTTGTGTGGTTTTCCTTCTACACTTGCTAGAAATGGCGTGAAGAATTTAAAGTGTCGGAACTGTCTGAAGAGCCAGTGAAAAGTATAGCAACACTGGAAAATCCTATGTTCATGATTCTCTTGATGTGTATGGAAGGCCAGTGCTTGTAGTGGTGGCATCCAAGCACTTTCCTGCTGTAAGTTCTTAAGTTCAATGAAACCTTCGTCCATTACAAAACAAATAGTTTTCACATGATGAACAGTGTTACTTAATCATCCCTACAGTCAATGAAAGATAACAATAAGTTATAATTTCTTTGCATGTATGTGGAGTATCGCAAAATCTAGAATGTCATGGATATATTTCCCCTGCCTTTTGTTTTAGAAGGCATAAGTGAAAATATTGACCTCATGAACAGAGCAATTTTGGAAACTAATAGATTACAGGGAACATCTCTACGACAGAGTTTTTGATAGGATATGTTTGCAGGTCCTTGGAAAGGGCCAGCTTTTCCTACCCCTTGAGAATGAGAAGCTGTGTGTTTTTCTAACTGAGAAGATCACTGCAAAAGCACCCAGCTGGGAAAGAACAAATATTAGGAGTACTTGATCTCCGAGGATTCAGTACTGAGAACACAGATTTTAAGTTCTTGACCTTTCTGGAAATTCTCACAATCAGCTGATGATTTCTTATGACTAGTTGGAACTTCATAAATGTGATTGTCTGTTGCTGCTCTGGCCATTAACCTGTTTCTTTTATTGTGCTGGTGAAAACTACAAAACTAGGTGATGATTTACAATTTGTCGACTTTGCAAACATTTAAGGTCTGCATGGCAACTAAAAGATATTAGGGAATGGAAGAGAAACTATACTGAGGAAAAGAAGGGTAAAGAAAAGAAGGGAAATCAAATTTCTTTTGTTTTGTTCAAGAGAAGTGAGCAGAATGAAGTTTTCTTTGTTTGGATATATGAATGGAAAAGAAAGAAAAACAATTTTTTTAGAGGATACAATGAGTAAAATTCTGTCAATCTTTTCATTTCCTTAGCTTTCCTCCCAGTTTGGGCTGAAAACGAAGTAATTCTCTTGCACAAGTTTGGGTTCTACGGGATCAACACAATTTCAGTCATCTTTGCACAGCCCTAAAAAGCCAATTCTTTCACGCCTCCAGCAACAGAATAATTATCATTCTCCTCAGCTAGATCAGCTACCGCACCAGACCCATCTCAGCCGCCACAAACACAGTTCACCCTCCCAACAGCCAACGGCAACCAGCAGCAAATCAGGTCGCATCCTTGCACAATAGAGCTGTATGAGTACGGCTGCAAGTAACAGCAACATGGATTCACTGCAGGCTTTCAAGGCAAATTAATCAACCCCTACCATGTCACCAACCACATCAGCCCATTACTACCACATCAGCCGGTGAAGCCATGTCAGCTCCATGTCAACCAGTGAAGCCACATCATCACCACATCAGTCAAGGGCTGCCACCTCAGCTGCCACGTTGTCAGTTTCTGCCACCTCAGCTGCCATGACCATGTCTGCCATATCACTGTCTTCGCCACATCATTGACATCAAATTCCCACATACTCCAGCATTCTAATTAGTAAATAACTCTACCTTTTTTGTTGTTAAATTTTACTTTTTTAGTTTTTCATTGTTATTAATATTATTTTTTTACCTAAAAAATTCAAAAAAAAAACATCTTACCTTAAATTTTTATCTGTCAATTTTGCTATCCAATCTTTTTTTATCATTGATATTTATTATCATATCCTCTTTGATAATTGTGAGTTCTTGCCTTGATATTGTGTTCGATTAATCATTTACACTTAAAAATCTAGCATTACATACTTAAAATTTTATTGGTGTATTTATTCTTTATTAATCTCCACATTAAAAAAAATATATCTTTATTTTTGTATTGTAATTTCACTTGCAAAAACCATTTGTGATCTCAATTTCATTTATAAGTTAGTGTTACATGCATTTGTGTCATAATCATCTAGTGTCCATACTTAAGTTGACATTTATTGTAGACCCAACACTTAGTGATACTCTTATGACCATTTAAAAGGTACTCCAAACTTAGAAATCCTGTAGATCATCAATCCATGTCTCCTCACCCTAAAATGCTTGATTCAGCTGAGTCTTTTGCATGTAGAATTCATAATTTGCATATTGAGATCATAAAACAAATTCAAGCAAGTAATAAACAATATAAATTTCGAGCTGATTTACATAAGTATTATAATGCACTTAATGTTGGAGATTATTTCATGATACAAATTAGACATGAATGGTGTCCTTTGGAACCCCGTTATAAATTGCAAGTGAGTAGTTGTCACAGCCTAAAAAAACATAATTATTTAAAAGTGTAAAATTTTATGCGGTATAATTTTATTTTTTTTACTAAAAATCTGGCAAAGTTTTCCTTGTAACGGGACCATATCAAGTTATCGACATCTTCATTCTTGACACAACTCATATCATAATCAAGGTCCAATCATCTTGGACCTCTTCCCAAACAACGCATCACAAAAAAAAAAAACAGGTATTGTCCGATAATCAAGATGCAATCAATAATAATAATAAAATAAACAAAATAAAATAAACTTTTTTAAGGTTTACTTAACTTGCATAATCAAATAATTAAAAAAAACAATAAAAACTTTGATTATGAATGTAACACCCTCATTATTTTATCATTCCAACATTTCTAATCATATGAGCAATCATGATAGAATGCAAATACTTAATTTAACATAAAAATATTCTTAAGTATGACATACACATTAATTACATATAAAAGTTTTGTTTTACAAATATAAAGGTTCATTCAACCTCTTTTACATCATTCATAATTCTCAAATACATGTTGATCAATATAAATACACATAAGTAGCATATATTCAAGCAGAATCTATTCTACTGCTGCGAGGGTCTTGAAGATAAGATTAACATTTTATCAACATAATTATTAATAAATGCAATGTATCATTTCACTACAACCATGTAAATATATTTTTTTCTATATATTTTATTATGAATCATTAATATCTTACACCTCCATATTCATCCAATTAAATTACAATCTTAGCCGTTTCACGGGGGTACTGTTCCCTCATTAGGGATATTAACTCATTCGCTCAAATATCGGACACTAGTTTATCCATCCAATTACCGGCACTTAAAAAAAATTCAAGATGTTGGATACCTACCTGCTGGTGATGCTCGACTAGTAACTCCCTACTGTTGTTTGGAGCCTCCAACCTCTCCTGTTTCATTTGAAAGACCTTATGATTTTAATATTTCATCACCCAATAATTTTCTTAAAACTTCATCACATAGTAAGATTTTCGATTAACATAATTTTAATATTCGAAACTATTGTGATTATTCTAACATAGTTTCATGTACTTTAATAACTCCACAAATAATTTATACATGCTATATCCACCTAAACTTTTAATTCACCATAATTATAAGGGAATCTTTTATCATTATAAGACTTTTCCCAACAATTAAAGGAAATTTAATTTCTTTACACCTAATTCAACACATCATTTTATTTTATTTTTCTTCCACTATATAAATACAATTCATTAATTTCTTCAAGCTTGAAATTTTATTTCTTATATTTTCCATGGCCAAATTCACCTTTCTAAGAGTTCTATAATCACACATAACAACAACTAAGCATCCATATATGGAATTTCACTAATCAATACAATAAGATCATGTTTACTTATAACATAACAAGGAATCAATAGCAAACCCAAGATGGAAATCATTTTTTATCCCCCTCCTTATTTTCTCTTCTTTTTTTTTACACATTCTTCAATCACCAAATACTCAATTATCATAATTAAATATAATTTTTTTGTTATTAATTCAACAACCTAATCACCCCAAAAATCAATCCTTGGCCGAAATTCCCATTACTAAAAGGAAGAAATACATTTTTTTTTCAAATTAACCTAATTAATGATGAGCCCAAACATTTATTCCCTTAATAAACATGTAATTAACATAAATCCATGCATTCAAACCATCATAACATCAAGAACCCTCCTTCACATAATACCAATTATACTCAATCCAAGAACAAACATGAAAAACAACACAATGGATCATTATGGAGAGTTTTCTTACCCTTAAGGAATGAAGAATCAAAAGCCAAAACAAGTTGAATCAAGTTCTCCTTCACACTTCCCTCTAGGCTCAACTTCCCTCTAGGCTCAATTTTTTTCCTTCTTTAAAAGCACACTTAAAATCTTTAAACTCCTTGTAGTCTACTTAATGTATCAAACCCTCTCTTTAATTACTTAACACTCTTTCTATCTTACACTTTGTTTTTTATTTTTCAAGCAATTTCCATGAAAAATGACAAAAGCTCTCTTTTCACATTTTCTTCTCTTGGCCGGCTGCACACTCCTTTTTTTCTTTCATTTTTTTTCATTGTTGTCAGCTTATAAAGAGGGTTGTTTTGGACAAAGGTTCAATTTGGTCTCTAAAGAAATTTCTAGACACTCATTTGTGCTATTTGTTCATTTATCTAAAAACAAATTCTTATCATACTCCAAAAATTCTGAAACTTTAACCTAGGTTAAAATAATATTTTATAAGACTCTATGCGAAATTTCAACTCAATCTGATGACAAGATTGAAAGTTACATGCTATAATGCAAAATTAGCTGGTTTGTGATTTTTCGTCAAAAATTCAAATTTTTATATTTCATACTTTTACAAGTCATATCAATTAATTTACTCATATTTTCGAGACCATTTTTATATATATTTTTATTTTTATCGGGGTTTACAGTAGTGCTAGACGACCATTTAAAGTGTTACAAATGATTGAATCAAATAATTATGTCATTAATTTGCCACTAAACTTTGACATTAGCTCTATGCATTTGATTCGAAGGATCTCGTTATATATAAAACACAACAGTCTATCCCTGATATTCCTTTTGAAACCCTTGCCCCATTATCCTTATCTTTGGCACCAAATAAACATATTAATGTTACTTTGAATGTACAAGTTGTTTTTACCAGGGATGGTGAACTTCAGCAAATCCTAGTATATGGGCTAGACAACCAGATTCAGACTATACTTGGATTATTAGAGAGACATCACAATAGCTTAATCATTATCTTTAAGAGCCTTATCGGAGTCACCTTGACCTATACTCGACGGGGTCAAATTCTTTCAACCCCAGGATAATTAGTGGGGACAACGAACCCGAAACATTGCTTATGCACTCGTATGATCATAGACGATTGAAGATAACTCAAACCATTGAGACATTGCGCTTTAGCTTAAGTTTTAGTTTAATTTATATAAACTTTTAATTGAGGTTTATTGATTAGGCTTTATTTGTTGGGTTTGATTTAATTATTGTTGGGTATTTTATTTAATGTGTTATAAGCTCAATCGCTTATTCTAGTTAGGGTTTTAGTATTTTTATACTACTTTTCTAAATATTGAGTAGTTTTTTATGAATGAAATAAGAATTGCAAAGTTGCATATTTTTCAATCCCCTATTTTTCTTTCTTTGCTTTTAATTCTTAATTTCTTTTTTAGAAGTTTCTTTCTTTTCCTGTTTTAATTCTTTTATTTATTTTTCCGCATCAATTGCAATTCCTTTCCTCTTGTCATTTTGAGGACTAACTCCCTTAATTGTCTTGAATTGTCGAAGCAGCCAGTTGATGTACTGCAGGAAAGGATCGGGCTTTCTGTAAAACGTTAAAACAGAAATTATATCCATCTTCTTTGCTATCCAATTTAGCTTGCAAGCAAATGGCACCGACCAAAAGGTGTAAAGAGGATAAAAAAGCTCCCTTGGAATGATAACCTGGAAGGCAAAACCAACATATGGATATTCCATCATTGTCCCATATATGTTACATCAGAACAGATGAAGCAGAAAACATCCTTGTTATACATTTCATTATCACCTTGGCGAGCACGCAACCTAGCTTAGCCGTCATTATCCATCGTTGATTTATTATTATATCATGTTGGAGAAATTAGAAAAACAACGCCGCTAGGGACAAAGTTTAAACTCGTTTTCCTGACATAATATAGCATTACAACATAATGAAGACTTTCATTTAATTTCTTAGTCAGAGTGTCAGACAGACATAGAGAGAAAAGAGAGATGGAGAAACCAAGGTGGTGGTTGTTACTGTTACCTAGTATTGTATTGTTGAATTTGGTGGGTCTTTGCAAGGCAATCGAATCGCCACAATATGCTGTGGTGCATGCAGAACAGGATTTCGAGGTGAGATTGTATGTGAATTCCACATGGATGTCTGCTCCAGTTAATGAACTCTCCTTTGAGAGAGCCACCTTTTTTGGCTTTCACAGGTAACTCCTGTGCCCAAGATTCAAGATCACTTTGAATTTTATATGCATAATATCTAGTTTGTTGTTTTGATTGCTTAGAGAAAAGGCGAATTAAGTTAGATGGTTTCAAGAATTTGTTTTGGTTGGTATTTTTCACATCTATAATAATTCAACCAGCTAGAAAAGTTGGGTGTAGGTTTCAATTTTCCTCCGGAGTACTCCTGGAGCTACCATTTCTTAAAGCTGATAGCTGCTTTATATTTTGGGACTGCTAAATCTTCCTTTGAGATTCTAGTTCATCTGCTTGATATCACCCTGTTGTTCTTTTATCAGGTTGTTTCAATACATCCAGGGTGCCAATCTAAACTATTCGAGGATTGCAGTGACAGTTCCCGTAGTGACCAGCATAGTTCCAGGAGCTGGGCCCTTCCGATCATCAGCCTATGCTGTTCGGTTTTATTTGCCTGTGAAACTCCAAGCTGACCCACCCGTCCCCCTTGATGAATTGCACCTGAAACCTTACGCATGGAACAGTCATTGCGTTGCTGTGAGGAAGTTCTCTGGGTATGCGAAGGATGAGAATATTGCAGAGGAAGCAAAAAGACTCGCTGACAGTTTGAGCAGGTCGCCATGGGCCAACTTAAGTTCTACCGAGAGCAATTATTCCTATTCTATTGCTCAGTATGATTCTCCATTCCAGTTTATTGGTCGTACCAATGAAGTGTGGGCAGATATAAAAGTATCCGGAGCAGATGGCTGTAATTCCAGTGGAATAGCCTCTTACTGAACAAAATAAATCTATCTTGACCGTATGTGTTGGAAATCTGTTTCTCTTATGCCTAAAGGATCAAGCACAAACATAATAAACCACTGTAGTTTCCTTATTCTCATATATATTTCTCTGTGTGTGTGTGTGTGTGTGTGTGTGTGTGTAAAAACATGTTTATGTATTCCATTTCAGCTTGTAAGTTGATACCATAATTAAGAACGTAATGGATTGTACTAAGAACGTAATGGATTGTACTATATTTTAGCCTTTTACTAGCCAGTTTGCTGATTGCTGCGGAAGTTCTTGAAAAGTTTTCTTGTAGCCCTTAATATTAAAAGGAAATTCAATGATTTTAGAGAAAAAGAACATATTTTTTTAGTCAAAATTCCTTTTTTTAATTCATGCATATTTCTTTTTTGTTTTGAGAAAAAAAATCTCTGTTTTTTTCATCAACATGGTTTTTCGAATAAATAAATAAATATTTGTGAAAGTTCTAATGATTTAGGAGAGCAAAATACATATTTTAATTCCTATTATGGAAAAAGTGAATCGTAGCTGATCATTTGGCGTGAAAAGAGGTGACAACTTGCACACCAAACCAGCTAGAGGATGCAAGGATGAGAGAAAGAAAAACTTATTAGCAGGAACGGTTGCAGGAAAAGGAAAGAGATCGCGGACTGGAGGTACTGTTCTCAAAACACAAATGAACAGTATCATGCCAATTAATTCCTATTATGAGACTGTTTTATACATGGCGTGGTTTGTTAAAAATGAAGGATTGCACGGCATCGTTTAAAGAAGCAGAAATGTTACCCCAGCGCGGCAGCAAAACGAATGATGACTCCAACATGCTAATTAATATGCTAAGCTCCAAATGGTGGCGCCTTTTTTAAATGGGATGGATAAAGGTAAGGAAACGGTGCCGTTGGTTTTTTGTGAAGAGAAACGAAATATAATCCAACGTTGCAACCCAGTAAAACAAATTATTATGATGTTTTCTGATCCAATCCTTGTTGGATCAATCCTTGTTTTTTTAATTCTTTCAACAAAACAAATTAACTTTTCAAAGTTTAAAGTTAATCTTTAATTAAACTGATAAATATTTGAAACATTAAATTGGGTCCCTCGAATCATTTCTTCTCCATGATTAAATTTTGGCACGATCTAGACCTCATCTAATCCCCATTATACTGCAAACTCGGGTTAGAATCCTTCTCGTGGTAGGATTCTTTACTTTCACACTAGATATTCAAACGGGAATATCTTGAGCTTCTTATATCAAAATAAGGCGATTCAAAAACCCAAATTCATCTACACGTAAAGGACTACAACTTTCATGAAGGATTCAAAGTCAGATAAAATCTTTTGAAGAATAGAATTCGGTCACAATCTGGTTGGTCAAAAAGAGTTTCCTGATCTGATTCGAAAACTGACAATGTTAAGCATCCTAATATAACTGAGAGTCTGACCTAAAAACAATAGGCCCTAGGACCCAATAAAAGTGCAGATCAATTCTTTAACATGTCATAAATGACAGAATATAGCTGGGATGGTCGGATATTGCATGAAATCAAGTCAGAATCAAAGTCTAAGTTGGAACAAAGTTGGTATTACAACAGAATTGTGACAACAACAGAATCAGTTTTTTAGTGCAAATTTTGAGGGATTTATCCAACCTTAAAGATCAGATAAAGAAAGAACGAATATAGCATTATGGAGACTTCTAATTAGCCTAAGAATACTTATGATTTTGGAAGCAAAAGGGAAGGATAAGGAGAGCAGAAAACAGCTGAAACAGGGTTCGAAAAACACTTTTTTATTCTCTACTTTTGTCAATCTTCTAACAACCATGAGCTAAACTCCTGTATTTGGTTCAAAAGAGGTACACATCATCTCCAGCATGTGGGGCCCAAACATAAGTAACAACACAAATAATATATAACAAAGTGGGATTAAAGGATGAAATTGAAATCAAATAAAACTTTTACAAAAAGAATAAAAAACAAAAATCAAAAATTAAAAGAATAAGGACCGAAGTTAAAATATCAATAATTAAAATGACAACTCTAAAATTTTGAACACTTTTGAGGGAATGAGAGAGAAAAGTGGAAAAAAAGAAAGTGTTACCTGCGATAATATATCTAACCACCACCACCACACGTCGTCCCACTAGGAAGATGACACCCAAATGATTCCAATGAAATAGTGGAAGGGCATTTTTAACCACTTTGAATCACTACACACGCCACTAGAAGATTGTAGGCGCCTGCCACACACATGCGGCAGCCACTTTCTCGATTTTAATAATATTTTATATTTGTTAAAAGACCAAATAACCCTTGATAACTTGATAATAACAAAAAAAAGTAGGTTGAAAAGACTAAAATGCACTTGGATGCAAGCTTTAATTTTTTTTTTATCTTAAGGGCAATTGAGTTATTTTACTATGCTTAAAACGGTGAAAAATACCAAAAAACTCTTAGATGCTAGAATTAAATTTTTTGCTTTTAAAGGTATATTAGTAATTTTATTGTGCATTTAAAAAGGAAAAAAAATTAATCTACTCTCGATCAATCTTATAATGATCAATATGCAATGTGAAAAGACAAAAATACCCCCAACACTAGGGCCATTGATTTTTTAAGAAGGGTAAAATGTAATTACATTGTCACAATAAATAGTAATTTGAGTCTATGTGTATAGTGATTTTCCCTTCCCCTTTAGTTTTTTTCTAGATCGGTGATTTGTGCTACGCCACGACCTAATCTAATTTTTTTAACATTAAAAAGGGATGCTTAGGCGATGATAGTGTTTTTGAAGAAGTAAGAAAAAACTGATACTCTGATCATTAACTTGATTGGATCCTATAAGATTGAGTAATTTAATGATATGATTTAAATTATAGGCAATGATAATAGACGAACCACAAAAGAAACATTTGAAAACAATTAACTAAACAAATAAGCCACCAATATAATACTTAGAAGGAGAATAAAGAAAAAATAGTTGAAGACTCACCTTCACTCCATCATGAACATCACTCATCACCAAAAGATTTTGCTCAAATAGTTCAAACCTCACTACAAAAGGTTACATGATGACATCGAAAGAAGCCGCATTAGCTGCTAAAACAACGCCTCAGAAAAGCAAATCGAACAAACACACAATGAAGTGGGCATCCGCCTATGTTCAATCAATCAATTATATTTAATTTAAGAATAAAATAAATTTTTAAAAAATAAATTTAACAAAGAACAACAATTAAAAAGACCTGAGATAACCCAATTAAATTTAAAAAAAATGATAAAATAAAGGATATAGAAAAAAAATAGAGCTTAATCTCTAATTAAATAAATGTTGAAGAGAGAAATTAAAAAATAATATTAGCTTAAAAATGATTAAAAAAAACCCCAAAGCATTCTCGAGCAACACATTCTAAAGTTGAGTTAATTTCTCAAACTTGCAACTCGTAAAATCCTAGACATGACTTAACAAAGAAGCTCAAATACAAACTAATTTAATGTTAAAAGATGAAATGAGTAAAAAAATACCAATCTAAAATTTTTGACAAAGCAAAAAAAACAACAATCCAAAAAATAAAGATAAAATCTAATAAGAAAAAAAATGATGGATGGTGAAATCACAAAAAAAATATCAATTCTTAAATTACATAAATAACAATTAAATGAATGTGAATCAAATTTGACAAGGAAAAAATTGAACGAGGATGTAATCGAAATAAATTTTTAATTTTATAAATTATTTTAAATAAAATAAATAATAACAAAAAAAAACATTGACTAAATTGAAAAGAAAGAGAAGTTGAGAGGTTGATTTAAAAAAATTATAGAGCATGGTGCAAACATCAAGGAAGAGAGAGAAAATGGTTATTGGCGTCAAACTGAAGGCCTATGTGGTGCACGTGCTGCGGGATCATGGAAGAAATGCCGAGATGAATTTGACGCAACCCCAAAATGACTTTTTTGGCTACTGGAATCAGACGCGCGTGTCATCCAAAGACAACGAAGCGGTTGATGCGCCAACGCATGCTCGACATGTGTCAGTATATGTTTTTTTATATTTTTTATTTATTAAAATACTAAATTAACCGTAACATAACTCAATAATAACAAAAAAAACCAATAGCGTAATGAAAAAAATTATCCTTTGACCCATGGTATAAGAATTTGAATTTCAAGGACAATGAGGTTTCTTACTATGCTTATATAAAAAAAATGAAAACTCCTCTTATTATCGGTCCAAGTTTTTTTTTTTTATTATAAAAGTAAATATATTATTTAGTGTATTTTTAAGGGTTTTGATGTCCTTTTATTGTGCAAGTAGAAAGTATAAAACCAATCTTGTCATTGGTCAATTTTAAAATATCATAATGTCATATTGCAAAGATAATTTTACAATATGGTTTTTGCCATTCGTTAAAGTTTTTTTTTAATATATGTTTTTTCAATTTATTTGCTTACCCCAACCCCATTCTGCTTTAATTGTTTTATTTATTTATTATTATTATTATTATTATTATTTTCGTGTACAAATTAACTTGTAGATTATCTTTTTTTTTTCAGAGTGTGAAAAAAAAGAGTCCTTCTTAAATATCAACATCACTGTAATAAATAACTTTGTTTGT
>Ga0325400_1002946_pt1 | contig 15190 bp, 10 predicted proteins | sample PopdelMetagenome_2_FD_205662 | JGI IMG/M metagenome (GOLD analysis project Ga0325400, IMG submission 205662) | Populus deltoides microbial communities from Bellville, Georgia, United States - Xylem-PdKOR-R1 | ecosystem: Host-associated > Plants > Phyllosphere > Stem > Wood/Secondary xylem... | reverse complement strand
TTACCATAAATTAAAGGTATCTTATATTATTAGATATGTTATTATAAAACATGCTTTAGTTAAGGAGTTATTGATACTTCAAGTGCAAAATGATGATATAAAACCTTGATAAAAATGCACTTTTAATTACTAATCAACGCCAAAGAAAACGACCTCCAAAAACTCCTATAATATTTGAGCACGATCCAACAGTCGAATCAATTGTTAGGGAACTGTTGAGCCGGTACTCTAGTCTAGTCGGTGGTCTGGCCCGACCTGACGTTGTTGGCGTCAAGTAACGATTTCATGGCAACGCCAAGGAAAACAGCCCCCGAAAACTCCTTTAAAATTTGAGAACGATCCAACGATCGGATCAAGAGTTATGAAACTTTTAAGCTGGTACTCTTGCCTAGTCTATGCACTAGACCAACCAGACATCGTCGAGTAGCAATTTTATTGCAACGCCAAGGAAAATAGCCTCCGAAAACTCCCATAAAAAGTTGAGCACGATCCAACGGTCAGATCCACAGTTATGAACCTGTTGACCCGGTACTCTAGTCTGGACAGGGGTCAGGCCCGACTAGACGTCATCAGCGTCGAGTAGTGATATCTTTTTGACGACAAGGAAAATAGCCTTCGCAAACTCTTGTAAACATTTGAGAGCAATCCAACGTTCAGATCAAGAATTAAAGACCTGTTAAGCATGTACTTTGGTCTGGTTGGTGGTGTGGCCCAGCTAGACACTAGGTGCGTCAGGTAGGGATTTCATTGCCAAACCAAGGAAATTAGCCTCCGAAAACTCCTATAAATGTTTGAGCACGATCCAATGGTCGGATCAAGAGTTATGGACCTATTGAGCCGGCACTCTGGTCTAGTTGGTGGTTTGTCCCAACCAGACATTGTCGGCGTTGAGTAGCGATTTCTTTGTGACGCCATGGAAAACAGCCTCCAGAAACTCCTGTAAAATTTTAAGCACGATCCAACGAACGGATCAAGAGTTAAGGACCTATTGAGCTGGAACTCTGGTCTAGTTGGTGGTAAGGCCCGACCAGATGCTGTCGGCATTGAGTAATGATTTCATTGTGACGCCAAAGAAAACAGCCTTTGAAAACTCCGGTAAAAATTTGAGCATGATCCAGTGGTCGAATCAAAAGTTAAGTACTTGTTGAGCCAATACTCTAGTCTGGTCGGTGGTTTGGCATGACAAGACGTTTGGGCATCGAGAAGCGATTTCAATGCGATGCCAAGGAAAACAGCCTCCGGAAACTCTTGTAAAACTTTGAGCACAATCAAAAGTTATCGACCTGTTGAGATGGTACTCTCTTCTGGTTGGTGGTTTAGCTAGACCAAAGGTTGAGGGTGTCGAGTAGCAATTTCATTGTGACGACTAGGAAAACAGCCTTTGGAAATTCTTGTAAAATTTTCAGCACGATCCAACGGTCGGATCGAGAGTGAAAGACTTGTTGAGCCGGTACTCTGGTCTGGTCTATAGTCTGGCCCGACCAGACGCCGTCATCGTCGAGTAGCTATTTCATTTCGATGTCAACTCTAAAAACTCGTAAAATTTGAACACGATCTAACGGTCGGATCAAGAGTTATGGACCTGTTGAGCCGATACTCTAGTTTGGGCGGTGATTTGGCTCGACTAAACACCATCAGTGTCGATAAGTGATATCTTGTCGACAATCAGATCCATAAACTCTTGTAAAAATTTCAGCACGATTCAACAATCAGATCAAGAGTTATGGAACTGTTGAGCCGCTAGGTTGGTGGTCTGACGCGACCAGATTTTGTCAGCGTCGTGAAGCGATTTCATTCTAACGCGTAGGAAAAAAAGCCTCCGGAAACTCCTGTAAAAATTTGAGCATGATCCAACGGTCGAATCTAGAGTTAGGGACCTTTTGAGCCGGTACTCTGGTCTCGTCGCTGGTTTGGCGCAACTAGACTCCGTTGGCGACGAGTAGCAATTTCATTGCAACGCCAAAGAAAACAACTTCTGGAAACTCCTGTAAAAATTTTAGCACGAACCAACAGTTTGATCAAGAGTTATGGACCTTTTGAGCCGGTACTCTAGTATAGTTGGTGGTTTGGCCTAACCAGACGTTGGGGTTGTCGAGTAGTGATTACATTGCAACTCCTAGGAAAACAGCCTCTGGAAACTCATGTAAAAATTTGACCACGATCCAACGGTCGGATCAATAGTTATGGACCTTTTGACCTGGTACTTTAATTTGGTCGGGGGTTTGGCATCGAGTTGCGAACCTGTTAAGCCGGTACTTTGATCTGGTCTGTGATTTGGCACGACTAGACAATGTAAACATTTAAGCACGATCCAACGGGCGGATCAAGAGTTATGAACCTGTTAAGCTGCTACTCTCGTCTGGTCAATGGTTCGGCCCGACAAGAAATTTGTGGCGTCGAATAGCGATTTCATTATCAAGTTAAAGGAAAACAGCTTCCAGAAACTCATGTAAAAATTTAGGCACGATCCAATGGTGGGATCAAGAGTTATGGACCTGTTGAGCCGGAACTCTAGTCTCGGTAGTGGTCTAGTGTGACAAGACATTGGGGATGTCGAGTAGCAATTTCATTGCCACACCAAAGAAAACATCCTCCGCAAACTCCTTTAAAAATTTGTGCATGATCTAACGGTCGGATCAAGAGTTATGGACTTGTTGAGCCGCTACTTTTGTCTGGTCGGGGGTTTAGCGGACGAGACATCGTCGGTGTCCAGTAGCAATATCTTTTTTACACATAGGGAAAACAACGTCCTCAAACTCTTGTAAAAAATTGAGCACGATCCAACAGTCGGATCTAGAGTTATGAACCTTTTGAGCCGGTACTCTGGTTTGGTAGGTGGTCTGGTCGGACAAGATGTCGTTAGCGTTGAGTAGCGATAACTTTTTTACGCTAAGGAAAATAGCCCCCGCAAACTCCTGTAAAATTTGAGCACGATCCAAAGGTTGGATCAACAGTTATGGACCTTTTGACTTGGTACTCTAAGCTGGTCGGTGGTCTGGCCCGACTAGACGCTGGGGGTGCCGTGTAGTGATTTCATTGCATCGCCATGGAAAATAGCCTTCGAAAACTACAGTAAAAATATGAGCAAGATCCAACATTCGAACCAAGAGTTAGGGACCTGATGAGCTGGTACTCTCGTCTGATCGGTGGTTAGGCCCGACAAGGTGCTTTGGTCATCGAGTAGAGATTTCATTGCAAAGTCAAGAAAAAATCTTCCGGAAACACATGTAGAAATTTGTTAACTATCCCACAGTCGGATCAAGACTTATGGACCTTTTGTGCGATATCTTTTTGATGCAAAGGAAAACAACCTTCGCAAACTCCTGTAAAAATTTAAGAACGATCCAATGGTTTTATCAAGAGTTATGGACTAGTTGAGCAGGCATTCTCGTTTGGTTGGTGTTTTGGCGTCGAGTAACGATACCTTTTTTATGCTAAGGAAAACAACGTTTGCAAAATCCTGTAAATTTTATGCACGATCCAATAAACGGACCGAGTTATGGATGTTTTGACGCGGTATTCTGTTATGGTCGGTGGTCCGGTTGGACGAGACGTCGTCGGCGTCGAGTAGCGATTTCTTTTTTAGGCCAGGGAAAACAACTTCCGCAAACTCCTGTAAATTTTTTAGCACGATCCAACGGTCGAATCAAGAGTTATAGACCTTTTGATCTGGTACTCTGGACTGGTCGGAGGTCTAGCCCGACCAAACAATGGGGGCATTGTGTATCAATTTCATTGCCACGCCAAGGAAAAAAGCCTTCGAAAATATTTCTAAAAAAAGTTGAGCTGGTACTCTCATCTGATTGGTGGTCACGCCGGACCAGACACTAGGGGTGTCGAGTAGCGATTTCATTGTAAAGCCTAGAAAAACAACCTTCAAAAACTCTTGTAAGAATTGGAGCATGATCCAATAGTCGAATCAGGAGTAATGTAACTTTTTAACCAGTACTCTGTTCTGGTCGGTGGTCTGGCCTGACCAGACACTCGGAGCGTCGAGTAGTGATTTCTTTACAATGCCGAGGAAAACAGCCTTTGGAAACACTTATAACAATTTGAGAACGATCCAACGGTCGGATCAAGAGTTATGGACTTGTTCAGCCGATACTCTAGTCTGGTCGGTGGTCTAGCTCGACTAGACACTCAGAGCGTCGAGTAGTGATTTCTTTACGATGCCAAGGAAATCAGCCTCCGAAAACTCCTATAAAAATTTGAGCACGATTCAACAGTTAGATCAAGAGTTAAAGACCTGTTGAGCTGGTACTCTCGTCTGGTAGATGGTTTGGTGGACAGGATTCTATCGGCCTCGAGTAGCGATATCTTCTCGATGCAAGGGAAAACAGTCTCCGGAAACTCCTGTAAAAATTTGAGCATGATCCAATGACCGGATCATATGTTGCGAACCTATTGAGCCGACACTCAGTCTGGGCATTGGTCTGGCCCGACCAGACGTCGTCGGTGTCGATTAGCGATATCTTGTCGACGCCTAGAAAATAGCTTCCGGAAACTCCTGTAAAAATTTGGGTACGATCCAACAGTCGGATAAAGAGTTAGGGACCTGTTGAGCCAGTACCCTCATCTAATGGTGGTCTGGCCCGACAAGACGCCGTTGGCATCGGGTAGCGATTTCATTGTGACACCAAGGAAAACAGCCTCCACAAACTCTTTTAAAAACTTAAGCACGATCCAGACGCTGGAGGTGTCGAGTAATGATTTCATTGCGACGCCTAAGTAAACAGCCTCAGAAAACTCTTGTAAGAATTAGAGTAAGATGCAATGGTCGGATCAAGAGTTAAGGACCTGTTGAGCCGTTACTCTGGTGTGGTCGATGGTCGATTTCATTGCGACTCCAAGAAAAACAGCCTTCGAAATCTCTTGTAGAAGTTTTAGCACGATCCAAAGGTCGGATCAAGAGTTATGGACCTTTTGACCCGGTACTCTAGTCTAGTCAGTGGTTTGGCCGGACGAGATGTCGTCGGTGTCGGGTTGTGATATCTTTTCGATGCTAAGGAATACAACCTCGGCAAATTCCGGTGGAAATTTGAGCGCGATTCTACTGTCGGATCAAGAGTTATGAACTATTGACCCGCAACTCGGGTATGGTCGATGGTCTGGCGGGCAAGACGTTGTTGATGTCGACTAGCAATATCTTTTCGACTCCAGGGAAAAAGTCCAGTAAAAAGTTGAGCACAATCAATCGGTCGAAATAAGAGTTATGGACTTGTTGAGTCAGTACTCTAGTCTGGTCCATGGTTTGGCCCGACGAGACTTCATATCTGTCGAGTAACGATTTCATTGTGACACATAAGAAAATAGCCTCGGGAAACTCCTGTAAAAATTTTGGTACAATCCCACGGTTGGATCAAGAGTTAAGAAGCTTTTGACCCTGTTATTTTAGTCTCGTCCGTGGTTTAGCATAACAAGATGCTTGAGGAGTCGAGCAGCGATATGTTGTCACGATAGGAAGAACAGCCTCCACAAACTCCTGTAAAATTTTAGGCATGATCCAATGGTCGGATCAAGAGTTAAGGACATGTGGAGCCGATACCCTCGTCTAATCGGTGGTCTGGCCCGATAAGACGTTGTTGGCGTTGAGTAGGGATTTCATTGCAATGCAACGAAAATAGCCTTTGCAAACTCCTATAAAAATTTGAGCATGACCCAATGGTCAGATCAAGAGTTATGAACCTGTTGATCTAGAACTCTGGTCTGGTCGGTGGTCTGGCCCGACCAGATGCCTTTGGAGTCGAGTAGCGATGCCAAGGAAATCAACCTCTTAAAACTATATTAAAAATTTTAGCACGATCCAACGGTCGGATCAAGGGTTATGGACCTTTTGAGCTGGTACTTTAGACAGGTCAGTGGTTTTGCCCGACCAGACGTTGGGGGCCTCGCGTAGCTCTTTCATTGCCATGCCAACGAAATAGCCCTTTGGAAACTCCTGTAAAATTTTGACCACGATCCAACGGTCGGATCAAGAGTCAAGGACCTGTTGTGTCGGTACTCTCATCTGGTCGGTGGTCTGGTCGGACCAGACACTAGGGGTGTTGAGTAGAAATTTCATTAACGCCTAGGAAAACAGCCTCAGAAAACTCCAATAAAAACTCTAGCACGATCAAACGGTCAGATCAAGAGTTATGGACCTTTTAAGCCGGTACTCTGGTCTAGTCGGTGGTCTTGCGGATGAGACTTCGTCTGCTTCGCTTAGCGACATCTTATCTACTCCATGGAAAACAACCTCCAGAAACTCCTGTAAAAATTTAAGCACAATCCAACAATCGGATCAAGAGTTATGGACCTGTTGAGCTGGTACGCTTGTCGGTCGGTGTTCTGGCGGACGAGACATTATCAGCCTCGAGTAGCGATATATTTTTGACACAAGGGAAAATAGCCTTCACAAGCCCCTATAAAAATTTAAGAATAATCCAACAGTCAGATAAAGAGTTATGGATATTTTGACCCGTTATTGTGGTCTCGTTGGTGTTCTGGCTTGACACGATTTTAGGGGTGTCGATTGGCGATATCTTATCGACGCCTAGGAAAATAGCTTCCAGAAATTCCTGTAAAAATTTGGGCACGATCCAACGGTCGAAATATCTCAGTTATGGACTTGTGGAGCAGGTACTCTGGTCCGGTCGGTTGTCTAGCCCGACCAGGCGCCATTGGCGTGGAGGTGTGATTTCTTGTCGACGTCGAGGAAAACAGCCTCGACAAACTCCTAAACTTTGGAGCACGATCCAACAGTCGAATCAAGTGTTAAGGACCTATTGAGCGGTTACTCTCATTTGATAGGTGGTGTGGCCGGACCAGACGTTTGGGGTGTCGAGTGGCGAATTCATTGCAACGCCTAGAAAAACACCCTCCCCTCCAAAAACTCCTGTAAAAATTAGAGCATGATCCAACGGTCAGATCAAGGGTTATGGACCTTTTAAGCCAGTACACTAGACAGGTTCGTGGTCTGGCCCGACCAGACGCTGAGGGTGTCGCGTTGCGATTTCATTTCCACGCCAAGGAAAACAACCTCCTTAAACTCCTGTAAAAATTTGAACAGGATCCAATGGTCGGATTAAGAGTTATAGACATGTTGAGCCGTTACTCTCGTGTTGTAGGTGGTCTGGCCGGACCAGACGCTTAGGGTGTCAAGTAGCGAATTCATTGCGACGCCTAGAAAAACACCCTCCGAAACACCTATAACAATTTTAGCACGATCCAATGATCGAATCAAGAGTTATGGAACTGTTGAGCTGGTACTCTCGTTTGGTCGGTGTTCTGGCCCGACCAGATGTCGTAGGCTTCGGGTAGCAATTTATTTGCAATGCCAAGGAAATCAGCCTCCGTAAACTCTAGTACATATTTTAGCATGATCCAACAGTCGAATCAAGGGTTTTGGACCTTTTGAGCCGGTACTCTAAAGAGGTCGGAGTTCTATAATTCCAGATATAGTTAAAAATCTGAGGAGAGGTCAGACAGTAACAGTTCAAAAATGAGACAGTGATAATTGGACAGTAACAATCCAAATGTTTGTTGATGAGCAATTTTGATTGTCTTAGAGGCAGAACTGGGTTCTCCTTCCTCAGAGAACTTGTAGCCTAATGTCTTAGCTTTCCAACGAGACCAATCTCGCTTTAAACGGAGTTCTATAACTCTAGATATAGTTAAAAATCTGAGGAGAGGTCCGACAGTAACAGTTTAATTTCTAGACAATGATAGTTCAGGATTTAAACAGAAACAATTCAAATATAAAGACAGGAATGATAACTATGGTTGGACAAATAACGACAATATTAATAGGTGAAATGAGAAAAAACATAAAATATTAAGAAATGACTTAAAGAAAGACTTATTGGCTATTGATATGGCTACTATAAAACATATCCTTGAGTGAAGAAAATTTATGAGATAAACCTGTGATTTCCAGGAGGGACCACAGGCGTGGTGCCTCTATTGCAGCAAAGGAGCAACAGTAAGGGAGCACGAGTAGAGCTTCTATTGCAGGTAGGTGAATCGTACCCATACTTTCTAGTTAAATTCCATGATTTAATATATTACCGATGTGAAATGTGAATTATTGAATGTATGTGTATTCAAGGTGAAAGGTTGTTTTGTGAATTGTCGAGTGATGAAATTATCGCTGATAAAGGAAATATGAGAAGTGTGATTTAAGGCGTGAACTAGTATACATATAGTGTATTTTAGGATCCCGGGTAAGGGGATTGTCACGTCTGGACTAGCATACATTTAGTGTTTGTTAGGATCCCGGGTAAAGGGATCACCTTGTATTGGTGTATATGTTAGGATCCCGGGTAAGGGGATCGAGCATGTATTGACTAGCATACTTTTTAGTGTATGTTAGGATCCCGGGTAAGGGGATCTCCACGTATTGACTAGCATACATTTAGAGTATGTTGGGATCCCGTGTAAGGGGATCACTATGTATTGGCTAGCATACATTTAGTGTATGTTAGGATCTCAAGCAAGGGGATCACCTTGCATTGACTCCTACGGGGTGATGATGACGATACTAGTTAAAGTGGTATCGGTAATGTGTGAAGCAAAAATAATCATGTTTGATCTTATAAAGTTTGGAATGGAGGTTAATAGTGGAAGAGGGAATGATTATTAATAGTTGAATAAGGAAGAGATTCTAATGAAAACCAGAAGGGAGAAGTGAACAAAATATGAATGCATGTTACCCTATTGAAATTGATAGATATTCGTGTTGTTATATTTATGTGATATTCACCTTTCAATAATATGTATTTTGTTTCAGGATCATCGCATGCACGACAGGAGTAGATCCTAACTTATGTTCTCTTCTTGTAATGTAGGTTCTAGGGAGTATACCCTTGTATTTTGTAAATATGAAAATATTTGTATAACTTAATTTGTATAATTAATGTTTAAACTTGATTGAATGAACTTAACTCTGTAGTTCATATAACCATATTTCATGTCTATATATTTATATTTTTTTTATCCATCCATAATGATATTTTGTTATATAATGTATATCATAAATATTGTGGTTGATAGGTGTGAGAATATTTATGAAATTGAAACCCAGGATGATTGGGTCGGGATTAAGTTATTAGATGCGAGTTATTAGAAATGTAAAAAGGTTACATGTCGAAAACTTGGGACCTTCCAGTATAGGGGGCACTCCGTCAAAAAATTGCTCTGTTTTTCGGTTGACATGAGATTGTTGTTTTATCCCGGAATGGGGGATGTTACATCGGGGGTGTCGAGTAGCGATTTCATTGCGACGCCTAGGAAGACAGCCTGAGAAAACTCTTATAAAAATTAGAGCACGATGCAACGGTCCGATCAAGAGTTATGAACCTGTTGAGGCGGTACTCTGGTCTGGTCGGTGGTCTGACGGACAAGACGTCGTCAACTTCGCGTAGCAATATCTAATCGACGCCATGGAAAACAGCCTCCAGAAACTCCTATAAACATTTGAGCACGATGCAATGATCGAATCAAGAGTTAAGGACCTCTTGAGCCGGTACTCTTGTATGGTCAGTGGTCTGGCGGACGAGATTATGTCAGCCTCAAGTAGCAATATCTTCTTGATGCGAGGGAAAACAACCTCTGAAAACTCCTGTAAACATTTGAGCATGTGTTGTCGACCTGTTGAGCCGATACTCTAGTCTAGCGCTGGTCTGGACCGACCAGATGCCGTCGGTGTCGATTGTCGACACCTAAGGAAATAGCTTCCGGAAACTCCTGTAAAAATTTGAGCACAATCCAACGGTCGGAATATCAGTTATGGATCTGTTGAACCGGAACTCTGGTCTGGTTGGTGGTCTGGCCCAACCAGACGCTAGGGGGTTCGACTAGCAATATCTTTTTGACGTCAGGGAAAATAACGTCGGCAAACTCCTGTGAAAATTTAAGCACGATTCCACGGTCAGATCATAAGTTATGGACCTTTCGACTCGGTACTCTGGTCTGGTGGACGAGACGATGTTGGTGTCGAGTAGCGATATGTTTTTGATGCTAGGGAAAACAACCTCCGCAAACTTTTATAAAATTTGAGCACGATCCAACGGTCGGATCAAGCGTTATGGACCTTTTGACCCATTATTCTGGTCTCGTCCGTGGTCTAGCTCGACACAACGCTAATAGAGTCGAGTTGCGATATCTTTTTGATTACAGGGAAAATAGACTCCGCAAACTCCTATAAAAATTTAAGAACGATCCAATAGTCGGATCAAGAGTTAAGGACCTATTGAGCCGGTACTCTGATGTGGTCAGTGGTCGGGACCGACTAGACACTGTCAGCATCGAGTAGCGATTTCATTATGACTCCAAGGAAAACAGCCTCCGAAAACTGTTGTAGAAGTTTGAGCATGATCCAAAGGTTGGATCAAGAGTTATGGACCCTTTGACCTGGAGCTCTAGTCTGGTCGGTGGATTGGCTAGACAAAACGTCATCGGCGTCAGGTTGTGATATCTTTTCGACTCTAGGGAAAACAGCCTCGGCAAACTCTGATGGAAATTTAAGCACGATCCAACGATCGTATCAAGAGTTAGGGACCTTCTAACTCGGAACTCGGGTCTGGTCGGTGCTCTTACAGGCGAGATGTCGTCTTTGTTGACTAGCGATATCTTTTTTACTCCAGGGAAAACAGCCTCCGCAAACTCCAGTTAAAGTTGAGCACGATCCAACGGTCGGAATAAGAGTTATGGACTTTTTAACCGATACTCTGGTCTGGTCCGCGGTCTGGCCCGACTAGACTTCATCTGTGTCGAGTAACGATTTCATTACGACCTGTACGAAAATAGCCTCCGGAAACTCCGGTAAAATTTTTGGCATGATCCAACTTAAGTAGCGATTTCTTTGCGATGCCAAGGAAATCAGCATCCAAAAACTTTATAAAAAATTTGAGCACGATCCAACGGTCGGATCAAGGGTTATGGACCTTTTGAGCTAGTACTCTAGATAGGTCAGTGGTCTGGCCCGACCAGACGTTAGGGGCGTCGCGTAGCAACTTCCTTGCCATACCAATGAAAATAGCTTCCGAAAACTCCTGTAAAAATTTGACCACGATACGACGGTCGAATCAAGAGTTAAGGACCTGTTTAGCTAGTACTCTCGCTTAGTCGATGGTCTGGCCAGACCGGACACTAGGGTTGTTGAGTAGCAATTTCATTGCGATGCCTAGGAAAACAGCCTATGAAAACTCCTGTAACAATTAGAGTATGATCCAATGGTCAGATCAAGAGTTCTGGACCTTTTGAGCCGGTACTCTGGTCTGGTTGGTGGTCTGGCCCAATCAAACGCTAGGGCGTCGAGTAGCGATATGTTGTCGCGCCAGGGAAAACAGCATTCGCAAACTCCTGTAAAAATTAGAGCACGATTAAATGGTCAGATCAAAAGTTATGGACCATTTAAGCCGGTACTCTGGTCTAGTGAGTGGTCTGGCCCGACCATATGCTTTAAACTTGTTATTATTAAACATGCTTTAGTTAAGGAGTTATTAATACTTCAAGTGCAAAATGATGATATAAAACCTTAATAAAAATATACTTTTACATACTAATCACACAATCCGACGGTCGAATCCAGAGTTACGGATCTTTTGAGCAGGTACTCTGGTCCGACCCGACCAGACTGTGTTGGAGTTGAGTAGCGATTTCACGGCAACGCGTAAGAAATCCGCCTCTGGAAAGTCCTGTAAACTTTTGAGCACGATACAACGATCTGATCAAGAGTTATGGACCTGTTAAGCCGGTACTCTAGTCTGGTCGGTGGTCTGGCCTGACTAGACGTTGGTGGCGTCGGGTAGCGATATCTTATCAATGCTAGGGAAAACAGTATCCGCAAACTCCTGTAAACATTTGAGCACGATCCAACTGTCAGATCTAGAGTTATGGACCTTTGGAGCCGGTACTCTTTTCTAGTAGGTGGTATGGCCCGACTAGACATCGTTGGCGTCTAGTGGCGATTTCATTGCGACACCAAGGGAAACAGCCTCCGGAAACTCCTATAAAACTTTAATCATGATCTAACGCCCGGATCAAGTGTTGTGGACCTATTGAGCCATTACTCTAGTCCTAGCGGTGGTCTAGCCCGATCAGACGTCATCGGTGTTGATTAGCGATATCTTGTCGACGCCTAGGAAAAGAGCCTCCATAATTTCCTACGAAAATTTGAGCACGATCCAACGGTCGAATTTAGAGTTATAGACCTCTAGAGCCTGTACTCTACTCTAGTAGATGGTTTGGCCCGACTAGACATCGTTGGCGTCGAGTAGCGATTTCATTACGACGCCAAGGAAAATAGCCTTCGGAAACTCTTGTAAGAACTTGAGCACGATGCAACGGTTGGATCAAGAGTTATGGAGCTTTTGAGACAATACTCTAGTCTGGTTGGACGAGACGTCATCAATGTTGAGTAGCGATATCTTCTCGATGCCAGGGAAAAAAACTTTCGCAAACTCCTATAAACATGAGCAAGATCCAATGGGCATATCTAGAGTTATGGACTTTTTGACCCGTACTCTTCTGTGGTACGTGTTTTGGCTCGACCAGACATCATAGTCATCGACTAGCGATTTCATTGCAACTCCAAAATAAACAGCCTCTGAAAACTCCTGTAGAAGTTTGAGCATGATCCAACAGTTAGATCTAGAGTTATGGACCTTTTGACTCGGTACTCTAGTCTAGTTGGTGGTCTGGCCCGACTAGGTCGACTAGCAATTTCATTACGACGCCAAGGAAAACAACCATTGGAAACTCCATTAAACTTTGAGCACGATCCAATAGCCGAATCAAGGGTTGTGGACCTGTTGAGCCGATACTCTGGTCTGGGCAATGGTCTGGCCTGACCAAACGCATAGCGATTTCATTGTCACGCTAATGAAAACAGCCTCCTGAAACTCCTGTAAAAATTGGACCACGATCCAACGATCGGCTCAAGAGTTAAGGACTTGTTGAGCCGAAACTCTCATTTGATCGATGGTATGGTCGGACCAGATGTTGGGGGCGTCGCGTAGCGATTTCATTATGACATCAAGGAAAACACCCTCTGGAAACTCCTGTAAAAATTGGAGCACGGTCCAACGACCGGATCAAGTGTTGTAGACCTGTTGAGTCGATACTCTGTTCTGGGTGTTGGTCTACCCCGAACAGATGTGGGGGCTTCACGTAGTGATTTCATGGCCACGCTTAGGAAAACAACCTCTGAAAACACCTGTAAAAATTAGAGCACGATCCAACGGTCGGATCAAGAGTTATGGACCTTTTAAGCCGGTAATCTAGTCTGGTTAGTGGTTGATGAGACCAAAAGATTTGATGTCTTCTCCCAAGTGTAGGAGTGTCGAAGTAATAAATAGCCTGGCAAGACCGGGGTCGAACCACAAGGAAGTTAAATGTATAAACTACAAATAAAAAAAAATAGGTAATAATAGAAAAGGAGTTGAAGAGAACTTTTGAGATGTGATATTGATGTAAGGATTAAACAAGGATAAAATAATTGTCAAGGTTAAAGGATCCACTAATGGTATTTCAAACAAATATAGTATAAACTCTTTTTATTACTTGACTGGAAACCACACACAAATGAGGTTCTAATCGGATTATAAATTGTTATCCTATTCGAGTAATGCCAATACTTGTAAATATTATCAAGTATTCATGATGATAACTTATGTTAACAACAAATCAAGTTCCTTTCATAGCACATGTGTCGGTTATACCATACAGTTGGGCTAGGAAAGGGCCAAGTATTACACCAAAGGTTGTTCAACACAAATATAGATTAACCATTTAACAAGCAAAGTATTAAGAGTGAGTAAGATAATAAATATAAAACATGTTAGTATCGAATAATAAAGTCCATGTTGAGTTTATACTATACTTATTTTTACACCATTAGTGTAACTTTTTTACCTTGACATAATAAACTTAGCTGAACATTATGAATAAGAGAAACATAGATAAATAAGATAAGAACATAATTATATAAGTATAAACAAAAGATTTAAGATGGAATAAAACTTGAACATTACAAAATACAAAAAAAGAGAGCAAGAGCAAGATCTTGATCTGAAAACCAAGATGCTTAAATGCATGGCAAATGCCTCCTTTTACATGCCAAAATTCAGAACTATTGATTTGTTGACTAATTATTGAGTGAGTGGCCACCTCTTGACTTGGTAACAATCCTTATCTTCTTGTCTGCCTAAAACGTCATTGTTAACATTATAATTTGAACAGATAGTCTTCATGAAAGTTCTAAGAAATTATTTCAACTTTCCAAGAAAACAAGTGATTGTGCACAAAAGTATCATTAAGTCTTTTATTTTACATATGTATTTATTGTTTTTATTTGGGTTTTTTATAATAATTGATGTGCTTTTTAGTAATGAAGTTTCTTTTAATGTTTTGATAGGTTTTTGGAGTTTAAATGAATTATTTCAGAAAATTCAACGTCAGAATTCAGAACAAAGAATTGAAGAGAAATTTAGTTGAAGATTGAAGAAAATCTTGGTTCAAATAAGTGCTCCAAATTTGCCCCAAAAATCAATTCTATTCCAATTCTAGAAAAGAATATCATATGATCTATTTCAAGCCCAAACTTGCCTTATGTTGTGTGCAAACTTCAACCATCAAACACTTAAGGTTTTAATGTCAATCTTAGCCCAAATAATAGGTACATTTGTATCCTTATTTGATGCTTAAATTCAGCCCCAAATCAGCCTCAAATCAGCCTCCAAATCAGCCCAAGCACAATCCATGATCTTACATGTCCACACAACAAATAACATTTGATTTATTTTGGATAATTCATTGATCCAAGAGGGCAAGCACATGGATGGAAAGCTGGAGGGGACATTGTCACATTATTTTGGGTCAAAAAGAAGAAAGAGACAGCTCACAAAGGAGGAAGAAAAACGTGCACCAAAGTGTTCTCCAAGCTGGCCTGATTTGATTTTCCAGAACACCTTTCGGTGTTTTGTCCATAACTTTTGACTCAGATGTCCAAATGAGCTGTTCTTTAATGATCTGGAAAGCTAACATAATGGCCTATAAATATGTCTCTAATAGCCATCTTCAAAAGAGGCTTCTAAGAGGGTCGAATTGCTGTCCAAAGTTAGAGTCAGATTTGTGTCCGAATTTTTTCTGCAATTGTGTTGTGTTCTTCTTTATAGATTTCGGTTCTTTAGATTGTAAAACTTATTATTTC
>Ga0325400_1002945_pt1 | contig 15192 bp, 15 predicted proteins | sample PopdelMetagenome_2_FD_205662 | JGI IMG/M metagenome (GOLD analysis project Ga0325400, IMG submission 205662) | Populus deltoides microbial communities from Bellville, Georgia, United States - Xylem-PdKOR-R1 | ecosystem: Host-associated > Plants > Phyllosphere > Stem > Wood/Secondary xylem... | reverse complement strand
CGGTCAACGCTGGCGCGGCACCGCCGCTGTTGTTCGACTATGGCGGCTTTCCCGAGCACACCTACCGATTGACATGGCCCGCGCCCGGCGATCCGGCGTTGGCAGCACGGGTTCGCGACCTGCTCGGTCGTGCCAGCATCGAAAGCGGTGCAGACGCGAGGCGTGGCTGGGACCATGGCGTGTTCGTCCCGCTCAAGGTCATGTTCCCTGAAGCCGACATCCCGACAGTCCAACTGTCGCTCACGCGAGGGCTTGATCCCGAAGCGCATCTGGCCATCGGGCACGCGCTGGCCCCACTGCGCGAAGAGGACGTGCTGATCGTCGGCAGCGGCCAGAGCTACCATAACATGCGCGGCTTCATGGACGGCAGCGGACGAGCCGATCCCGACGCGGAGGCATTCGACGCATGGCTCTGCGAAGCAATGGAAGATGGCAACGTGCGAGACCATGCGCTGATGGCGTGGGAGCAGGCTCCCGGCGCCCGTCAGGCGCAGCCGCGCGAAGACCACCTGCTGCCGCTCATGGTGGCGGCGGGTGCCGCGTCCGGAGAGCCCGGCCGGACCGCTTTCCACGGACATGCACTCGGCAAGCCGATCTCCGGCTTCCGCTTCGGATAACCAGCTCAAGGAAACCTATCATGACCAAGCTTCTCGTCGTCGAGGCCAGCCCGCGCGGCGATCATTCCATATCGCGTACCATGACCCGTCGCTTCGTCGCAGAGTGGCAGGCCGCGCACCCCAATGGCGAGATTGTCGCTCGCGACCTCATGGACACCGACCTGCCGTTCGTGACCGCGCCTTGGCTCCAGGCCTATTTTACGCCGGCTGAGCAGCACTCACCGGAAATGAAGGCGGTGCTGCGCCTGTCGGATGAGTTGGTCGGCGAGATCCTTGCTGCCGACCACATCGTCATCGCAACGCCGGTCTATAACTACAATGTACCTGCAGCGCTGAAGGCGTGGGTAGACCATATCGTTCGCAAGGGGATGACCCTGGGCTTCGACGGCAGTGGTCTGGTCACCGGCAAGAAAGCGACGGTGCTGCTCGCCTCGGGTGGCGTCTACACCGAGGGCTCGCCGATCCGGGATCGCGACATCGCCACCCAATATCTGCGCCTGATCCTGAGCGTGATCGGCATCACCGACGTGACGGTGGTGGCTGGTGGCGGAGCGAAGGTGGTCGACCTAGGCGAGCAGACGATGGACGGTTTCATTGCGAGCCTTGCCCCTGAGATTGAACGTGCCGCCGCTTGAACTGTCCGCGGGTCAGGCGACTTGAAGAAGCGGCTTGTTGGACCAGCGGCGTGCGGACGATGCTCAGCCTGTCCTGAACAGACGGCCGGTAACGGGAAGCGGGAAAGTAGGCTTGAGCGTCCGCAACTGGGTCATTCAAGATATGGGAGAAGCACACCCGCATCTTCCAAGCTGCTCCTTCCCAGAGCAGAAACGATGAAGCGCTGCCCGGACTGAGTGAGGGAAAAGACCTCCGCCCCGACAGTCGAGACTGCAAGCGTCGCCATTCCGCTCGACAGTATATCGCGGCTGACGCCGTTTTCGATCGCCATGGCCGCTCCATCAACTTGCATCAACCGAGGTATAGTAGCGCCCGCCTTGATAACTACGTGGTTCGTCACGGCCGAGGCGGCAAGTGCGGCGGCTTGACGCGGGCTCATTGCGAACTCTGCGCGGTTCGCATGCAGGGGCTCGGGCTTGAAGCGGCTGAGCGGCTTCATCGGCATTGAACGCACCTCGCAGAGTGTCCGGAACCAGCGGTTGGCCGCCCGCCGTTCCTCATCCTCGGCTTCGCCCCATAGCGATTGACGCCGGCGGTCGCGAGACTCTTCGGACGGGTTCGACGCGCCCTCTCCGCCGTCAGTCTGGTTTGTGAGCGGACCCCGCCGCTGGTCGTGCCTGCCGAATATCGCGATGAGATGCCGCTCGCGGGCGTGAGCGTCCGACTCCGCCGCGTAGGAACTCTCGATGCAGTAGCCCACCGGTTCTCCGCGACGGCGCATGGCGCGCAGCAAGTTAAGCTTGTGCGTTAGCCGGTCGGTGTTGCGCGCTTCCGCCTCATGATGAAAGCAACGCTGCTGCACACCCTTGCCGACGTAGAATGGAGTGCCGTTAGCGCGGCAGAGCACGTAGACGTAGTGTGGCGCGCAGGTTGCCAGGTGCGCGCGAGCGGTCGCAGCGTTCACAACGCGGCCGTTCAACAACTCCGTCCAGGCAGGCACCGAGCCGCTCCATCTCGGGTATAGAGCAGGTGATGTAGATCGTTCGTCTCACACCGGTAAGTCCCGCTCGCAACGGTCACCTTGGCTGGACCGTGCTCACCGAGCGGCTCTCCTATTAAAATGAACGAGCGTCTGCTTTCGATAAACGCTGTTCCTGCCTTGAATGTCCGGATGTGGGTCGCCGCCGCCGCGCTCGGCTCAGCCGGCGATCCGGTCCAGCAGCTCGCGCATAAGCAATCGCTCGCCGGGCGAGAGCGCCGTCGCTTCGTCCAGATATGCACGCAGGCCGATCGCGAGCGATGCTGATGCGGCCGGGCGGGGTTCGACATCCTCGCCCACCAGGACGCCGAGCACCGCGTCCAGCGCCAGCCTGCCCAACTCGGGATCGCGCCGGTCCGAGGGCGTGGCGAGGAGCGTGGTCACCGTTCCCACTCCCGCGGCGTGGATCAGCGCAACCGCGCGCTCCTCGGGCACGCGCAACCGACCCGCACGCGCGATCAGCGCCACACGCTCCCGCAACACCGCCAGACCGGCCAGCGTCGCGGGCGACGGCGGGGCCGTGCGCCCCACCTCGCTCATGATCGCGAACACCGCCGGGTTGTCAAGGCCGAACGCGATGTAGCGTTCCCAGGCGGCCCGGAGGTCCCGGACCGGGTCGGGATCGCGCGGTTCCTGTTCCTTTTCCCTGACGAATGCCGCCAGCCCATGCTCGGCTACCGCATCGAGCAACCCGCGCTTGTCGCCGAACAGGCGATAGAGGGTGGGAGCCTGGACCGACGCCGCGGCGGCGACGGAGCGGGTCGTGAGCGCAGCGACGCCGCCTGCCGTCACCAGATCGGACGCGGCTTGGAGGATGCGGGCTCGCGCGTCCGGCGCCTCGGCTGCGAGATCCTGCTCGATCATTTCGGCTCGTTAGCATCAATGCACGGAAGCCGATAGCGGCGGTTGCGTAGCCTCGTTACCGGCGCTAATGCACGCGCGTTTCCACTGTTCACGGGTGCTGTCATGATCGTCGTCACCGGAGCCGCCGGCCAACTCGGTTGCCAGGTCGTCGAGATGCTCTGCACAATGATCGACCCGCACCGGATCGGGGTCAGCGTGCGCGATCCGAAGCAGGCCGAGGCGCTGGCGGAGCGTGGTGTCCGCGTGCGCCGCGGCGACTTCGACGATGCGACGAGCCTGGCTGCCGCCTTCGAGGGCGCGGAACAGGTGCTGATCGTGTCGGCCGACAAGCTGGGCGAGGAGGCACGCCGGCTGCACCGCAACGCGATCGAGGCCGCGCGCGCGGCGGGCGCGCGCCGCATCCTTTACACCAGCCACATGGGAGCGCGCGCCGGCTCGTCGTTTGCGCCCGGCGACCAGCACGCCGGGACGGAAGACGATCTCGCCCGTGCCTGCGTCCCGTTCACCTCGCTGCGCCACGGCTTCTACGCCGAGAGCTGCCTGATGATGGTGGGCGGCGCGCTCCGCCAGGGCGAGCTGCGCGTCCCCGAGGATGGCCCGGTGAGCTGGACCACGCGCGCCGATCTCGCCGAAGCCGATGCGGCTATCCTGGCAGGTCGTGCCTCCTTCGAGGGACTCTCGCCTCCGCTCACCGCGGCGACGGCGATCAACATGGCGGGATTGGCCGCGATCGCGTCCGAGGTCACCGGAAAAGAGGTGAGGCACACGACGGTGTCGGATGAGGAGTGGCGAACGGCGAAGATCGCTGCTGGCACGCCCGAACTCTACGCGGATATGCTGCTAGGAATGTTCCAGGCAGCCCGGCGCGGAGACTTCGCCGCGACTGATCCGGCTCTAACCACGCTTCTCGGTCGCGAGCCGGTCGGTATGAGTGAGGTGCTGTCGGAGCATCTGGCACGTTGACCCGCGAAGGTACGGCCGGGCCGAGAGGGATGAGAACCGACCGGCCGACCTGAACAAATGACCGCTTCAGGGAAGCGGCATCGCGCGCCTGAGCGGCCGGGATTGGGTCAACGGTACCCGTCGGGTAGAGCGATCTCGTCTTTAAAGATTAGCATGGCCGCCCGTTCAGAAGATGCCGAGGAACTTCTTGCGTCGCTCGGACCGAACCGGCTTGCCGAAGCCGACATCGCGGCGCGGTTTGCCGCTGTTGGTGCGCTGCGCGATGGCGCGGGCGCCAGCGAGCACCGGCCTGCACGCTGCCGATTTGGCATCGCCCGGATCAACGAAGGCCAGCAAGGCGGCGGGCGGGGCGAGCAGCGCCAGCCCGAGCCCGACACCGGCGCGCGCGAACAGCTGACGGCTGAGCGGCTGCACCCTGGGCGCCAAGAAGTGGCCGCCCAGCCCGATCGGCGACTGGCCGGAGAACAGGCTGAACTTCTTGGCGTCCGCCCGGAAGGCGAGATCAACGCCCTCGTCGCGGAACGAGAAGCCGCCACGGCCCGCAATCACGTTCTTGCTCGTATCGATCAGGATCGGGTCGGCCACGGCGAGGCCGTCCCGCACGGTGAACGCGACCAGCCCGCAGTTGATGCGCACCGGATCCTTAAGCCGGCGCTGCAGCAGGCGCTGCGTAAAGGTGCCGAAGTCGAGCTCGGCGAGCTGGACGTTGCGTACCCAGAAGGTGCCGGCCGGCAGCACGAAGGCGATGCGGCCGTCGGCGCTGGCCAGGCTGCGGCGCACGCTGTCGCCGTCGCCGACCAGCCGGACGCGGCCCTTGACCGTGCCGGTCGTGCCCGCCTCAATTGCGCCGAAGCCCGCCAGCAGGCGGCCAAGCGGGGTCGGCAGGAAGCGGATGTCGTAGGTTGTGCGCGCCGGGCGGCGGCGCGCGTCGATCGTCACGTCGGCGGCGACCCGGCCGCGCGCCATGGTGAAGGTGAGCGGCTCCAGCCGGATTAGGCTGCGGTCGAGCGCGAGCGTAAAGTCGATGGCCGACAGCGGCACCTTGCGCGAGCGGACGCGGTCAACATGCCAGCGCAGGCCCGCGTCGAACGCGGCCAGCGCTTCAATGCGGAGCGGCGCGTCGGGCAGCAGCTGCGGCACTCCGCCGGTCCGGCCGACCGCCCCCGCCAGCCCAAGCGTCGCGACCGCGTCGGGATTGTAGCCGATGAAGGGAGCGGCATCGACGATGTCCAGCTGCCGGGTCGCCAGCGTCGCGTCCACGCGCACCCGGGGCCCGCGATTGTCGACGGTGAAGGCGCCCGAAAGGTCGCTGTCGCCGAAGCGGCCCCGCAAGCGGGTGAAGCGATACTCGCCGTCGTGCAGCACCAGCTGCGCGCGGAGCGCGTAGCGGCGGGTGTCGGGCACGGCGACGCCGATGATGTCGAGCAGGCGGGCGACGTTGCGGCCGCGCGCGGCGACCTGGAGCGGCACGTCCTCCAGCGCGGCCAGGCTGGGCAGCGTGCCGGTCAGGTCGATCACGTTGCCGCTGGCGAGCGCGCGCAGCGTCAGGCGGTTGCGGCCGCGCGCCACCGTCGCGTTCGGGCTGAGCAGCGCGCCGGTGAGCGTGAAGGGCGTCGCCCGTACCTGCCCGTCGCCGGTGAAGCGGACGGCGCCGCCGATACGCGCATCCTGTGAGGCGACCGTCTGGAAGCGCAGGTCGGCCAGCAAGCGCAGCCGCGGGTCGCGGTAGTGGATGGTGGTGCCGGCCAGCGTCGCGCGGTCGATCACCGGGGAGGAGAGCGGCTTGCCGCCCTTCACCTTGCTGAAGGTCCAGCTATTGTGCTTGTGCGCGGCATCCCACTCCAGGTCGACCGCGGCGTCGGCCAGCGCGAGGGTCGGCAGGCGCCACTCGTCGCCAAGCAGCGACAGCGGCGCGATCCGCGCCTCCAGGCGGCGACTGCGAAGCAGGAACGGCCGGCTGGCGTAGGCCGGGTTGGCGATCGTCAGCCCGTCCGTCACCAGCTTGATATCGAACGGATCGAAGTAGAGCTGGAAGTCGCCGGGCACGCGCACGTCGCGGTGGAGCTGCGCGCCCACGATCCGCTCGAACGGGCGGCGGAGGAAGTGCCCCTTCGTGACGTAGAGGATCGCCCAGGCGGCAAACAGCAGCAGCAGCAGCGCGGCGACGATCCGGAGCGGCCAGCGCCACGGACGGCGCCGGGCCGGGCGCTCCCGTTCCGCCGTCACCGCGCGCGTGGCAGGTCGGCGGCGATGCGGTCGGCCAGCTGGCCAAGGAACGCGCTCCAGGCGCGCGCCCGGCCCGCGGGCTCCTCGCCGGCCAGCGGCGTCGTGAGCTGCACCACCGTCGGCCGCGGCTCCGCGCCGCGGGTGGGGACGAGGCGGTAGGAGACGGTCATGGCGGCGCTACCGGCGCCCGCGTCGAAGCTCAAGATCGTGGCCTCGACGCGCAGCTCGGCCGTCCCGGCGGGCGCGTCGGGCGGCAGCACGCTGCCCGCGGGCAGGCGCGCGATCAGGTCGCCGACCAGCGTGTCGCGCGTCATCCGGCCGAGCGGCGCCGCCCAGCGGGCGAAGTCCTCCACCTTCAGCGTGCCGGCGGCATCGCGGCGGACCAGCTCCGGCCGGTCGAAGGTGACCGGCAGGTGTACGAACGGCACGCGCAGCGGCGGCCCGGCATAATCGGCGGCGACCGCGGCGGGCGGCACGGGATCGAGCACCAGGAAGGTGGTGGCGGGCCCGTGGCCGCAGCCGGCGAGGAGGAGGGTGGCGGCGAGCGCCACCGTGGACATGGCACGGGTCATCGGCTCTCCTTCGCCTTGCCGCGCAGCAGCGCCTCCGGATGACGGCCGAGATAGTCGGTGAGCGAGCGGATCGAGCGCGCCGCCTCGGTCAGCTGCCGGACCGCCTCGGGCAGGCTCGCATCCTGGTTGGCGCCGTCGCCGGCGAGCGTGCCGCGCGCGGCGGTGGCGGTCGCCTGGAGCTGGTCGGCGGTGGCATTCAGCTTGGCGAGCAGCGGCTTCACCTGCGGCTGCACTTCGCGGGTAATCGCGTCGACCTGGGCGAGCGTGGCCTGGAGATGGCGGAGCGAGCTCGCCACCTCGGGCGACTCGGTAAGGCGGGACAGGTTGGCGGTAAGCGCGCGGATATTGGCGCCGATCTGCTCCAACGGCACGCGGTTAAGGCGGGTGAGCAGGGTGTTAGCCTTGTCGATCAGGCCGGCGACGTCGCCGCCGCTGGGATCGGCGGGGATGAGGGGGTTGGCGCTGCCCCGCCCCAGCGCCGCCGGGCCGCGGCCGGTGCGGGTGAAGGCGATGGCGTGGCCGCCCACCAGCGGGATCGGCTGGACGAGGCCCGCGCGCCAGCCCTGGCGCAGCAGCCGCCCGACCGCGGCGTCGGTCGCCCCGCGCCAGGCGGCGGGGTTCGCGGCGGTCGGCAGGTCCACATCCAGCTTGCGCGGGAAGAGCGCGATCGTGGCGGTGGTGTAGGGCCCGCGTGGCCCGCGCGCAAAGACCAGCTGGGAGGAGCGCACCTCGCCGACCTTGTAGCCCAGCAGCGACACGGGCGCGCCCGCGACCAGGTCCCCCGCCGCACCGCCGAGCGCTAGGTCGTAGCGCTGCTCGGGCCCCGTCGGCCCCCCCTGCGCGCTCGCCTGGTCGTCGTAGAGGCGGAAGATGCTTTCGGCCGGCGCCCGCCGGTTGGCGCGGGCGTCGGCGGGCAGGTCGAACTGGACGGAGCCCTGGAGCACGCTGGAAGGCGGGGCGATCTGGGTCTGGATTCCGCTGCCGGTCAGCTGCACGCGGAGCGGGCTGCCCCGCCAGAAAGTCGCCCCCTCCCGCACGAAGCGGTCGAACGGCACGCGCACGAACAGGCGCAGGCGGAAGCGGCCGATGTCCTGGAGGGAGGAGGCGGCCACCACGCCAATGTTCTGGCCCTGGTAGAGGAGCGCCGCGCCTGGCTGCACGCCGGCATCGGCGGCGTCGAGGCGGTAATAAGTGCCCCGCTCGTCCGGCATCACCAGCGGCGCCGACTCTAGCCCGACGAAGTGGCGCGTGGGCGTGCCGCCGCTGCCGGGCGCCAGCTCCACGATCAGCCCGGCGAGCGCCGCGCGCACCGACTGGAGGTCGGTGACGGTGGGGGTCGCGCCGAGCAGCCAGAACTTGCTTGCCGTGTTGAGCGCCGGCTCGGCCCGGCGGCTCATGGACAAGGTCAGCTCCACCCGCTTGGTGTCGGGGGTGATGCGGACGCGGGTGACGTGGCCCACCTCCACCCCGTTCTGCAGCACCTTGGTGTCGCCGGGCGTGACGCCTTCGGCCGAGGCGAAGGTGACGGTCACGGTGGTGCCGCGCGTCGCCACCCAGCGGATGCCGAGATAGGCGACCACGATCAGCGCGGCGAGCGGGATCGCCCAGACGATGCCGGGCCACCGCCGGCGCAGGCGCCTGGCCCGGGGCCAGCCTTCGGCCGCGTCGGACGGACCGTCGGTCATCCGCGACTCCCCGCGGCATCCCACATCAGGCGGGGATCGAAGGTCTTGGCGCTGATCACGGTCAGGATCACCACCGCGGTGAAGGGCGAGGCGGCCGGCTCCGCCCGCCCGTAGATCAGCGAGTTGTAGTGCATCACGGGCACGAAGCAGCCGATCACGAAGGGGTCAACCATCGACCAGCGCCCGATCTCCTCCACCACCCGGTAGACCCGCGTCTTTCCCATCAGGCGCGCGCGCGAGCGGGTGAGCACGGAGGAGACGCACCAGCCGAGGCCGACCAGCTTCAGGACGGGGATGGCGAAGCTGGCCGTGAACACCAGCGCGGCCAGGCCCCACAGGCCGGCCGTGCCGAGGTCGATCACGCCTTCCAGCACCGTGTATTTCAGCGGCCGGTAGTTGATCGGCAGGGTGGCGATGGGGAAGGCGTTGGCGGGGATGTAGAGCAGCACGGCGGCAGCGGTAAGCGCCAGCGTGCGAGGTACGGCGAAGCGCTTGCGTCGCCGCAGCGTATAGCCGCAACGGGAGCAGCGGCCGCCTTCACAGACCGCGGGGTGAAGCTGCTCGCACTCGAAGCAGGCGACCGTGTCGCCGCCCGCCGGCAGCTCCGCGTCGGGCGCGATGCGGCGCCACACCTCCGCCTTGTCGAGCGTGGCACGGACGAACAGGGAGAGCGTGCCCGCGAGGATGTAGCAGACCGCGCCCGGCCCCAGGCTGACGTTGATGGCGGCGGCGAGGCGAAAATAGGCGACGGCAAGGCCTAGGATGTAAACGTCGGGCATCGCCCAGGTCTCGAAGTTGTTCGCCCGGCGGAAGGCGGGGCCGAGCCAGGCCGGACGGCGGCCGCGCTGCACCTCGGCCAGCACGGCGGTGAGCAGGCCGAAGCGGAAGAGCGGGAAAGCTACCGCAAAGAGGAAGATGGCGAGCGCCAGGAACGGCCAGCCGTCTTGCAGCATGGCGGTCGCGGCGGACGCCACCACGCTGTGCCGCGAAATGCCGAGCGCGCGGGTGGTGAGGAAGGTGGCCAGGTTGCCGGGCACCAGCAGGATGAGGGTCGCCGCCGCGCAGGCGAGCGCGCCCGAGACGCTCCGCCCGTGGGTGCGTTCGAGGGTGTTGGCGCAGGTGACGCAGGTGACCACGGTGCGGGGCGCGGGCGGCGGCACCTCTTGCCGCGTGCCGCAGTCGAAGCAGGCGATTAGCGACGGATCAGCGGCGTCGAGCATGGGTAGCTTGGTAATGTCCCCTATTGTCAGCCCTGCCTAGCGGACTTCAGCACTGCTATCGTCGCATGAACGAATGTCTGCGGACGGGCATCGACCGTAGAGGGTCTGACGGCCGATGTCGGGTCTCCTTACCGCGAGAGCGCCGGACGGCCGTGCCGTCGTCTGCCCGACTGCCGGTAGGTTGGAGGTCGGAATGACGCCCGGAGCGGATCGGTCGGGTAGCTGCTGGCCTGATGTACGAAGATCGACAAGAACCCAATCAGGGTCCCACGCCGTTGGTAGCGAGAGATGGTCGGAAGCGGGATCGAGCGCCCATGCAGTACATTCTCAGCAACATCGTCCCGATAGTGGCGGCGACTCTGGTGGGGTTGGCCGTGCTGTTCCTCGGCTTTCGCTCCCGTCTCGACAGCTTAACGCTCGCAGTGGCGGCGCTGGCGCTGTTCTGGCTGGCGTCGATCCTGGCCGGTGCGCTCATCCTGGCTCCCGTCGATGCGGGGCCGTGGACCGTTGCTTTGGGGACTGCTTTCATCATCTGGATTGGCTTCTTGCTGCCTGCGCTAACCTTTGCGCTCAAGCTGCGGGGTCATGCCTGGCCGACCAGCCTTGCCGACGCGGCCTGGTGGCTAGCGCTCATGCTGGCCCAGGCGGTGGTACTACACGCCATCGGCTTGGCGAAGCCCACCGGTTAGCGCCTGCCTCGGCTCTGCCGCCGCCGGATGGTGAAAGACGCTCAGCCTCGCACAGCTGCCGCGCCTTTCAGATGAACGGATGGCCGAAGCTGAGGAGCGCTCCGGCTGGGCTGAATGGCCGGGATTGGGTCGTCGCGCCAGAACGAGGTGATCGTCCGTCTGACCGCCGCGGACAAGTGACCTATCTCGCGGGTGGGGGCGCCGGCGTCGACGCCCCCACCCGCTCGTCAATTTATCCCCGCCAGAGCCACCGCATCCGCACCGGCCGGGATGCGTGCCGGCGCGTCACGGTCGGTGACCGCCAGCCAGATCGCCTCGACGACGTCTTCGGTCTGGGTGAGCGGCCCCTGATCCCCCTGCCATCCGGCGAACACCCGGCCTGCCAGATCGGCATAGGCGTCCGGTATGCCGCCGGCCATGCGCGGCCGGGCATTGGCAGAGAACGCGGTGTCGGGCGCCCGCCCCGGCATCACGGTGCGGACCCGGATGCCGAACGGCTCCAGCTCGATCGCCATGCTGTCGCCGAGCGCATTCACCGCCGCCTTGCTGGCGGTGTAGATCGCGAGCAGCGGCAGTGGCGCCAGCGTCACGGATGAGCTGACGTTGACGATCACCCCGCCGCCGCGCGCCCGCAGGCCGGGCAGCACCGCCTGCGTCATCGCGATAACGCCCAGCGTGTTCGTCTCGAACAGCGCGCTCGCGGTCGCCAGCGGTGTGCCCTCGACCGCGCTGAGCAAGCCGATGCCGGCGTTGTTGACCAGCGCGTCGATTGGACCTGCTGCATCGACGGCGCGGGCAATGCTGGCCGGATTGGTCACGTCGAGCGCCAGGGTGCGGATGCGCTCCGACGACGGCAGCAAACCTTCGGCGGGCGCGCGCATGGTGGCGACCACGTTCCACCCGCGGTCCGCGAAGTGGCGGGCGGTCGCCAGGCCGAAGCCCGACGAGCACCCGGTAATGAGGATGGTAGACATGGTGAACTCCTGTGTTGAGGGGGTCAGGCGACGAGCGCGCGTGCGGCGTCGTGATAGCTGTGCAGCGGGCGGCCGAGCAGGCTGGTCAGTCGCTCCACGTCGCCGGTCTGCGGGATCATGCCGTCGGTGACATAGCGCTCGGCCATCAGCCGCATCTCGTACGCCATCCAGCTGGGCATGAAGCTCGCCATCTGCGCCTCGAACCCGCTCGGATCGTCGCCGCCATACGCCACCGGACGGCCCAACACCTCCGACCAGATCGCGGCAACGCCGGTGCCAGTCAGCGTGTCGGGGCCGACCAGGTTGATCATCTCCGACGGCAGCGCGCCCGGCGCGCTGTCGCGGCGGACCAGTTCGATCGCGGCGACCTCGGCGATGTCGCGGGCATCCACCATCGCCACACCCTTGTTGCCGATCGGCATGGGATAGACGCCGTGCTGGACGACCACGTCCTTCACCATCGCCTCGTTGTCGATGAAATAGGTCGGGCGCAGGATTGTGGCGCCGAAGCCCATCGCCGCCAGCATCCGCTCGGCGCCAGATTTGACCGCGAAGTGCGGCACGTTGATTGCCGTGTCCGCGCCGAACACCGACAGGTAGACGACCCGGTCAACCCCGGCCTCGCGCGCGACGTTGAGCGTCAGGATCGCCTGGGTGAACTCGTCCCCCGTCACCGCATTGAGCAGGAACAGCGTGCGCACGCCGGCGAAGGCGCTGCGCAGCGCCGGAATGTCCAGCAGGTCGCCCTGCGCCACCTCGACCCCGGCAGGGAAGTCTGCCTTGGCGGGATCGCGGGTGAGGACGCGGACGTTGGCCTGGCGGGCGACGAGCTGGTCGACGACGTGGCGGCCGACGCGGCCGGTGGCACCGATCACTAGAATAGTCATGGCTTGGCTCCTTCTTAGTCTTGCTGACGACACGAAGATGCGTGATCCATTGCCGTGCAAATAGACGCGCAATTTGGACGCGCCGTCTCACCGGTGGATCGACATGGACCTGCTCGCGCTTGCCGATTTCACGCTCGTCGCCCGCCATGGCGGTTTCGGGAAAGCGGCCCGTGCCGCCCGCCGGCCCAAGGCGACGCTGTCGCGCCGAGTGACGGAGCTGGAGGCCGCGCTCGACCTCCGACTGTTCGAGCGCGGCCGCCGCGACCTCAAGCTGACGGAGGAAGGGCGGGCGCTGTTCGAACGCGCCGGCGCGCTGCTGACCGAGCTGGAGGAGACCGCCGCCGCCATCGCGTCGGGCAGCGAGCGCGTGCGCGGCCGGCTGCGGATCAGCGCACCGTTGCTGTTCGCACAGGTGGCGATGGGTCGGCTTGCCGCCGAGTTCATCCGCCACCATCCCGAGGTGCGGCTGGAGGTGACGACGGAAGACCGGCCCGTGGACATAATCGAGGAAGGCTACGACCTCGTCATCCGCGTCGATCCCGCGCAGGACGAAACGCTGGTCGGCCGTGCCTTCCTGCACGACCGGCTGGTGGTGGTCGCTGCTTCTGGCCTCGTGCGTCCGTCGGGCATCGTGCCCGCCGTGGTGCGGGGCGTTGCGGCCGAGCAGGGCTGGACGCTGACCACGGCGCAAGGGCCGACGACTCTGGCGGTCGATCCGGTGCTGCGGCTGTCGTCGCTGGTCATGGTCCGCGACGCGGTACGCGCCGGCGCCGGCGCGGCCCGCCTGCCGCTCTCGCTCGTCAGCCGCGACATCGCTTCCGGCCGGCTGGCGCATTGGGGCGATGTTGCGGGATCGGACATCGCGCTCTGGGCGCTTTATCCGACGCGCCGGCTGCTCAACGCCCGGGTGTCCGCCTTCTTGGAGTTCCTGCGGCAGTCCTTTCCGCACGCCTCGCCGGAGGAACTCGCCGCCTACCTGGACGCGCCAGCCGCACCGGGCTGACCGGGGGTCGGCTCAGGCCTGCCGGTCTTCGAACCGCGCCCGCGCCGCCTCGACGCGGGGCAGGTTCTCCTCCGCCCAGATCCACACCCCACAAAACGCTGCGCCCAGGCTCGCGCCAAGGTCGGTCAGCCGGTAGTCGACCCGCGGCGGCACGACGGGATGTACGGTCCGCGTCACCATGCCGTCGCGCTCCATCTGGCGCAGCGTCTGCGTCAGCATCTTCTGGCTGATCCCGCTGACCAGGCGCGACAATTGGGTGAAGCGCAGCTCGCCGTGCTCGTCCAGCACCTCCAGGATGATCATCGTCCACTTGTCGGCGACGCGGCCGATAAGCTCGTTGACCAGCGCCTCGACCTTCGGGTCGCAATCGTCGGGCGGCGTGGTCTCCGCGATGCGGCGCGCCTTGCGAATGGTGGCGTCGCTGAACGGCAGGCTCGGCATGCGGTCACTCTCTTTCCGGTGCATATGGATATCTTGGGTGCCTTCTTTCGACGCGAATGTAGCGCGCTAGATCACCGGTTCAAAGCTGGAGCGACGACCATGAAGACAGAAGGCAATACCATCCTCATCACCGGCGGCGGGTCGGGCATCGGCGAGGCGCTCGCGCACCGGCTCCACGACGGCGGCAACACGGTGGTCGTCGCCGGACGGCGGCGGGACGCGCTGGACCAGGCTATTGCCGGGCGCGCGAACATGCATGCGATCACGCTGGATGTGGAAAGCGCGGACAAGGTCGCCGACTTCGCGCGCCGGCTTCTGGTCGATCACCCGGCGCTCAACGTCCTGATCAACAATGCCGGCATCATGCGCTTCGAGGCGCTGGACCGGTCCCGCGACCTGGCCGACGCGGAAGCCACGATCACCACCAACCTGCTCGGCCCGATCCGGCTGACCGACGCGCTCATCGACCACCTCGTCCGGCAGCCCGACGCCGCGATCGTCAACGTCACCTCCGGGCTGGCTTTCGTGCCGCTGGTTGTCACGCCCACCTACAACGCGACCAAGGCGGCCATCCATTCCTACACGATCAGCCTGCGCGACGCGCTGCGCGGCCGCGTGGAGGTGATCGAGCTCGCCCCGCCCGCGGTCCAGACCGGGCTCACGCCGGGACAGGAGAGCCGCCCCGGCTACCAGCCGCTCGACGAGTTCGCGGACGAGGTGATGGCGCTCCTTTCGCAACAGCCGACCCCGTCCGAGATCCTGGTCGAGCGCGTCGGCTTTCTCCGCCGCGCCGAGGCCGAAGGCCGGTTCGACCAGACATTGCAGCAGCTGAACGCGTTCGCGGCTCAGGCGCGCGGCGACTGACGCTGTTTCGCACCTCCCACCATCGGAGAACCACCATGCCTTTCGCCAACATCAAGGTTCCGCAAGCCGCGCTGTCGAGCGCGCAGAAGGCGGAGATCATCCACCGCATCACCGACCTGTTCGTCGAACTTATGAGCGAAGCGACGCGTCCGCATACGATGGTGCTGATCGAGGAGGTGCCGGACGGCGGCTATGGCCGCGCCGACGAGGTGTTCGTGATCCCGGAGGCATATCGCGCGACCGGCTGAGCCGGTCAGCGCGGGGCGAGGGGCGCGGGCGGTGCCGAGATTGACATATCGCGCCTCATGCAACTACAGCTGTTGCATGAGGCGTGATGGTCGATTGTCAGGGGTGCTCCATGTCCTGCTCCATATGGCGGAGCAGTCGGGGCCGATGACGTCCGAACTGCTCGCCCGCGCCATGGGCACCAACCCGGTGGTGATCCGGCGCATCCTCGCAGGCTTGCGCCAACAGGGCATCGTCCGGTCCGAAAAGGGGCATGGCGGCGGCTGGACGATCGGAAGCGATCTAAC
>Ga0325400_1002944_pt1 | contig 15193 bp, 7 predicted proteins | sample PopdelMetagenome_2_FD_205662 | JGI IMG/M metagenome (GOLD analysis project Ga0325400, IMG submission 205662) | Populus deltoides microbial communities from Bellville, Georgia, United States - Xylem-PdKOR-R1 | ecosystem: Host-associated > Plants > Phyllosphere > Stem > Wood/Secondary xylem... | reverse complement strand
TTTCAATTTCATCCCTCATCATTTTATTTTAATATTAGTTTTAGTCCTTACTCTTTTAGTTGCTCTTTCTTTTTTGCTTTGGTTTATTTGTTTAATTTTTTTTTCAATTTTATCATTTAACGTTGGAATGGTTATGAATTGGGCTTTGTTATGTTTTTTTTTGTGTGGTGATTCTGATATCATAATCCAAGTCATCAGTATAAAATATTAACCAAAATTGACATCGGTCTTTTTTCCCTTTTTAACTCCAACTTTCTTTTTCAATTTCATCTCTCAACATTGAGTTTATTGATGATTAAGCTTTTTTTTTTTCTATGATGATAACTCGGCCTCACGATCTGGGTCATGAGTTCACTATGCTAACTTCGATTGTCTCGGGGCTTTTACATCCTTTTATTTCATTTACTTTTCATGTCAATTTTTTTTCTCATTCTTTTAATTGCCTTGTGTTTTTCTTTGGATTATTTTAAAAAATTTATTAGTTTTTTTTATTTTATCATTCGTCATTGGATTGTTGAGAATTTGACTTCGTATTTTTTTTTGTGATGATCTTAATTTCATAACCTAGGTTATGAGTAAGGAATGTTAACTTGAATCGCCATTGGTCTTTTTTTAATTTTTTTTTATACTAATTTTTTTTACTCCATCCTTCAACATTTGGTTTATTGAAGATGAAGCTTCTTTATTTTTTTTAGTTGCTTTCTATGAGTATAACCTGGCCACTCAACTCGGGTCGAGGATTTTCCATGCTAACTTGGATTGTCCCGAGCCTTTTTTTTATTTTATAATATTTTTTATTTTGCTTTTTATCATTGGGTTATCTTAAGATTTGTCTTCATGATTTTCTTCTTCTCTTTTGCAAGAGGTTATTTTTTTTTTTTGTAGATCATTGTTATTACTTTTTCTCTATGGATTCAATGCATTTATTGTCATTACTTTTTTTTTTTCCATCATGTGATTAATGTAAACCATCTTATTGGATCCAATTGGGTCTATAACTCAAGTCATTATATTTGTTTTTACTTAAGAAGACACTGACAAGACTTCCATATCATTTTTTTAAGTTTCAAAAACATTTATTCACCCCACCTCGAAGTATGGGCCACCTATCTAGTCTAATATACCAAAAGAAGTGGTTTTTTATGGTGCTTCACTATGAACACTAAAGCATCTTGTTTTTTTTTTTCATTTTCAAACTTTTTTTCTTTCCAGTTGAATCTTTTTATAGCCTAATTAGATTATATTAGTTTTGAAATTATGGTATAACTAGCAAATTAAAAGAAATATAATTGAAATATAAAATACAGAGAAAATTATGCATAATCCTATTCTTGACAATTTTTATTTTGCTCCAAAAGTTCAATCTGTTCATTTATAGGCCAAAAATCCTCTATCCCTGATTTGTTTACCACCCCAGTGGTGGTTGGATTCTGTGCAACAATAAGTAACATGTCGTTCGCTTTTTTTTTCTTCCAAATAACATAATAGGAGCGAACAACATGTTGTTCATCCTTTAAAAAAGAAAAAAAAATAGCCTAGGTGCGTGGACTTATCTTAGGCTCAGCTAAGCGCTAAGCCTAGACGCTTGTGGGTTTGGCAAGTTTCCAAACCCATCATTCCTGGGCTCAACAAAGCACTGAGCCTAAACGCCTGTTGGTCTAACGAGTTGCCAGACTTGTCATTCCTAGGCTCATTTAGATGCTGAACCTAGATGCCTGTAGGTCTGGTGAGTTGCCAAACCCATCGTTTCTGGCCACAACCAAACGCTAAGCCTAGACGCCCCATGATGAATCAATCAAAGATATTTTATCCTAATGGGACTGTAAATTAGATATATTTTATCCTAATGAGGACATAAATCAGAGATATTTTATCATGATAGGACAAACCAACATCTCCCCTACAAGAAAGAGAAGTACCTAGGGGGCTATAAAAGAAGGAAACAAAGATGATCGTGCCAAGTTTAGTTTTTCTCTCTAGTTATCAGGACTTATCAATCTTAAAAGTCTTTTTTAAAAAAGTATAATTGATCTCTTTATGAACCAACACTAATTTAATCATCGAACAGTCCCTAAATAGATAAAAAAAAAAAGACCTTTTGTAGGTAACGACAATGATCTATTTGTGTTTTTACCATAGAAGGGTGGGTCAAATTGCCAATTACAAGATTAATGAATTTATCTCGGGCTTAGGCCCGGCCTTCAAGCCCATGAAATAAAACCATACTTCATCATTGGTGTTGTATATGGGAAATGATAAAAAGACATCAATAGCTCCTCCAATAACCAAACCATTATCATTTATAATTACCGTCGGATTTGGAGCCTTGAAGTTTTGAAGATTTTCAATAGATACCAATAAGATATCGATTCAAACCGTGTAACTTTAGGAGTTATTGTAAATTATGACTTAATTATCTTTATCATCCTTAATTACTATCATAGTTGGAACTTTGAGGTTTCAGAAAGCCTTCAACGGTTACCAACAGAATATAGGTTTAATCCATGCAACTTCAAGAGCTATTGTTATCCAAGGATTTCTACCAAGCTTGTGAACCTATAAAGGTAGATGATCCCTATGTAGGGAGGTTACCTTCTTTTTCACTAGTTACATTTCCATAATAACTGAAAGAACTATGTTTATCTGGGAAGATTCCTTTTGATGACTACCCATCAAACTTTCATCGAAAAAATATACTTCCCTCTCTTTTTCAGGGCCTCAAAGCAAGATAGAAATATATTATGGTCAATGAATAGAAATGTAAGTTTCATGTATATGAATTATATGTTCAAAATAACAAATGCTTTCTACTTCTATATCTAAAAAATCTTTCAAAAATGGGATGAATTTACTCTTCTTAGTGTGATCGTGCATATTTTGAAAGTAACGAACATCTCTCTAGTGTTACGACATAATTTACCTTGGAAGGGATTGACATACTCTTCCTTGTACAATCACATCCTTTTTAATGATAAGATGGACGATGCATCAACAATGGGGATGGATACACTCTCCTCATAAAATCTTCTAAATATAGGATGAATTTACTCTTTCTAGTATGATAACACATTTACTTTGGAAGTAATGAATGTATCCCTAGTGCTATGACACAATTTATCCTTAAAGGTAAATTAACATACTCTCACATGTTACATACTTTTCATAATATGATCACACCCTTATCCAATGATGAGAAGAATGTTATATTAATAATGAGGATGGATATACTTTCCCTACCAAATCTTTCAAAGATGGGATTACTTTACTCTCTCTAGCGTGATAACATATTTACTTTGAAAGTAATAAACATCTTTATAGTGTTATGACACAGTTTATCTTGAAAGGGATTGACATACTCTTCCTAGTGTGATCGCAACCTTCTCTAAAGATAAGATATATGTTGTATCAACAATGAGGATGGATGTGTTCTCCCCACCAAATCTTTCAAAGATGGAATGAATTTACTCTTTCTAGTGTGATAACATATTTACTTTGGAAGTAACAAACGTCTCCCTAGTGCTACAACATAGTTTACCTTGAAAGGGATTGACATACTCTCTCTAGTACAATTACACCCTCCTTCAAGGACAAGATGAACTTTGACTAGACGATGAGTTTTATGTTCCCTTAGGAACAATGCCCATGGGGCCTTATACGGACTAAAATTAAAATCATTCGACACCAATTCCTATCAGAAGGCTTCTTAATGGTCTATGATGAATACACCCAAACTAATAAGTAGACATTTACAAATGGCATCTTTCCCCCCCCCAAAAAAGACAGAGCCATCATAAATCTAGATAAAGTTAGATTGTCCACCATTTGAACCCAGAAATGCTTTATTAAGTATAGGCATTGAACTTAGAAATGCTTCATTAAGTATGAATCATGGATTTATAAATGCTTTATTAAGTATGGGCGATGGACCCATAAATTCTTTGTTAAGTATGGGCTTTGGACCCAAATAGGAACTCTGTATAGGGATTAAAACTCATAAAAATCAACAAAAGAACAAAGAGTTGTGTTATAAAAATGCAATGTATATGAAAAAGATCTAGCTCAGGCTCTTCAGTTGGATATTCCCCTCGTTAAGCCATAACAACCCTCACTAAGAAGACATCTATAAAGTCTAGAACTGGGACGGGATGGAAGGTTGCGTTAAAATTCACATGCATTCCACTGGAAAAGTTGAAGAACTACAAGTTGGACATGGCAAAGAATATCCTATCTCTCACCGTCTCGGTCAAAGTTACCGAGCCCCTTAAAAACTCCTAAAGTTCCTAAGGAGAATCTCTCAAAATACTATAGCTTTGCCTAGGAGGAGTCCCTTAAAAATTCTAGATTTTCCTAGAGACACTAGTTCTTTTCCTTGGAAAAAGAGAACTAAGTTTAAGGGGCAACAAACTTAGTCTATACGTTAACTTGGGAGTCCCTAGCTTGAAGGAGTTCCTCTCTCAAGGGAACCACCTGTTTATAAGAGGCCTTGAGTGCTTTCTCCTGAGAGCTCGGTTTAAGAGCAAGACTTGTGTTTGGTCCTTTATTTTGGAATAAACCACCTTAATACTCCATAATGCAGCCTTCATAACATTTTTTCCTCCTAAAGGTGGTTGAAGGCTACTTGGTTTTCCTTATTTGCAGCCGCAACCCTCCTCACATATATCCTTTTGATCGCCCAACGCATCCAGGAATTGGCATACATCATAAAAGCTTGCCAATTAAGAATGTTAAAAGAAGAAATCGCTTAACCAAAACTGAAAAACAAGAGGTTTTGTCCCTATATTGAAAGCCATTTGGCTAGTGATGAAGTCCAATTTTATCTTACGGGCTTGAAAGTCAAGCCTATTCCCGGGATAAAGTCATTAATATCTTGGTTCCTCCAATCTAACTCAACCTTCTATGGTGAAAACACAGGTACATTATCATTGTTACCTATAAAAGATCCCCTTTTATTTATTTGACGACTCTTCGATTATTAAATTAGTGTTGGTTCAAGGAGATATTGATTATACTTTTAAGAAAAAAGACTTTAAAGATTGATCAATCCTTGTAACCAAAGAGAAAAAACTAAACTTGAAGGGATCATCTTCGTTTCCTCCATTTATAGCATCAGATCCTTTTATTCCTTGCAAAGGAAAGGTTGGCTTGTCCTATCAAAATAAAATATCTCTGATTTACGATCACATCTAGATAAATATCTATGATCCATCAGGGGGTATATGGGGCTGCACCCAAGAATAATGGTTTTGATAACTCATAAGACCCACAAGCATCTAGGCTCAGCATCTGGCTGAGCCTGGGATTGACGGGTTTGGCAACTCGCCATACCCATAAGCATCTAGGATTTTTTACGTTTGGTATGTGTTCGGGTGACCTACATGTGGTTTATGATTCGTTGACCTACTTGTTATTTGTGATTGAGTAACTTGTTAGTGGTCCATGATCGAGTGACATGCCCATGGTTTATGATTGGGTAACATGCTCATGGTCTGTAATCGGGTAACCTACCTATAGTTTATGATCGGGTAACTTGCTCGTAGTTCGTGATAAGGTGACTTGCCCATGGTTTTTTATTAGGTAACCTACTTGTGGTTGCGATCGGGTGACTTGTCTATAGTTTGAAAAATATCTACGATTTTTCATGAATAGTTTGTGTTCGAGTAACTTGCCCATGATGTGAGAAATATTTAGGATTTTTCATGAATGATTGATGATGATTGATTGTGTTTTGGATTTTTCCCAATAGATGTTTTGCCTTTATTTTTTGAGATGATTCATCTTCTGATTTTCTTTAGATTGTCCATCGACTTTTAGTCATCTCTAAACTGGATTTCTGATGGTTCATATTTGTTAAACCTTTTTAGCTGCTTTCGAGAAATATTCCTTAAAAATTCAAGAAAATATCTTTATGATATTTATACGTCCATTTTACCTGCTTTGAAATATAGCCCCCTTTCTTTGTGATCTCTTTGTTGCTTGACGGATAAGGTTTGTAATTTTTTAGATAAGTTCTCTTGGCTTTTGACTCTTCAGCCTACTTAGGTTTTGCCCATGTGATTAATATGTTTGATTGTCTCTTTAACACGTAACTTAGACCTTTAAATAATAAATAAAACTTTGCTCATCAAACCATTCTTTGAAAATTGGCGAACTCTCTTAGCCATGATATTGCCCTCTTGGTTAAACAATGCCCTTTAATTTTAGTATTCGTACACCATTGCCTATTTTTTATTTATTTTGATGGAGAAACGTGCTCTATTACTCTCATTTTCTAAAGGAGTTTATCAAATCATTTATTATTAATGATTGTTGTAAATTGTCCCCAGTTCATCAAGTTGTGTTCATCTTTTAAACATTTATCAAAATTCACTCACGTTATAACATTTTAAAGGTATCATGGCCATCCTTTAAAGGGTAAATTGAAACTTTAGCCATCAAAATGCCCTCCAAATATAGCGTTACTCTAATTGTTGATGGAGTTCATCAAGTAGTCCATTATCATATATTGTATTTGAGAAACATTACCTTCATCTAATATGGATATTATACATTATAAGGTCCATAACGTTGCCACTTGGCTGCTTATTTTCTCCAATGACATCTCATAAGTAGTGTCAATCATCATTTTCATTAAGGATTTTACAAACTCGATAAATGCCCTTTTCATTTGAAAATCACTTTCTTGTTTTGGAATCAAATCACAAATTTCAATGATCGTATCCATTCAAGTCTAATTGTTGCAAAGAAATCATGAAGATGTAATTTTGAGAGTGTTTCTTCTATTGTGACCCAAGACATATCTTTCAACACTAAAAAACAACTTTCATGCGTATTTGGTTGAAATTGACAAGATAAGAAGGAAATATCAGCTCAAAATCAGGTTATCCATGGCTTAAATAAATATCCTAAAAATTTTTACTCTTGTATTTTGAAAGCAGAAATTTATTCGATGTTAGCTATTTTGTTTTTTGGCAACTCCCTAAGGGTTTATTTTTAAGAAAAAGATAATTTGATCTTTTTACGTAGGCAAGATTGGAATTAGTGAAGGTATATGGTAAGGTAACTTTTTATTTTTATGGGTTCCAAAGCAAGAGGCTCGAGTAAAAACTCGAGGTTTTGTTTGGGAAAAATTTGTCTTTTATTTTAGCACTCATTTTATCAGCATATATAATAACGAGTAGCTTGTTCGCGATGTTATGATTCTTATGAAAAAATTCTTTATATTTTGAGAGTGTTATTTATCGATTTTGGTTGTTTGCTTGCTTGATCATAAAGGACTTTTAAAGGCATGCAAAACAGTATGTGGCTCTTGGCTATGAAAAAAGAGATGCATAGGCTTAAAATATGTTTTAAGGTTTTAAAGACTTAAGATCACTATCATTATATGTTTATCTTTTTTTCATAATATTTCTTTGATTTTCCTTTTTTGATTGCTTTGGCAGGGCATACTTATTTTTTTTACCTTGATTTGGTATCTTTTTTTTTTCCTTTAGGCATGCCCCCCTAGTATTTGAGTTTTTTTAGGTTTTCTAGCTTTTTATTTTTGAATTTTTTTACCCTCTAGTATAGGGTGTGATCCTAGTCGTGATTGACCCTTGATTTTTGAAATTTTTAATTTTTTTCAATGTGAGTTGTGATCCTAGCTAGAGTTTTTTTTTATGAAAGACTCCTTCAGACTCAACTAGGGACCACAAGGAGATATATTTTTAGAACTTGATAAGATAATAAAGATGACCTTTCAATCATTTTGATTAGAACTGATAAATTTTATCCTTATTTAGTGTAATGATTTAAGACTTTTTTATAAGACTATGTTTTTATGAATCGATGACTAGCAGATCCAACTACATGCGATTATACACACAACTAAGATATAGCTTAAGAGATATGTGATTATGCATCCAACTACATGTTTTCATTTTTCATGCCTGAGGTTCAAGTTTGTTTGGTTAACTTAGAGAGTGAGTTGCGTTGCCAGATTAACCCATTTGTTATCATTTGAACAAGATGCCTGAAACACTATTTTGAACAAACATCGTATTTTTTCCAAAATCAAAAAGCCAATTCACTTTTTAAGGATTATTTTGGAAAAAAAGGTATTTACAAAACTGAATCGGTCATAATGTTTTGAATAGAGCCACGAGACGAATTATGAGGGCCAATAGGTTTCAAAAGAATAAGGATTGCCTCTTTGCATTTTGCATGACATACCTTGAAGTTTGATCATTTTTTCTTTCTCGGTATCTAGTTTTTTTTTTTGTAAAATTGTCCCTTTCTTTCTTCGAGGAATCTATTATTTTCTTATAATTACCCATTTTATCTTTAGCTAACCTCTTGAGTTTGGCCAATTCTTTTTCTATTAGCATATATTTGTTGATCAGTTCATCATGCTTAGCTATTCAAACTCCCAAATCATCCTGGATACCTTTGCTTATTTTTTCGACTACCTCAGTCTTTTTCTACCATTCCTTTATTGTCCTCGAATCTTTCATCAAAGTCATTAATTGTTCTTCCATTTCTTTTAACTATTGGTTCAGGTAATTTCTCATTTTATCCTTTTCTTCTAGTTGCTTTTCCAAGTTCTGTTAATACTCTTTGTTATTACAAAGTTCAATTTTTCACTTCTCTAATTGTTTTCTTACAATCCTTTTTTTTCCTTTTCAGTCCTTCTTTAATTGCTTGCGAAGGCTATATTTTTTATTTTGAGTTTCTAGGATTCTTGGATTTAATCACCCTAGAAAGTCCTTTGTTTGTCCAAATAGTGCATTTTTTTATTGAATGAAGATCCATCCCTGCTTTTTTTTTTTAATTTTTTACATAAAAAACCTTCCTCAATCTTGTCTAATAAGGCTAGCTCTTTTAGAGATGATTGATTTCTGAATAATCCAGTGAAATATGTTAAACCCATAGTTTTAGGTACATATTGTATTCCACCAAGCTATCTTGTTACTAATACCAGTGCATTATCAATGTATCTAGTTATTCCGATCAAGGGGGCCATTCTTTACTACCATAAATCATTATGCAAGATATGTTGTTCATCTATAGTACTTTTCATTTGAAGTTACTTTATAGTAATGCAGTATATTTCTCCACCCATGCTTTCTCATATAAATTATTCCAAGCTTCATTTATAATAATCTTTAATGGTCAAAGATTGAACAACCAAAAGTTATTGAAAATATCTCTTGGTGTTTCAATGTGACTGATAACCTATAAATGCAATATTGAAACACATCATCCCATATCTCCTCTCTCATACGTCCTATAATGATTGAGTGATAGCATGATTTCAACCAAAATTGTAGCAAAAAGGTTAATTTTAGTATGCTCATACTATACAAAATACATTTGCAGCTTTTAAACTAGTGACTCTAGTTTCGAATGGAAACAACACTAGCCTAGATATAGCAAAGACCACTATCTTATACCATTTATTTCCTAGTTTTCCCTTTTTTATATTTTTCTTTATTCTAGCTTCAATGCTTTTCCATTTGAATCCCTTATCAATTATCTTACATTGACCTACCTTTTCCAAGCACAATAATCTAGTTACCTTAGAAACGGTGTTTTTGAACCTCTGTTTAAAGTAGATCTTATAGCTGCTACTTGGAAAATGTAGAATCATGTTGTACTCTTCTAACGTGGGTGTCAAATCAATTTTTTCAAAGGTAAAACACCTATAATTAGGATCCTAAAAATTCAATAATGTTTTTATAGTTGTTGTTTGTCTTGAGAGTCTCATCAACTATACAATCCTCTCATATTGTCTCTCAAATAGGGTCTCATCCACATATCCCACGATAAGTAGCAGTTTCTCCATGTCATTCACAGTATGGTTTATCTTGGTAATTTTTGTTATTCCTCTAACATCGATTATTGGATAATTTCCATCAATTAATTGTGCTAGTTTAGATTCTTGCCTAAATTCTTGAAAAGATGAGTATTTTATAGAAGTCATAATTTCAATCCAAAGTCCTACAATACATGATTTTATATGGTCAGGCTTGCCTTTTAATGCAATATGAGTATTTGGGAACATTTACATATAGGTAGGTTTTAGTCGTTAAATGAAACTTGGGTACGTTTTATATTTAGTCTCAAAAAGGTCTCATATCTGCCTAATGATGGTCATTGTAAGGAACAATACGGGAGTGTTGCAATAAATGGTTAAGACACATATACTTACCATTACCAATCATGCACTCAAATTTGATTTGAATGTTTCACGAGCCTGAACTCTTACTGATAGTTATAGGGCAAACCATTAATCTCTTACCTAACCTAAAAGCTTACGTGTGCTTTAAAAAATTAAAACATGTGATATGTGATGCATAATTTCATATATAATATACAAATACATGAGCAATATGTATAAAAATACATGTCGATGATAAATGTACAGACTAACAAAAATAAAACACAATAATCAAACAAAAAACAAAGCTTAGTGGAGTCATCATTTTATTGCAAGTGTGTGACATCACGATAATCATTTTCCTGGATCGGGATTTTTGGTTTGGAGTGGAAAGAATAAGAAATTCTTGTTCTTTATCAGTTAAAAATGTTTGGGGTCACCAGTAGTATTTTGATCACTATGAATCTTAATTGATTTTCAGAGTCTCACCTAGGTTCATTTATTTTTTTTCTTTTTTTAAGATAATATCTTCTTTTTTTAATTTCATCATTCAGAATTTGATAGAGATTAGACTTTATTATTTTTTTATTAGTTTTCTATAGGATTTTTCAATAATTTTAAAATGACTCGTGTTATCTTAAGTCTTTTTTCTGTTGCTCTTTTTTAAATTTATCTTATTTTTAAAAAAAAATTGGTTTTGAATTAAATTAAATCAATTGCTTAAATATAAGCATGTTATGCCCTACTTCATGAATATTTGTTTTTACTTAAATATAGATTTTCTTTTTTTTTAATTGAATGTTTTTTTTTTCATTTTCAGCCTTTAATATTTTATTTATTAGAATTGAACTCCCTATTATGTTTTGTTTTGGGTTTCATGAGATCATCACGGACTCATGTCTCGAATCACGAATTTCACAGGTTAACCATAGTTAGTCTAAGTTGAGTTAATGTGTCACTGTTTTAATAATTTTTTTGAAGAAATTTATCATTCAATATACTGTCATCTTAATATTTTAAAAAGAGTTTCACCCAGTATGTATTTAATTTCTTACTTCCTAATGTTTTTATAATTTTTTTAAAATTAAAAAAAATAAGTTGAGTTATAGTGTAGCACAGGTCAAGTGTGTAGTCATCTCTAATATATGTATAACAACTTTTTTACATTTTATTTTGATTATCATAGGATGAAATGATAAAGTGCTTCATAAGAAATTATTATATGGACCTATCCATCAACTAAGATTATAAATCAAATTATTAGAATTATTATAAATAATTAAAAATTTTCAAATCATTAAATCATATTTAAAATGTGATTTTTTTAATAGAAGAATCATAATTATAAAATAAAATAATTAACAACACATCAATGTGAAGAAACCTAATTATGTGTTTAAGTATATTATCTTAAATGATGAACTAATTTCAAGTAATCCTCCACCTTAATGAAAGCGTGGATGAAAAGTTATAGCAGTGAATTTTTATTTTATTTTATTAAGATAGTGTTTGATATTATGGTAGTATTTATTTTTTAAATAATTTTTATTAAAAAATACTTCAAAATAATATATTTTCAAAAATTTATTTTTTACATCAAAACAACTAAAAAATATAAAATAAAATTAATTTGAAACAAAAAAAAATCAATTTTTTTTAAAACCACGGAAACAATCGGCTAGCCTGACCGATTAGAATTGTTGTGTACCTATGCTTTTATAAGTGTGCCGAACCTAATCTTTAATTTCTATATAAAAAAAAAATCATTTTTCATAACCTTAAAGGAAATCCGGAAAATAATTTAGGATCTGATCCCGGATGACACTAAAAATATTGATATCCGTTCACCTATTTTCTACACCAAATATATACATTTTTTTTTCGGATAATATTAAAACTGTTGGTAGCATTTAGTTTTTAAAATAAGAAACCTCTGCAATATTGAAAAACTTCAACATTAATAAAATCGTATTACTGAATTTAATGGTTGCATTATTGATTTAGTTTATGAATAGAAGAGGCTTCGGATCAAGAAGACATAAATTTGGAACAACGAAAATGCAAAGCTGCCATTTGGGACTTTAAAATAAGAACATGAAATATATATTTTTTTTAAAAAATAGATAGAACATGAAAATTAAAATTTGTAATCAAATGCATTATTTTTACAAATTAAAAAAAAAACTTTTTCATTTTTTCCATAATAAAGCTTGGGGCTAATCTAAGTACTAAGGAGTGCTTGATTAAGTTTTATTAATGTGTTTTTGAGATATAAAATCACTAATAGAACTGTGGTGTATTAATTTTTTCAATAAATATATTTAATTAATATCAATTGATTTATAACTTTTTTAATTTACATGACATTTGTCCATATTTTTCATAGGAGTAATTTTTAAATTTAAAAAACTAAAAAGGAAAAAAAATAGAATGATAATATACATGGACAAATCATTTAAATACAATAATAATAATAATAATAATTAAAAAAAAAACTGGATCCAACCAATAACATAATCCCAGCCTCAACCGCAAATCAGTAGCCTCATGTCATTGTCAAACTTCCACTGCGAGGACCCACACAGAGAGTCAATAGAAAGCAGAGTGGCGCCATTGTTAACCATAAAAACGGCTGTGGACACCAAATTACAGACGCATCAAACTACTCAAATATCTTTCTTTGTAGTTAACAACATAAAAAATTACAACTCCAACCCAACAAGAAAGAAAGCAAGCCCTTGGAATTTTGTGTTGTTTCTCTATTTCTCTTTCAATGGCTTCTGTGTCTCTGTCTTCTCTATCTTTGGCTCAAACAAGGAGACCAGATGCTGCTGCTCTTACTTTCAGTTCAAGTGATTTGAGGCTTCGTTCAGGTTCTGTTGGGTTTGGTTTGGCAAAGAAGAATCAAAGAGTCTTTGGTTTGGCAAAGAAGAATCAAAGAGTCAGGGTCTCTGTTTGTAGAGCTTCTTCTCTTTTTATTCGTAATCTTGATGCTGATGATTTTAGACACCCTCTTGATAAACAGGTTTCTTTTTACTGGATTATTTATATTGGAAATCCCCTTCTCTTTTTTCTATTTGCAATCGTCTAATTCTTGGTTTTTTTCCCCTTCAGAATACACTGATTTTGAGGGCAATTCCAGGATTAAATGAACTGGGGAAGGTTCTGTTAGGTACTATTAGAATTTCTTTTTGTATGATTAGTGTCTTTATTGACTTGTGCTTTTGTTTTTCCCCCTTTAATTTACTATCTACTGTTCATTTGACTTTGATTTTGCATTTAACACTCGCATTTCTGTAAATTTGGGGCTTGTATATGGTCTTTGTATAGTGGAAAGTTGTGATAAATACAAGCTCTATTTCTCTGAAATGTTCATTTAATGGCTCAGCAGAAGTAAAGGGGATTGTGTTATATGCTATGCACAAGTTATTTGTCATCGATTCCATGATGTAAACCTAGCCTCTCTTTTTTTCTCTTCTTTAGATATAACCATGGTTTCTCGTGCGTGGAAAGATTTGGCTAATGTTTTCTTTGAGTTATATTCTAAGTTGTTTCTTGGAATGCATAATTGCAGGGTCTGTGACAGAGCAAATCATGCTTCTAGAAAATATTGGGACTTCAGTTCTTGTTTCTAAAAATCAGGTAATTGTATGACTCTAGCAAACATTAGAGTTTATGTAGGCTATCTTGTGTGGCTGTAGTTTCTCATGGTACTCCATTAAAAGTGTCATTTGCTGCAGGTTGATTATTTTCAAAATAGTTGTTGAAAGTCCTTTTTTCTATTTACCACATATGATCTTATAATACTTTGCAAACGCTGATTAGTAACCAAATAAGTAAAGAATATAGAAAACTTAAATGTACAAGGTATTTGGTTACGAAGTGAAAACCTTTTGAAGAACTCCTCAGAATATATATATATATATATATATATATATATATATATATAAACCTTCTAAGTCAGTCAAACCCAGTACAGGCAATTTTTTCACTAGTTTAAACAATTACAAGATGAGTATCTTTAAACACAACCCTTTGTGTCTATACTACCTTACTTGATGAGACAGTGATCCATGTTATGTCTCCTACCGCAATAGCTTGATAGTACATCTGATGATCTTCATATTATTGTCATCCTAACTGGAACCTTCAGTTGCTAATAGTTCACATAGGAACTCTCCCTAAAATTCTGCAGGCTTTCCAACTCTTTAGAGATTAATTCTCCTCGAGAATTTCCTACACATTCCTCGTGTGTCAAAAGTACATGTTGTGAAACTCTATATAAACTTCTTAGCTGGTTGGCACACTTGCTTTAGTGTAATTGATACTTTTACGTTTTGAAACTCTCTTCTAAAGCACACGACGCTCTCTTTTCTTCAGACTTAACCTTCCTTATATACATGCCTTATGTGATAAGGATAAAGATAGTCTTCAAGTTTCCTAATCTGTTAAAATTGGTAACAAACTGCTAACGTGTTTTACAAAAACATTGATAAAGTTATCTTCAGATAATTTTTTTTACTTTATCTGAACTTATTTTTTAAATAATCTAAACTAATCAAATAATTAGAGAGAAGATAATGCTAACTAACTTTGATAAATTTTTATCTTAGCCGAATTATCTTTTTACCGGTCGTAAAAAGATCTTCAATAATCTAAGTCAACAAAATAACATTTACAGTTGTAAAGATTCATCTAAAGGGAATATTCACATTGAACATACGTATAAAGCAGTCTGCTGGTATCTGATACATTTGGCATCTTGTGAACTTACTCTTTTGTCCAAGTTTTGTTCATTTGGAGCTCTTATAACATCTTTTCCCTTGTGTGTGTGTGTGTGTGTTTTTGTATCGTAATTCACATCATTTGGGCGTTGACTGCTGTTTTCTTATTTACAGAAAAGAGAATCATAGGTGATTAATACATCAATGCATCTAAGATATGCATTGTAATTCACTTCATAACAATGTTAACATGTTGTCATTGCTGAATTGGCATAAAATATCACTATTTGAAATAGACTCTCTATACGCAGCATTTTCCTGTTATCTGCATATT
>Ga0325400_1002941_pt1 | contig 15197 bp, 10 predicted proteins | sample PopdelMetagenome_2_FD_205662 | JGI IMG/M metagenome (GOLD analysis project Ga0325400, IMG submission 205662) | Populus deltoides microbial communities from Bellville, Georgia, United States - Xylem-PdKOR-R1 | ecosystem: Host-associated > Plants > Phyllosphere > Stem > Wood/Secondary xylem... | reverse complement strand
GGTAAAAGGATCGTCATGAATGGACTAGCATACATTTAGTGTATGTTAGCGGGTAAGGGGATCACCCTGTATTGGCTAGCATACATTTAGTGTATGTTAGGATTCCGGGTAAGGGGATCTCCACGTATTGGCTAACATACATTTAGTGTATGTTAGGATCCCGGGTAAGGGGATCACCATGTATTGGCCAGCATACATTTAGTGTATGTTAGGATATCGGGTAAAGAGATCGCCTTATATCGACTCCTATGGGGTGGTGATGACGATACCAATGAAATTGGTATCGGTAATGTGATAAGCAAAAGTAATCATGTTAATCTTATAAGGTCTAGAATGAAGGTTGATAGTGGCAGAGGGAACGGTTATTAATAGTTTGAATAAGGAAGAGATTTTAATATAAAAAAACTAGAAGGGAGAAGTAAATGAAATATGAATGCATGTTACCCTGTTGAAATTATTAGATATTCATATTGCTATATTTATTGTGATATTCACCTTGCAATAATATGTATTTTGTTTCAGGATCATCGCATGCACGACAGGAGTAGATCCTAGCTTATGTTCCCTTTTTGAAATCTAGGTTTTAGGGAGTATACCCTTTTATTTTGTAAACATGAAAATATTTGTATAACTTAATTTGTATAATAAATGTTTAAACTTGATTGGATGAATTTAACGTTGTAGTTTATATATCCATATTTCATGTCTATGTATCTATATTTATTTAAATTATCCATCCATAATGATATTTTTGTTATATAATGCATATCATAAATATTATGGTTGATAGGTGTGAGTATAATTGTGGAATTGAAACCCAGGATGATTGGGTCGGGAATTAAGTTATAAGATGCAAACTGTTAGAAGTGTAAACAGGTTACATGTCGGTAACTTGGGACCTTCCGGTATAGGGGGGACTCCGTTGAAATTCCGGTAGATGTTAATACGAAGACCATGAATACGTATATACAAAAAAAAATTAACTACTCTGTTTTTTTTATTGACATGAGATTGTTGTTTTATCCCAGAAATGGGGGATGTTACATTTAACCTTGATTTTACACGTTTTATGTGTTTTGACTCGTAAAATTGGATGATTTTACGAGTCAAAACGCATTTTTAACAACCATGAACCATAATATTCATGATATACATTATATAATAACATATCATTATGGATGGATAAAAATATAAACACACAGACATGAAATGTGGTTATATAAACTACAGAGTTAAGTTCATTTAATCAAGTTTAAATATTAATTATACAAATTAAGTTATACAAACATTTCCATGTTGACAAAATACAAGGGTATACTCCCTAGAACCTAGATTACAACAAGGGAACATAAGCTATAATCGACTCCTATAGTGCATGCGATGATCCTGAAACAAAATACATATTATTGTAACATGAATATCACAATAAATATAAGAACATGAATATCTAACAATTTAAAAAGGGTAACATGCATTCATATTTTGTTCACTTCTCCCTTCTGGTTTTCATTAGAATCTCTTCCTTGTTCAACTATTCATAATCGTTCCCTCTCCCATTATCAACCTCCATTCTAGATTTTATAAGATTAATCATGATTATTTATACTTAACACATTACCGATATCAATTTCACTAGTATCATCATCATCTTCCCGTAGGAGTCGATGCAAGGTGATCCCCTTACCCGGGATCCTAACATACATTAAATGTATGCAAGCCAATACATGGTGATCCCCTTACCCGGGATCCTAACATACACTAAATATATGTAAGCCAATACATGGTGATCCCCTTATCCAGGATCCTAACATACACTAAATGTATGTTAGTCCAAACGTGGTGATCCCCTTACCCAGGATCCTAACATACACTAAATGTATGCTAGTTCATGCCTCAAATCACACTTTTCATATTTCCTTTGTCAGCGACAATTTCATCACTTGGCAATTCACACAACAACCTTTCACCTTGAATACATATACATTCAGTAATTCACATTTCACATCGGTAATATATTAAATCATGGAATTTAACTAGAAAGTATAGTTGCGATTCACCTACCTGCAATAGAAGCTCTACTCATGCTCCCTTGTTGCTGTTGTTGCACCATGCTTGTGGTCCCTCCTACATATCACATATTTATCTTATAAGTTTTCCTCACTCAAGGATATGTTTTATAATAACCATATCAACAGCCAATAAGTCTTTCTTTGAGTATTTCTTAATATTTTATGTTTTTCTCATTTCATCCATTAATATTGTTGTTCTTTGTCCAACCATAGTTATCATTCCTTTCTTTATATTTGAATTATTTCTGTTTAAATCCTGAACTATCATTGTCTAGATATTGAACTGTTACTGTCCGACTTCTCCTCAAATGTTTAACTATATCTAGAGTTATATAACTCCATTTCAAGCGAGATTAGTCTTGTTGGAAAGCTAAGACATGAGGCTACAAGTTCTCTGAAGGAAGGAGAACCCAGTTTTGCCTCCAAGACAGCCAAAATTACTCATCAACAAACATTTAGACTGTTACTGTCCAACTGTTATTGTCTTGTTTTTTAACCGTTACTGTCCGACCTCTCCTCAGATTTTTAACTATATATAGAGTTATAGAATTCCATTTCAAACAAGATTGGTCTCGTTAGAAATCTAAGATATGAGGCTACAAGTTCTCTGAAGGAAGGAGAACCCAGTTCTACCTTCAAGACAGTCAAAATTGCTCATCAACGAACCAGACCTACTACCCTACAGGGTTTGTCATGACCTAGTCTCAGTTGGTGACCAATAGCTGCAGTTATATAACTTTAAATTGAGCAAGAAGAATTTCTTTAGTTAGTCAATATCAAAAACTACAATTTCTATGTCAAAATCCAAAACTATAATTAGGAACCTGATCCTAATTCCTTCATCCTCGTACCCGAAATCCCTCTGAAAGTCAAGATACGAAACTGTCAAGATTCGTCAACCTTTCCATTTACACACAAAGCATGAAGTTATTAAATTTAGCAACTCATATGTTTTCCTCAAATCAAGTCTAAGAACTCTAATCTATAATTCAACATCTTACCCGGTACGAATCAAGATTTCGATCTTCAACTCCCTCCTTTTCTTTCTAATGACAGCCGGCCTTCCCCTCTTGTCTTCTTATTCAAAGTTTCTTGTCAATCCCTTGCCAACCAGTGTTTATTCTACCTATAACTCTTAATCTTGGATGAGTTTTTGAAATTTTGGTGTTTCTCTCTTGATTTGTGACAATGGATACAAAAACTCCCTCTTTTCTTTCTTTACAATAGCTGCAAATTTTTAGTGAGAAGAAGAGTATTTATGCTCTATAATTATTCTTATTTGCCCCATTTCTTTTTAGTTTAGTTTATTTTCTTTAATTTAATCCAACCTTGATTTTCCCGGGATTTACAAGCACACTCGATAAGGGGCATGAACCGAGCAACCCTCCATAGAAAGAGGGAGTAGAGGCCAAAATGCCCAAGATTTGCTAGACGAAGATCCCTTATATGACACAGTTTCTTATACCCCAATGAGATCATCTAAACCTTACAGGAAAGAACCGCATAAGTAGGAGAAGACTGAATACCTAATCGAACGGAGGAAGTACCCCTAGTAGAGATGGGCAGCATGAAGGAGTGAAGGCACACCCATCGACCATACCAACGGGGGTCCCCCGCCGTATGTAGACCAAGGACTCCTAGTCCACATAGCTAAAGCAGTGATGGAATGCATGATTAGCTAAGTACAAGACTAGATAGACTGATATATATATATATATATATATATATATATATATATATATATATAAACTGGTACGTTTCAAATAGCAAAGGTTTCGTAGTTAGTAATGATGCCTCAAAGAAAAGACTTAGGTGTAATTTATGTAGCATAGGATGTGATCGCTTATGTGTCAAGATAGTTAAGGACTCACATAGAGAATTACTCGAAACACGACGTGAAGTCAGTTACTATGGTATTTGCTCTAAGAATCTGGAGGCACTAGCAATATGAGTCCCTTTAATTTTGAGGATGAAATTTATATTAAAAGGGGAGAATGTAAACACCCAAAAAGTAAAGTAAAAAACAACTCCACCGTCGCTACAGATTTTTGGATCGGCAATGACATAGTTTGTGGCTGCCGATTTATGAATTGGCAACAACGCAATTTTATTGTCGATTTCTAAATCGGCAACGGCATAGTTTAGCTGCCGATTTCAGAATCAGCAGGGTCAAAGCTTTTGGCTGCTGATTTCTGAATCGGAAGCGATATAGTTTGGCTACCGATTTCTGGATCGACGGCGACACAGTTTGTGGCCATCGATTTATAAATCGGCAGTGACGCAGTTTTGCTACCGATTTCAGAATCGGCAACGGCAAAGCTTTTGGCTATCGATTATGAATCGACAGCGACATAGTTTGTGGCTAACGATTTATAAATCGACAGCAACGCAGTTTTGGTGCCGATTTCAGAATCGGCAGTGGCAAAGCTTTTGGATGCTAATTTATGAATCGACAATGGCACAGTTTTGCTGCTGATTTCAGAATCGGCATCGAAAAAGCTTTGGGCTGTCGATTTATGATTCGTCAGCGATGCAATTTTGCTATTGATTTCAGAATCGGCACCGGCAAAGCTTTTAGCTGCTGATTTCTGAATCGGCAGCAGCACAATTTGGCTATCGATTTATGAATTAGCAATGGCATAATTTTTGCTGATGATTTTTGAATCAGCAGCGACACAGTTTGTGGCTACTAATTTCTGAATCGGCAGCGACGCTGAAAAGCCTTACACAAATTCATGTTGGACCAGGCTATTCTAGATGAGAACAATAGAGGAGATGACCAGCCTTAGATTAACCCAAAAGAGGAATGAGAACAACCTTATCCAGCCTACCAAACACCCCTTTTGCATTTAGGAAGGGTATAAATGCAGCAAGGAGAGAGAAAGGGGCACTCTTTCCAAAAGAGGCTGCATGCTCTTGCCTTCTTCCTCTCTCTAAAAAAAACAGTCAGCTAGCAGCCTTTGCTGTAATAACCTCTCTTCCCAAAGAAAAACCAGCAAACCTAGCTGCATGAATCTTCTTGGAACGTTGGAGAAGAATGGAGGATTAGGGAAAAGCAGAGGTGGCCGAAGGCATGGAAGGAGAAGAAATCAAGACCTCTCCCCAAAAGCCAGCCAGTAAACACCACTACAGCCGCCGCTTCCCCAAGAAGAAAACCTACCAACTAGCTGCATGCACATTCCTTGAGTGTTAGAGAGGAAAAGAGAGTTAGAGAAAAACATAAATGGCCGAAACCATAAAGGGAGATGGGGTGTAACAGACAGCTGAATAAAGGAAGAAGAAGAGGGAAACCATGAGTAGAGGGGAAGAAGCAGCAGAAGAAGAAGATTGCGAGTAGAAGGGGAGAAAAACCTGTTGAATCCTTTCCTAAAACTACCAAAAACAGTAATGTATGAACCAGACCTTTCTCCCCACTTGTTCTTAAGACTTTTGGATTAAAATGATGAAGGAAAACCCCAAAGAGATGACCTAGAATCCTTACACTAGCTGCTAAGTAAATTGGGCTAAAGAATGCATGTAAAACAGGGGTGAATGGGAGGCCAAATTCTAGAACACTTAACAAAGGAAATGGATAATTTAAATACACAAACTGAGGTGGAAGACCGACCTTGGTGAGGGTTTGACAAAATGCAAACACTATGAGAAAAAAAGCAGGAATTATGACCTTGTTAGAACCTTAGACCATGCTAAAGTCAAAACAGAAAACATGTTAGTGCTATTGACTTGATTTCTTATTGTGTTTGATAAAATTGTGTGATAACAGGCTTAAAGTAAGGTTATGTGCAAGATTGTGTGTGTTTGTAACCTTGAAAGCATGCTACAACTGAAACAAGAATCTAATGAAAAAGCATGTGCTGGAATTGAATTTGTATGTGTGTTAATGCTAAAATTGTATGATTCTGCTGGATTCAAAGAACGAATTGTGGTGTCACAACGAATGAGTTTTTGCTGTGAACTGTGTTGTTGGCACCGAATCAGTTTCGCTGCCAAACTGTGTTCTGTCCAGCGAATGAGTTTTCCTTGTGGAATTGTGTGTCAGCAGCGAATCAGTTTCACTACTGAACTGTGGTTTGTAGCGAATCAGTTTCGCTGTCGAATTGTGTTGTCTGCAGTGAAAGAGTTTTCGCTGCCGAATTATGTGTCACCAGCGAATCACTTTCGCTGTCAAAATGTGTTGGCTGCAGCGAATGAGTTTTCGCTGTCGAATTGCGTGTTAGTGGGAATCAATTTCGCTATCGAACTGTGTAGTCTGCAGTGAATCAGTTTTGCTGCCGAACTGTGTTGTCTGTAGTGAATGAGTTTTCACTGCCGAATTGTGTGTCACCAGCGAATCACTTTCGCTGTCGAAATGTGTTGGCTGCAGTGAATGAGTTTTCGCTGCCGAACTGTGTAGTCTACGGCGAATGAGTTTTTACTGCCGAATTGTGTGTCAACAGCAAATCAGTTTCGCTGCCGAACTATATTGTTTGCAGCGAATGAGTTTTCGCTGCCGAATTGTGTGTCACAAACGAATCACTTTCGCTGTCGAAATGTGATGGTTGCAGCAAATGAGTTTTCTCTGCCGAATTGTGCGTCCCAAACAAATCACTTTCGCTGTCGAAATGTGTTGGCTGCAGCGAATGAGTTTTCACTGCCGAATTGTGTGTCACAAGCGAATCACTTTCGCTACCGAAATGTGTTGGCTATTGCGAATGAGTTTTTGCTGTCGAATGTGTGTCCGTAATGAATTAGTTTCGTTGCCGAACTGTGTTGTCCGCAGTGATATAGGTTTTCAGTGCTGCATTTGTGTTGTCTGCAGAGAATCAGGTGTTCGCTGCCAAATTATGTTGTCCGTCATGATTCAAGCTTTTGCTGCCGAATTTGTGTGGTTCGCAGCGAATCGGGTGTTAGCAGCTAAATTGTGTTGTCCACAGCAAATCAAGTGTCCGCTGCTGAATTATGTTGTCTGCAGCGAATCAGATTTTTGCTACCAAATTAGTGTTGTCCGGAGTGAATCAGAGGTTCGCTGCCGAATTGTGTTGTCCGCAATGAATTAGCATTCGTTGCCGAAAGTGTGTTGGTTGCAATGAATTATCATTTGTTGCTGAAGTTGTGTTTTCTGCAGCAAATCAGCATTCGCTGTCGAAGTTGTGATGTCTGCAGTGGAAGTGTGATTCGCTACCAAAATCGAGTTGCTTGTAGTGAATTAGCATTCGTTTTTGAAAACGTGTCGGTTGCAGTGAAGTAGCATTTGCTGCCAAAATTGAGGTGCCTGCATCGAACTAGTTTTCGTTGCCAAAATGTGTGGCTTGCAATGAACTAGTTTTCGCTACCGAATTGTGTGGCCAGCAACAAATTAGTTTCACTGCTGATTTTTCTATAATAGTTCCCCATGCAGAAATGACTTAAATGCTTGTGACAATTTCATTGTATGATGGTGTAAAATGTGGAACACTTGAATGTGAAAATATGAACTCTTGAAATAAGTTTGGTGATGAATATGATTTAAGGATGCAAATGTACTGATTTGTGACCATTGATGTCTTAGGTGGTGTGGCCGGGATCGAACCATCGCCAAGACAAGGACAACCCGCAAGTGGAGTAGGTAGGTGGTTTCCACCTTTTTCTCATATAATGTTTATGTTTGGAAATGATTTACTTATGGTGATATTTTATTAAATCCTTGTGGAATGATGAAACAACGAATGAAGTGTTTGATTGAATTCTTGATGATTGTCAAAACGACTATGAAACGTCGATTGAGTTCTTGATGAATGTTGAAACAATGACAAAAATGTTAATGTTTTGAAATGACCTGTTTGAGGTAGATATATTATTGTGTTGTGATGAATAGTAAACTGACTATGAGGTGTTAATTGGGCTACTATGAATTTCAATTGCTGATGAATAGTAGTATGAGTATTACGAAAGATCTACTATTGTATTTTATTGAATGTATTTGTGATGAATGGTTATATGAGTATTATGAAGGATCTATTGTTGTATTTTATCGAATGTAATTCTGACGAATGGTTATATGAGTCTTACGAAAGATCTACCATTTTATTATATTGAATGTAATTCTGACAAATAATTGCATGAGTATTATGAATGATCTACCATTTTGTTATATTGAATGTAATCGTGACGAATGATTGTATGAGTATTATGAAGGATCAACCATTATTATATTGAATATACTTGTGATGCATGATTGTATAAGCATTACGAAGAATCTACCATTGTATTATACGAATGAAATTGTCACGAATGGTTGTATGAGTATTATAAGGGATCTATTGTTGTATTGTATTGTACATTAACTTTCACGAATGGTTGGATGAGTAATACGAAGGGTGCATTGTTGTGTTATACTGAATGCTAAACTGTTATGGAATGTTTGTTTGTGTATTACAAAAGACGTATTATCTTGTTACTAAATGTTAAACTATTATGGAACACTCATAGAAGTATCACGAAGGGTCTACTATTATGTTGCAGTGAATGTCAAGTTGTTACGAACTGTTTGAATGAGCAATTCAAGGGATATTACATGTTATAGTGATTTTATAAACTGCCTCTAGAACATTTGATTGGTTGATTGATTAACTTCGGCTAGTGTCATCCAAAGCGGATGATGGGGACAAATGATTGATTAGTTTTGGTTAATGGCATCCGAAGGGATAACTGCAATAAGCCAATAACTTATTGATTAGCTACGACTAATAGCATCTGAATGGATGACCAGAACAAATGATTGATTAGCTTCAGTTAATGGCATCTAAAGATATGACCGGGATAAATGATTGATTAGCTACGGCTAACGACATCCAAAGCGGATGACCAAGACAAATGATTGATTAGCTACGGCTAATGGCATCCGAATGAATGACCGGAACAATAGATTGATTAGCTTTAGCTAATGACATCTGAATAGATGACCGAAATAAATTATTAATTAGCTATGGCTAATGGCATCCTAAGCGGATAACTGGGACAAATGATTAATTAACTTCGGCTAATGGCATCCGAAGGGATGGCCGGGATAAATGATTGATTAGCTTCAGCTAATGGCATCTAAATTGAAGGCAGGGATGAATGATTGATTAGCTATGGTTAATGGCATCCAAAGTGGATGGCCAAGATGAATAAATGATTAGCTTCGGCTAATGGCACCCTAAGGGGATGACCGGGATGAATAATTGATTAGCTTCGGCTAATGGCATCTAAAATGGATGACTAGGATGAATAAATGATTAACTTTGGCTAATGTCATTCTAAATGTATGACCGGGAAGAACAAATGACTAGCTTCGACTAATAGCATCCTAAATGGATGATCGGGATGAACAAATGATTAACCTTGGCTAATGGCATCCTAAATGGATGACTGGGATGAATAAATGGTTAGCTTACACTAATACATCCTAAGTGGATGACCGGGATGAGTAAACGATTGGCTTATGCTAATGGCATCCTAAGAGGATAGGCGGATTTGTGAGTTATGAGTTAGTTTCAAGAATTAATGTGTTCATGTATACTATGTTTTGTATATACAAAGTATATGAAAGAACTACGATTATTATGTTTTAACCAGAGAATAATGTTAGTTTGCCTAACGGTATTCGAGATGAATGATCGGGTTTGAGTATTGTAACTAGCCTCGATAATTGACGAATTATTAATGGTGATATTTACATAAGTAAGGGGAAATGATAGAATTACGCTCTTTTGGTCCATGAATGAAATGTAACACTAATATTGGTTTATTATGTTTTTAGATTGCCTATAATGCTTGAAATTATCTTGTGCTGTAACAGGGACATCATACCAACATGGTGCGTAAGGAAATCCATTTCGCAGCTCATATATTTTGAAAAGAAATATATATTTGCACGTTACGGGTGATATGAGTTCTGTAGGAACAGACGTGTTAATCACTTAATTAGTCACTTCATCCCTTTTGTAAAGACTAGCAATGAAAAATTCAAATGGAACACAAATGTGAATGCACGAATATGTTGATATGATGTGTATGAATATACATATGAGGTATTCACCTTGTGAGGATGTCATATTGTGAAATTATATGAGGTCAGGATAACGAAAGTCTAGTTATGTAACTTGTTGTTCGACATTCTTATATGAACTCGTGATGATAACGAGACTAGAACAGGAATGTGAATTTATAAGTATGTCAATATGATGTAATGTAAACCTATAAGTATGGAAATATAATATTATGGGCACAAGTATTGACAATCCATTTTATGGGAACGTTGGCTTACATTATCCTACGTAGATCGTGCCTTGTTAATGAACAAAATGCAATGGTAAATCTGAAGAATGATATGGTGAAAACATCCAGATACTGGACGATAAAAAAAAAATTCTATCGATTTTGGCCTTGAAAAAGTTAGGTCATTACAACTAGGAACTCATATTGTCCATATTAAGTCCTAAATGTCGTATTTGACACATCTTCCTCTTTGATCCTCAATTGGTAATATCCTGATCTTAGGTTTATTTTGGTAACACCATAGCTACCTTCAATTGATCAAACCAGTCATCTATCCATGGAAGTTGATATTTATTCTCCACAGTCACCTTATTTAACATCTACAATGAATGCAGAGCCTAATTGTTCCATCTTTCTTCTTCACAAACAAGACTGAAGCTTCCTAGGATGAATTACTTGGTCATATAAACCTTTTTTCTAACAAATCCTGTAATTGGACCTTCAACTTCACCAATTCTATATGTAACATCCCCCATTCCAGGATAAAAAACAACAATCTCATGTCAACCGAATAACAGAGTAATGAATTATATATATATATATATTCATGGTTTTCGTATTAAAATCTACCGAAATTTCGACGGAGTCCCCCCTATACCGGAAGGTCCTAAATTATCGACATGTAACCTGTTTACACTTCTAATAGCTCGCATCTCATAACTTAATCCCGACCCAATCATCTTGGGTTTCAAGTTCACAAATATTCTCACACCTATCAACCACAAAATTTATGATATACGTTATATAACAAAATATCATTATAGATGGATAAAAAAATATAAATACATAGACATGAAATATAGAGTATTTCATTAATTAAGTTCATTCAATCAAGTTTAAACATTAATTATACAAATTAAGTTATACAAACATTTTCATGTTTACAAAATACAAGGGTATACTCCTTAAAACCTAAATTATAAGAAGGGAACATAAGCTAGAATCTACTCCTTTCGTGCATGCGATGATCCTAAAACAAAATACATATTATTGAAAGGTGAATATCACATAAATATAATAACATGAATATCTAACAATTTCAACAGGGTAACATGCATTTATATTTTGTTCACTTCTCCCTTTTGGTTTTCATTAGAATCTCTTCATTATTAAACTATTAATAATCGTTCCCTCTTCCACTATTAAACTCCATTCTAGACTTTATAAAATCAAACATGATTATTTTTGTTTAACACATTACCGATACCAATTTCACTGGTATCATCATCATCACCCCGTAGGAGTCGATGCAAGGTGATCCCCTTACCCGGGATCGTAACATACACTAAATGTATGTTAGTTAATACATGGTTGATCCCCTTATCCAGAATCCTAACATACACTAAATGTATGCTAGCCAATACATGGGGATCTATGCTAGCCAATACATGGTGATCCCCTTACCCAGGATCCTAACATACACTAAATGTATGTTAGTCCAAACGTGGCGATCCTCTTACCCAGGATCCTAACATATGCTAAATGTATGCTAGTTTATGCCTCAAATCACACTTCTCATATTTCCTTTGTCAATGATAATTTCATCACTTGGCAATTCACACAACAACATTTCCCCTTGAATACACATACATTCAGTAATTCACATTTCACATTGGGAATATATATTAAATCATGGAATTTAACTAGAAGGTATATGTGCGATTCACCTACCTACAATAGAAGCTTTACTCGTGCTCCTCTGTTGCTGCTGTTGCACCACACCTGTGGTCTCTCCTGCAAATCACAGGTTCATCTCATAAATTTTCCTCACTCAATGATATGTTTTATAATAACCATATCAACAGCCAATAAGTCTTTCTTTCAGTCATTTCTTAATATTTTACATTTTTCTCATTTCACCCATTAATATTGTCGTTCTTTGTCCAACCACATTTATCATTCCTTTTTTTATATTTGAATTGTTTCTGTTTAAATCTCGAACTATCACTGTCTAGACATTGAACTATTACTGTCTGATCTCTCTTCAGATTTTTAACTATATCTAGAGTTATAGAACTCTGATTCATGCAAGATTAGTCTCGTTGGAAAGTTAAAACATGAAGCTATAAATTCTCTGAAGAAAGAGAACCTAGTTCAGCCTTTAAGACAGTCAAAATTGCTCATTGACAAACATTTGGATTGTTACTGTCCAATTGTTACTGTCTCATTTTTAAACTGTTACTATCTGACCTCTCGTCAGATTTTTAACTATACCTGGAGTTATAGAACTTCGATTCAAGCGAGATTAGTCTTGTTGGAAAGCTAAGACATGAAGCTACAAGTTCTCTGAAGGAAGGAGAACCCAGTTCTACCTCTAAGATAGTCAAAATTGTTCATGAACAAACATTTAGACTGCTAGTGTCCAACTGTTACTGTCTCATTTTTAAACTGTTACTGTCTGACCTCTCCTCAGAGTTTTAACTATATCTAGAGTTATAGATCTCTGATTCAAGCAAGATTAGTTTTGTTGAAAAGCTAAGACATGAGGCTACAAGTTCTCTGAGGAAGGAGAACCAGTTATGCCTCTAAGACAGTCAAAATTGCTCATCAAGAAACATTTGGACTGTTACTATCAAACTGTTACTGTCTCGTTTTTTAATTATTACTGTCTGACCTCTCCTTAGAATTTTAACTACATCTGGAGTTATAAAACTCCGATTCAAGTAAGATTAGTCTCGTTGGAAAGCTAATACATGAGGCTACAAGTTCTCTGAAGGAAGGAGAACCCAGTTTTGCCTCTAAGACAATCAAAATTGCTCATCAATAAACTTTTGGATTGTTACTGTCCAACTTTTACTGTCTCATTTTTTCCAACTGTTACTGTCTGACCTCTCCTTATATTTTTAACTATATCTAGAGTTATAGAACTTTGATTCAGGCGAGATTAGTCTTATTGGAAAGCTAAGACATGAGGCTACAAGTTCTCTGAGGGAAGGAGAACCTAATTATGCCTCTAAGACAGTCAAAATTGCTCATCAACAAACATTTGAACTGTTACTATCCAACTATTACTGTCTCTTTTTTTAACTGTTACTATCTGACCTCTCCTTAGAGTTTTAACTATATCTAGAGTTATAGAACTCCGATTCAAGCAAGATTAGTCTCGTTGGAAAGCTAATACTTGAAGCTACAGGTTCTCTAAGTAAGGAGAACCCAGTTCTGCCTCTAAGACAGTCAAAATTGCTTATCAACAAACATTTGGACTGTTACTCTCTCATTTTTGAACTGTTACTGTCTGACCTCTCCTTAGATTTTTAACAATATCTGGAGTTATAAAACTCCGATTCAAGCGAGATTTGTCTAGTTGGAAAGCTAAGATATGAGACTATAAGTTCTCTGAGAAAGGAGAATCCAGTTCTGCCTCTAAGACAGTCAAAATTGCTCATCGACAAACATTTGGATTGTTACTGTCTAACTGTTACCGTCTCATTTTTGAACTATTACTGTCTGACCTCTCCTTAGATTTTTAACTATACCTAGAGTTATAGAACTCAAATCTATAATTTAACATCCAGGCATCAATTCATAATCGACTTTAAAATGACTCATGAGACCATGTTTAAAATACCTTACCTGGTACGAATCAAGGTTTCGATCCCTCCTTTTCTTTCTAATGACAGTCAGCCCTCCCCTCTTCTCTTCTTGTTAAATTTTTCTTGTTAATCACTTGCCCACCAGTGTTTATTCTACCTATAACCCTTAATCTTGGATGGGTTCTTGAAATATTGGTGTTTCTCTCTTGATCTGTAAAAATGAATACAAAAACTCCATCTTTTCTTTCTTCATGATAGCTGCAGATTTGTTTTTGGTGAGAAGAGGAGTATTTATGCTCTATAATTATTTTTATTTGCATTTAGGCTCCATTTTCTTTAAGTGTATTCATTTTGCCCCAACTTCTTTTTAGTTTAGTTTATTTTTTTAATTTAATCCAGCCTTGATTTTCTCGGGATTTACACTATAGGTGTCATCCTATAAGAAGATTGAGCTATGGAAGATACCCTAGGTAACACATTAATAGAAACCTTAACTTCCCTCACTAGAGGTAATCTTGGCAATTTTTCCAGAAATGCATCAGGAAACTCTCTTACTATATGAATACTACTTAGCTATGTGTTATCTCTCTTTGAGTTTATTACATAAGTGGGATATGCCCCACTCCCCTTTCGTGACAGCTTCCCTAATAGTCATGGCTGAGATGACACAACTTGGTATAACATTTTATCCTCTAAAAATCACTCTTTTACCATCTAATCCCTGAAGATTTATTGTTTTTCAAAAACAATCCATTTAGGCTTTATAGGTTCTGACACGATCAAAGATTTGATGTCTTATCCCAAGTGCAGGAGTGTCACAGTAATAAATAACCCGCCAAGACCGGGGTCGAACCACAAAGAGGTTAATTGTATAAATTATAATTAATAAAACAACAACAATAATAACAACAATAATAGTAATAGTAATAATAAAATTAATAGTAATAGTAATAATAACAATACTCAGTACGTGGCGTTGTTATACCTGAGAATGATCTCAAAGATCGGGTCACAGGTTTCCAGCCTATATACTGAGTTTATGAAAAGATCAAAGAGATATATTATATAATATAAACAGATTTCTGATGCGAATGAACAAGGCAAGACCAACAATGTCAGGATCCTTGATCAAACACAGAGTACATAAAATATAACACGAATAATACTAATAATAACAATAACAATAACAATAATAATAATAATAATAATAATAATAATAATAATAATAATAATAATAATAATAGCAATATTAGTAGTAGTAGTAGTAGTAGTAGTAGTACTAATAATAATAAAGAAGAAGAGGAAGAAATTAATGAGA
>Ga0325400_1002936_pt1 | contig 15207 bp, 13 predicted proteins | sample PopdelMetagenome_2_FD_205662 | JGI IMG/M metagenome (GOLD analysis project Ga0325400, IMG submission 205662) | Populus deltoides microbial communities from Bellville, Georgia, United States - Xylem-PdKOR-R1 | ecosystem: Host-associated > Plants > Phyllosphere > Stem > Wood/Secondary xylem... | reverse complement strand
AAATGCCCTCTTGATAATTGAGTGCACAGTCAAAAGGAGCCGTACAAGAGGTACTTCCTTGTTTTATTTAGGCTTAAAAAGTTTGACAAATATTACCAAATTAATTGTTATTATTATGAATATTAGCAGCATATTTTATCTTTTGAATGTGGAGAGCTGTAGATTTGACTAACATGTCTCTTTCGCTTGACCCTCTAGAAATGGTCGGTTGGAGAATTGATACCTTCTCATGTCAATTCTTTTTTATTTTTTTTAAATAATAAAAATTTAAAATTCTAGGTAGAGGTTGAACTGCTGCTGCTTGAAAATTTTAAGATGTTTTTTATTTAAAAATATATTAAAATAATTTATTTTTTATTTTTTAAAATTTAATATATCAAAACAATACAAAAATATTAAAAAAAATTATACTGAAGTAAGAATAAAAAAATTTTCTTTTAAAAAGCAAGCCACCTAAGCGTGATCAACAAGATTTTCATAGATTGTGCTTCTTGCAAGTGGAGAATGACAAGACCTAAATCCCTCTCCTTTTGTGATCCCACCGGAGAATTATATCATGATTTGATTATAGGAGAGTTGATAATAAATCCATGCAGCATCTGAAAGTATTCCCTATGGGAAACCAAAAAAACTTAGCTGTTGGGAGTAACTAATTAGCTAATAAAAATATGATAAATTAATCCCAATTATTTTTCTCCACTTATATGCTAATTTGCAAAAGATTTTATATACTTCCCATGTTATTTGAAGAAGAAGAAGAAAACCCAACGTTGTTTGTAGTCTTGCGATGCTTGTTTGGATCTTGGAGTTTGTTTTCCATGTGAATTTTCAATGAAATTCTCATCTCATGTAGGAGACAAGCAAGTAGTGGGCATAGTAGAAAGAAAGAAAGAGAAGGAGAGAATCATTTTATATACGACAGCAAGTTCACAGAGCATTACAAATGGGTTATATTCCCTCATCAGCAATCAGAACCATCCTAAATGGTGAGGACTGTGTTTTCATTAATGTACGCAGGAGAAGGTTATGGTCCTTGATTTTGGTTCTCCGTTAGGGTCCACCCTTCTACTTTTAGGGTTTTGAAAAGAGCCTTTTGACCATTTGAACAAATAAGAGATGGACACGGGTTGATTTGGAAGCTTAAAGTGAGCAGACAGAGATTAATGGAGGTGGTGAGGAAAGTAAGAAAGATGCGTTTTGTTCTTCTTTCAATTATGTACACCTCTTCAGAGAGATTCTTGAGAGCTGGCTCACGTAGTTTTTTTTGGAAGCCAGGACTCTATATAATTTTCCTAATACTAGAGAGACTCTTTTTGCATGCAGTTATTTCAAGGCACACCGCAGGTTGCACCATAACAGAAACATCTTTTTTGATGTTTTTGTTGCTAAAACGCAGGTGCAACCGCAGTGCTGAGTAGCTTTTTTCAAAGAAAAGTCAGAATAATAGAGTGATCTATCTACTTTTTTCTCCTCTTGGGCATGACCCTACTTAGATTCCAAGCTCCAGCAGGATATGGAGTTGATGCATGGGATAGCAGACACCCACTTTCGAAAGTGGCTAGAGCACATATATACCTATCTCTCCCCACCCTAACTCGAAGGGACTGAAACCTCCTTCACAATAAAATTAATAAAATAAAATAAAATATAAAGAGTGGACACAATTAGGGTTGGCTCTGAGCTCATGCCCAATCCTTTGTTGATTGTCATATTTCTTCATGGTAGCAGGTATAGATCAGTATAGATGGAGGTGGGAGTTGGGACCATGCATGTACCTCTGTATTAAGACAAGACATCAAGATTAGGGCAAGAAAAAGGAGTCGGATATTGGACCAGATATCCAATACAGAGTCCCACTATCCTCATATTCGACCTTGCAATACTTCTCTCTTTTTATTAAAACTAATTCCCATATGACTTTTTAATTTTCTAAAGATAGCTTTAATACACATCTTGGTCAACTATATATGAAAAAAGTTTAAACTAATATTATTAAACTTGGTATGGTAGGTAAACTCGAGATCTAGTTGATCAAAACTTCATTCGATTCAGGTTTATTAAAAAATAAAAATTAATCTGATTAAAACTCCAAATTAATCCGCTAAAACTTGTTGCTCATGGTTTAAACAAATGTGATTAAGCTCTTTTTTGTTTCTTCAAAGGTTTGTATTCGATTTTCTTATATATATATATATATATATATATATATATATATATATATATATATATGTAAGAAAAAACCCTCCAACTAAACTATTTAAGCAGGGGTGTAATATTACGAGTATTAATTAGCTGTGGAGATTTTCCATTTCTTGCAATAGATTATGAATCAACATGGATGATCTTCAATATATTAATGATTAGTTAAAGTATTTCTGAAACCGTGAAAGGATCCCTTGATTGCTCACGGGAATGGACCAAGCAAGACAATCAAAGATTAATGAGAAGCCTTTTTCTCTATAGAATTGATTGGAGAAGACACGTGAATGTTCATGAGACAAAAACTATATAGATAAAAAAAAAAGAAAGATTAATACATAATAAATCTTGTTCTAAATGGTAACCACCACTCAGAGCATGCCAGGTAGAGCTACAAGACTCGTGCTTAAGACTCTATAGATGCATGCCATCACATGTTTTTCTCCCTTCCTCCATGGATTCAAAGCTACAAATTAAATTGCGTCCATCACGAGCAGAGAATTGAAGAGCAAAATGACATGCGAAGGGAGGGGCTAGCTAGTTGTGGTGTAGAGCTGCTTCCATGTGACACTGTCACAAGCATTAATGCCTCATATCTATATGAATTAAACACCCCCAAGAACCAAAATCCATGTCGAGGATCAGTCCTTGTCAAAGAGATCTCTTTTCATTATCTTACGAGAATCTGAGCTCAAAAAGAAAGGGCTGAGTCTGTCTGCCTGCGTGTGTGAGAGAGAGAGAGAGAGGGAGGGAGGGAAGTCATGGAAGGTATGATTTCTAATAGTGTCCATGGAAGAAGACCCGCTAGGGATTTAAAGTGGAAGAATTGGTATGGCTTTTTGCTACAAACTAAATTGCGTCCATCACGAGCAGAGAAGTCAAGAGCAAAATGACTTGCAAAGGGGTAGAGCTGCTTCGATGTGACATTGTCACGAGCATTAATGCTTCATATCTATATGTATGAAACACCCCCACGAACCAAAATCCATGTCGAGGATCAGTCCTTGTAAAAGAGATCTCTTCTCATTATCTTACGAGAATCTGAGCTAAAATAGAAAGGGCTGTGTCTGTCTCCCTGCGTGTGAGAGAGAGGGAGGGAGAAGTCATGGAAGGTATGATTTCTAATAGTGTCCATGGAAGAAGACCCACTAGAGATTTAAAGTGGAAGATTTGGTATGGCTTTTTGCTATCGGCCATTTCCTTTCTCTAGTGGATGGTGATGGTGGCTAGGAGTGGACAGACCCTATAAAGATAGGGTCTTCCTTACACTTTAGCACCCAAAGGCCAACTGAACACAATTAGAAAATTAACAAAGAGCTTGCTTGCGAGCTCTGCATGTGAATAGCACTTGTATAGCAAAACAAAAGGTTCTCCATTTTTGTTCTCAGAGTCTACTAATTGGATTCGGATGCTGTCACTATTCTTCCATATGATTCACTAAATATTTTTTTCTTCACTTTTTCTACCGTCCATTTCTTCAACTCTTCTTGAAAATCCATGACAGATAGATGTCCTTTTCCACATTTAATTTCCCCATTTTCTGGTGGTGCAAGTGTTGCAGCACTGCATAATACAGGCTCATATCCTATGAACAACAGATGTGCAGTACTGGTTATCTTTTTGTGTTCCTTTTCTCCCCGACTGGCCATATGCCGATGTAGTTGACTCAGCAGGCAAGATAGTGATCCAATAAATGAAGGGCGATAAATTTTTTTTTCCTTGAGCTACATAGCAGGGACCAAGCCAGAACACGAATCCAAATGGTTAATGCAAACCCAATTTAATAAATGTTCAAAAGAGATAGTAATCCCAAGCAACCATTCTTCAAAGAATTAACATCAATCATGTTTCAACCATTGGCTCAGGGCCGGATGTCTCTGCACGAGATCTATTTGATTGACGAACAGAGTTGAAAAGGATGTCCTTGATAACCTAGGCATAAAAAGGAAAGAAAAAAAATAAAATTAGCCTAAATAATAAAACTGTTCAAAGTTAGGTAAGCATCTAAAAATTGGACCGGCCAGTTACCTGTGACATCAGACCATGGACCTGCTCCACAGTTATCTTAGCACTATCACGAGTAATTTTTGCAAGTTGAGATTCTTCCTGCAATTTAGAAAAAAAATCCAAAATAAAGTCAGAGAGAGACAGGACCATAAATGATAAAAATAACAGATGTTTAAGATGCAAAAGTAACTGAATAGAACAAAAGAAATGTAGAATTAAGAAGAAAATGTAAGGATGCATGGGACACAGCTAGCACCCATTAAGGACGTGGATCCTAAGATGATAATTGAAGATGGCAAATCTAAGTAACAATTTATCTTCAAGTTGTAATTCATAAAAAACAAAGTCAGTCTTCTGTGCCCTGCCTTTTCCCCAACAAGTAATTACAACAAGAGAGGGAGGTGGATGGAATCTTTGGCCAAAGAAATTTCCATAATGTTCCTATGTGTGGAATTTGATGTGATTTTTTTCACATACATGACATGTTAACATTAAACATAACTTATGCAAGCCAATGTCCTCTTATTGAGGGCTAAGCGTTTTCACTGAGCAGAAAAGAAAATAAAAAAGTTTCATGACCAAAGCAATGTGCGGTAACACATCTTAAGGTAAATGTAGTGCATAGTTGTATACCCACATGCGTAAAGTTTAAAGCAGGTACAAAACATCTATGTTGAATGATGGTGACACGTTTAGAGGCTGTCTTACAGTTCAATGGATATTTTTGCCAACACTGTTTGCATCAGTTTCTACTGATCAATGCAAGAAAACTGAAGCGACCCTCTCGGTTGAATGCATCAAATATACATTTTTAGGCACATAGTATGTCACTTCTCACAAATAATTATCTATGCAAAAGACAACATTCAGCAGAACACACAGAGCAAGCCTTATGTACTGTTCCTCTTGTTGAGATAAGGGTAAACTATCTTTAGAGATGTCCCATCAGAAAAGCACTATTTAGTTTTGCATGCCATATATCAAAAGAAATACCGAATATAATGCATAATAGTCACTTGGAAACAATTTATGTTTCACAGAAAGACGTGATTTTTTGTGGTGCAATTAGATTAAAGAGCCTACATCAGCAGAGTTAACAATCATACTTTTGAATTAACATAGATATAACGATATCAATGAAGAGTATACTCACATCTTTCTTTCTTTGAGGAGCCATTAATGGTCCCAATCGAGAATGTGCCAATTGATTCTCTGCATGCTCCAGCTTCTCAGCTGCATGGCAAATGGATGATTATTTCATCTTGATAGACAATTCGAATATCTCGTCTTTTCATCTCACATATAAGCCACTGGTACTCGTGGACTTTGAGTACCTCGTCTTTCAACTATTTACAGCTATACTTTTCTCTAATCATGACATGAAGTAGAAGAAAATTGTGCAAAATAAATATAAACCAAAAACTTTGAAATTACCTAGATCAGAAATTTGCCCCGCAACATAGTCTCCATTGCCTAAGAGAGGTGAAGATGAAAGTGTATTCACCCAGTATTTGTTCCACAAAAGATCCAAGAGGTGGCAATCAAGAGAAGACTTGAAATAAGTTATATCCAAAGCATAATACTGCAAAACAAAGTAGCATTAGCCAACAATGGAATACTATGAAACCATAAGGCCAAGCAGTCAAGGCCAATATAATAACCTGTTTGCAATGAACTCCAAAGTCCTCGATCTTATTAAGAGGAATAGTTTGGTATTCAGAAACAGGATCATCTGGAGGTTTGTATCCTTCTGGATATGTCCTGAATGCCCCAATCTCAACTTTCCCCGCTGAGACAGTCCTTGTTGGATCAATAACAACTGCCAAAAACGGCTCCTGAAATTGCTGGTTAAGCATTTGGGTTGAAACATCAATACCTGAAAGCCAGCATCCATAGCCAGGATGTGAGTGATACCACCCAACAACATTCTCCAAACGTCCAGCCTGCATAAACACCACTTTTCTGTCAAAAAAAGGCCCAAGTAGATTGGAAGCAATGAAAATAAATGGATTACAAAAAAAGCAGATTAAAAATAATGCTTCTATGCACCTTTAAAAACTATTAAAAGGAGTCCATTTATATGCCAATGCAAAATGTGGAACCTTGTGCACCACTGTTCAATAGTTAATTTCTACGCTTCCAAGTAATAACATGTAATAAAATTTACATTTTAGATTCAGCTAGTGGTGGCTAAAGCATAACAGCAAATCTATCCATGTTTAGTGTTCCCTTGAATCTAAAAGATACAGAAAAGACAAGCTACTGAGACTACATGAATTTCCCTGAAAATCAACTCAACTATCAGATATCAAGGTTTCAGACATAAAGCCGCAATGTATGCACACACGCATTTGGCTAACAATTAAATTTGGGCTACCAACTATTTTGAATCAAGTCTTCTCAGGATTTAGCTTCAAGTTATGGTTTTTCATTAGGGATTCCACGCACACTTCACAGGTATAAAGCTAGAATTTTCCTTTTCCAAACATATAAAAATTTGACAATGCAGCCATTCTCTACACATAACCAGTAAAGCCCTAAACCCTAATCATCCAAAAGATTCATGTAAAATATACACACAAATTCATTAAATCAAACCATGCCCATATCTTACAACCACGTTAGGGATGCAGCTATTTTCAAACCAGGACTTAGTTGACTAAAGGTCCAGTTAGAGTTTTAGACAACTTCATGAAATCAAATTAGCAATTCCACAAACACTCTAAAACCTAGTTTCTACATTTTCCTCAAAATTACAAAATTTCACCAATGCAACCATTATCTGCTCTTAATAACCACAGCAATACAAACGCCAATACCCTAAAAAATCCTCTAATAACACAAAAGGTAATAATTTTATATTCTGAGACTGATCCTCAATTCAATTAAGCTCCAAATCAGGGTTCAAAACACTCACTTTTCTAACTCAAATTATAAATTCAAGGTTCCACTCCTCCTGCCAAATCACAAATTTCCAACAATGCAACCACTCTCTGCACACATAACCACCACAACAATACAAACCCCAAAACCCTAATCACCCAAAAAAAATTAAAATCCAAAACCCTTACAATCCAAAATACCCCCTCCCAAAAAAAGAAGAAGCAATGATCTTTAAATTGAAAACCCAAGAATAAAATAAAAAATCAAAAGCAATAAGCAAGCAAACCTGTTTATTAGTCTGAGAATAATCAACCATATACTCATAAGCATCAGCCTGAGCATTAACCCTCGTCTCCGTCCCTTCGACAGGAAGAGCAAAAGCATCCATAACAATAATAGAATCCCCATCAGTTTTCCCTTGCATTAGCCCCATAACTTCAATAGTCCCGCCTGATCGAGCATGGACAACCATCTTTAACAAAGCAAGAGCAGAGATCCTCACTCGTCTAAAATAATTCGGATCGTTCGACCACGGTTTTTCTTGCAGGAACTTCGCTTGTGCTGCATCATCGTAGTGAAAAATCGCGTCCGATAAAAAAGAAGTGTCTGGTGCTGTTGTTGGGGTTGATGTGTCGATGGTTTTAATGTTGTTTTCGAGCTCCCAGGTTTTTTGGGCTATCGAGGAAGAAGAAGAAGGATAGGGATCCATGGTGGTGTGTTTTCTGCTATTTTGAGGAATTTTTCTTTTAGAGGGAGGAGAGTTTATGTAAGAGAGGGCATAGAGTGTCGATAGTACTGGTCAGCGGGCGACCGGTCGGGTTGAAGGTTTATGTAAGGTGGGTTTGTTCCTGAATCCGGCCCGGCCCGGCCCGTATTAGGATAACTTTTCTCTCTCTTTCCTTTAAAGCTGGGAAACTTTTTAGGGGGGGTGAAGATAACAAAAAAAAAAAACATTTTAGAGGGTAAAAACTTAAATTTTATTAGTTTAGATTTTAAATTTTATATTTTTTTTAGAGCAAGAATTATTATATATATATATATATATATATGATTCAGTCAAATTTAGATCAAATTATACTAAATTAACTAAATGGATTTGATTTAATTGAAAAAATCTATTATATCAACTCTTTAACTGGTTTAATTTCAAATATAGTCTAATTAAATATTTGGAAATAAAGTTTTTAGATCAATTCATTGAGTGTGAGCTAGATTTAATAAATATAGTTTGGGTAATTGAGTTTATTTAAGGTACATTTTGTTTACAATCTTGCACATAAAGCATTAGTATTCACTTCTTCCTTTTCTTTTTATCATATATAGATCCTAAAGTTCATAATTGATGCTTTATGTGCATGATTAGGAGAGTAAGAAAATCGTATTACTCTAAGGATAAGAGACTACTCTAACCTTCTTTAATAACGAGGTATTAATGATTGAGTTTGCCTTTATATAAAAGGTGACTCGAATATCACTAGTTATATTTAAGAAAATATTGCTTTGAGATTAAGGATTAATTACACTAATTATGATGTAAAATCATGGATTATTTATGATTTTTAAATTATAACTGGTAGTAGCGTACGAAAAAACAGATACAAATAGCAGAGAATTCCTGGATTATAACTTTTGGTAAGGTCAGGATTTTACTTTTTTTTCTTTTATGTATTTATCTATCTTTTTCTTCAAAGTAAATTAGTAGCTGATAAAATAGACTGATTATAGGCTAAACCTAGATAGAAATGTCATAAATGTACAGGTTGATTTGATCAAACCTTTGATTAGTAGTTTAAAAACTTGCGAGCTGTCGTTAAAAAATTTAGCTATATTCCATGAGGGTAGTGTGTTTTTACCTTGAAAAAAAACATACGAGGAGCAGGTTTTAATCTGCGCATGCGATGCAATTTCTGTAAGTTGTATATAACCTGCAATGCCCAAGAAAGACTTGACTGTCAACTATGAAACGATAGGGTTCGAGCCAAAGAATCAAATGAATTCAACAGATGGATAACCCAGGAAAAAGAAGGAACAGCCAAAGAGGCCAAAAGATATCAACTTTGCTACAGCTTGCAAATCTTCTACCAAAATAAATACCAATTCCTTGCTACAGCTTGCAAATCTTCAGACATGATACCATGAATCAATGTCTGGACTGGAAAATCAATACCTAAATTTAACAACTACTGAACACCCGATTGAAGGGGGGAAACCAGCGTAGTTAGCATTAAACGAAGAGCTATCTGAGCCTCGCTAAACTTTATTGTTTCCCTGTCATGGCACTATCCTCCTCCCTTTCTAGTCTAGTTTACAGCTAATTTTACACTAGAGTACAAGGACATGATTTAGCATTATTTACCCCGTCCTCTGCCTCTCCTATTGTCTCTGCTCCTAACGTTTCTTCCTTGCTGCTTGGCAACAGTTGTCCTGGATACCGAGCGGCGTTTTGAATTTGGTCGAGCCACAGCCTGTACTAACCCTCCCTGGTACATGCTGGAGCTGTCTTCAGAGTCGTTAGCAAAACCAACAATTTCATTATCGTTTGGCACCTCCATGGAAGCCTCACTCAGAAGCTCGCAGGTTTCCTCTCCAGGAGCAGTTCTTGTCACCTTGTCATGATCTGGACCAACTAAACTGTGCTCTTTGCCAGACAGCACAGACTTCTGTTCCCCGTAGTGTACTGCAGGCAAACTGAAAGAGAGGAAAATGAATTTAGTAAAAATCACAGTAAGCAATTAGCAGTGGAAAAAGAAGCCCCGCCACAATTTTCACCTGTATGCTGAAGAAGGGCAGCCACTGGTAGTAACTGCATCATCTCTTCCAGCAACTTCCTTGGATGCTATATAATTTACTTCAAGTAACATTGAATCTGGGATTGTATCTAGAGAGGATCAGCTAGAGAAAATGTACTACTTATTGACAGACAACAGTCTACCACAAAAACAAATCACGCAATAGAAAGTTAGGAACATAGTTTAACAGAAAGAGCTTTCGAACAGGACATTATGTAAGACCATGTTTCCAAATTTATTCAGCTTCCAGTATACCCTGAAATCCTAGTGTTTATTCAGCTTCCAGAACACTCCAAATTCTGATTCGTGGATATAGATAAAACAGAATTGATGCACGACTCTCATATTATACATCCTAATCACTCAAAATCAAAAACATACAGTGCAATTTCTGAATCAATCAAATCAAACAGAAGCAGCTTTTAACCTGGCAATCAAGGAACAGATAGACTAAAATCCTCCGTACATTGTCAAGTATGAAGCCGCACATTGTCAATAAAAAGGTTCTACTAGTACGCTACCAGATTTAAAACTCTTGCCTCGAACAGTTTCTGCTGTGGAGCTTGAAGGGTGGCTAGTCTCCTCAATGTCTCTAAGGCCATGAGCAGGAGCAGGAGCAGGAGCAGCAGCAGCAATGTAGGCATCAGCACTGTGACACAGAGAGAGAAGTGGAAATCGTGAGAAATGACGATAGGCCTCTTCATAGCCCATAGAAATACAGAAAATCTGGGAAAGGGGGAAGCTAACCTTTGTTTTACTATCACTTCTTCTGAAAGCTGTTGTTGCTGTCCATGGCTTGATATCGCTTCAGAAGCATCTGGCAAGCCTAAATTAAATGGCTTCACTTAGTCAGGAAAGAGTAATTTCTAGAGAACAAAAGGAGGGTAAAAACTCTCATATGTTATGGATAAAGCACCTGCCCTACACTCAATGGTCGGTGTTGATCCCAGATCCTTCAAAAACATATTCATAAAAATGTCAGAGATGAGATTGGTTTAGTTTTAGTAATCAATATTTCATTTTATTTTCTTATAAATTAAACAGGAAGGATATCAAACATATAGAGAAAGAAGAAGAAGAAGCAAGCATTCCATAACCCTATTGCTTTAGCTATAGGGAATTGTAAAAACAACTTTTGTGATTCCTATGAGCAAATCACAATAAAATCAATAGATATAACAAAAGATCAAGTAAATTTTTTGACTGAATTCCCCATCCCACTTCCAAAGTACCTGACTTTTTTCAGGAACAGAAGTAGCTGCATTAGGTGGAAAAGCTTCATTCTGCAACTTATCTTGTGCCATCTGAGAATCTGAAAATGCAGAAAAGGAGTTTTCATTTCCCCCCATTCTTGGATAAAAAGATTTTAGCCAAGAAGGTTTTATTTCACAAAAAATCCACATGTTATAGCACTATTGATCACAGCTACAGTTAAAATAGTTTCCCTCTGACAAGTAAAAAACACACCTGTCAAGCCAGAAGTAGTTGCTGCACTGCCCCACGTCAAAGGTACATCTACTAATTGTGTAAAGTTGGAAAATTTATCTTTAGCACCACCAACTTCTCCAGTACACAATAAACTAGGACCTCCTTTATAAGCTGAAGCTAATGCAGACCAATCAATTTTGGAAGACCGTCGAGTCCTTAGCATCTCTTCAGTTGCCCTGGATCTCACTTTACGTAGTTCTTCCTGAATATTCCACGAACCAGTGACAGGGGAATCCCAGTTCAACTGCTTTCAAGTTACATCATATCACAATAAATTAAGCTGCACAGAGCAATAACCTTGAGAATAAGCAACCATTGCACAAAACCACTCTTTTTTCATATTTCTTCCTCGTTGCCCTCAGAGGCCACAACATGGTTCTGAAGGTAAAGGAGTTGGAGAGTTAAGAGAAGCCACTTCTATTAAAAATGCATGAGGGTAGGATCTTTATATTCTTCCCTCCAGTGCCCCATCATGGCCTCAATAGGGTCATAACTGAGTAACGGCCTTCAATTTTGTCCCTAGTTTTGTCCTTTCTACATCCACAAATTAAAATATAATAATAATCCTTATGAGTTCCTTGCTCAATTTCTTTCCAATAAATTCAAAAAGAAAAATCAATCTGTTTGAATTGAAACAGAACTAGCATTTGTCAAGGTCAGGTTTACCTTGTAGTCGTGAAAATTACTTGATTCTCCAGAAAGTCTCGTTTCTTTCCTCCTGATCCCTCTACCTTAATTACTAGTGGGCGTATATTTTATCATCAGGAAAGAATATGATTGTCTAATAAAACCATGACTGAATCACTAAATTGCATTTCCAAGCCTAACTGGTAAGAAAATATGCTTTGAAAGTTCATAAAGATCAGATCTTACTGTCAAACTCCAAGACCCTCACACCATAACAAAAGCAATAAAAGGGCTTATAACTATACCAAGTAAATGGAGAAGAGAGAAAGAGACTTCCAAACAGCACCTTTGATGGGGACAGTGACTTGCCACCAACTGAAAATGGTGTTGCTTCCTTAAAAAGCTCGTTTCCCATTGATGATGGAGATTGGAACTGGATATGGTTTGTGGAAGGAGAAGCCCATAGTGGGCGAGCTTGCATGTAAGATTTGGCCAAATCCACTGGCGAACCTGCTTCTTCTTCAGTAACCTGTTCAATAAAAATAGACAGTCAAAAGGTGGTGTGCACCAATTAGCTCACAGCAGTTGCAGAATAAAACAAGCATATTAAGGTATTTGCACAGTTTTTTTCAGTTCCTTGGTCTAGTGAAATCAGAATCTACAAACAAGAAGATTAAAAAAAAATCAATGCACCTGGTTCATAACAGGAAGTTCGATGACTATGACAATAAGTGGTTAATGGATAATAGCAAATCAAAGTATTCTGGGAGCCTATACATTTCAACGAGCAATAATGGACACATTTAACAGAAAAGGAATTTTACAAAGACAAAGGACCTGCCATGATATGTAACAATCCAACAACATCCTGACCCGTTGTGAGATAGGATTATATACAAACTACATCATTATAATCTAAAGCCAAAAAGTATATTGAATTTTTCAAAAATCCCTTATACCAGGATTACTAACATGTGGAGCAGTGTTGAGAGTGCAGATTCCACACTCCACTGGCTTTGAATTTGGCCCCAATTTCTTCCCCTCAAACCATTTTTTAGCCTCCTTAACAGCTGTATTGCGGAGATCAGGTGTGTCGACATCTGAATCATCACTAAAACAATCAGCGAGATACACCTCTTGGCATGTGAATTTCTAAGTTCTTTGAAAGTGGAAAATCCAAAATAACAATACCATTGCCAGCTGTCTTGTCCAGAACCCCACTCAGTCTCCCATCTTCTGTGCCTCTAATGATGGGAGAATCTACAACTCTTGATTTAATAATATGTGTTAGTCTGTCGCATTCTTCCCTGGTCATAGTGAATAGCAAATAATTCAGAATTTGAAGTCAAGCCATCAAGGTTATCACCAATATATTTTTGGATTTGAATTTAGAACTCGAACCATGTAGCTCACTAGTTAAGTTAAAAGCTTGAAGTTAATAGTATAGTTTAAGAACCAAAGGGAATTAACACAAACACAACAAAAGTAGTAATGATTATATAAAAGTACTGAATTACGAAGTTTCCAATGCATTGAATGGCAGGCAAGCAACCAAGGCAGAACTACAGCATAGCTGAGGGCCCACGGGACTCCCTAGAGTTTGACAAAATTCATTTTAGTCATTAAATTTTATTTTTTTTAAATCTGCCCTTGAATTTAAGTTTTCTTTCCCAGAAAATATACATTGCCCCTCCCCCGGAAAAAAAAAACATTAGTGTTCTATAACTATCATTTGTTTATTTTATTTCCCAATGTACCCTGCTGTGTTTTATACTGGCATCCCGAATCCTCAAATCCTAGCTTCGCCTCCTGATAACGAGAACTCACAAAACAACGTAAATATGCATACAAAATAAAATTCTAAAGAAAGAAAGCAAGTAATTCCCAATTACCTCGTGAACGTTTCCTGCGTTAGAAGCTGTGCAATTAAACGCATTGTTCCAGTCCTCCACTCTACAGCTGGGAGATCTTTTTTTGAGTAATGAACAATTTCAGTTGTTTGATTCTTCTAATTTCCCCGCCAAAAAAGAATAAAAAAAATCAAACGGCAATCACAAGCAATCAACATATCTTAATCAATCACGCCATAAAAACCTAACGGGACCATTATTAAGCACTCAAATTGCCCCAAAAAAATGCACTTATATTAAAATAAAAAAGCACTCGTAAATCAAATAATATAAATCTAAAATGTATCCAAATTCCCACATTCAAGTTAAAAGCGGTTCAAAACCACCTTTTCACCGCTTAGAGAAGAAGCACTGCCTTCATCGCCATCTTCAATGGTATCTTCCATTTCACCCTCTAAAAAAAGAGCACGAGCCAGAATTTTCATGATTTTAAAATAGTAATTTTAACCTAATTCATTGAAAATCGAATCAAATTTGCAATACCAGAAGTGGAAACGGCATCGCTGTCTTCGTCGTCGTCTTCGTCGCCGGAGGAGGAATCGGAGGATTCGGAGCCGAAGACGGAGGAGAAAACTTTACCGGCACCGTTGGCGAGCAGGCGAGAAGGAGAAAAAATGAGACGAGAAAGCCAATTAGGGTTTTGAGGGGTGGAATTAGGGGAAAGGCGAGGGGTTGGGCGGTCGTATGGAGTGGGACGAGGAGTAGTGGCTCGCCTGGGTCGAACAATTTTTCCGCCCGATTTGAACTCGGTGAGTCGGTTCGGAGGCCGGGAAACGGCGTACATCGTGACTCAGTATTTGAAAATGAAAAAAAAAAAAAAAACTGAGACAGGGAGAGAGGGAGAGAGATGCTACTTAGGATGGATCTCTCGTAAAAGAGAGAGGAGAGGAAGGGAGAGAAGGGGGGAGGGAATGTTGATGGTGGGGTGAATTACAAGTGTAAGAAGTGGATTGGTTAAGGGTTTTTTTTTTTACGAAATCTAAATGGTATTTTTAAGAAAACATAAATGTAATAAAAATTCTACAATTGATTGGAAAATGATTTATTTATTTATTTATTTTATTCTTTTAAATTAAGTAGTGATTTTATAAGTTTAATAGATAATTGTCCCAAGTAAATAAAATTAAAAAATGATTTTTTTGTGATTTTATATAAAGAGTATTATCTTTGATTTGGACGAGTTTGAACTTGGAAAATTAAAAAAATAAAATAACTTTTTTATTGCTGAATTAATTTTTAAAATTTAAAAGACACCATAGGTATATTTATGTATAAATATTAATGAATTATGTGTTTATCATTAG
>Ga0325400_1002935_pt1 | contig 15209 bp, 15 predicted proteins | sample PopdelMetagenome_2_FD_205662 | JGI IMG/M metagenome (GOLD analysis project Ga0325400, IMG submission 205662) | Populus deltoides microbial communities from Bellville, Georgia, United States - Xylem-PdKOR-R1 | ecosystem: Host-associated > Plants > Phyllosphere > Stem > Wood/Secondary xylem... | reverse complement strand
CGGTCGGCCGAGATCGATCGTGCCACTGATGCTGACCCGTACGGTGGCGGGCGCCCCGGCGAAGCTGACCGGCTTGCCCCATGACGACCCGGTAATCGTCCTGGGCAGTTGCGCAGTCGATGCGCGGCCGGTCGCGGCGAGCCAGCGGGCACGGTCGATCGTCAGCGGCATCGCGCTGGACCCGGTGTCGAGCATGACGTCGCGCCAGTCCTGCTCGCCGACCTTCATAGGTACGAAGAATTTGCCGTCGTGCAGCGCACCCGAGGCGAAGCTCGCTGCGGCACCCACCGCGCGGGGCAGGTCGGCTTCGCGGAACAGGCACAGGCGGCGACCGGGATAGTCAATGACGGTCACCCGCCCGACCAGCGCCGGAAGGCCGAGCGTCCCGTCGATCCCGTCGGTGGGCATGTCGCGCAGGATGACGGTATAGGGCCGGTCGAGCGTCGTGGCGCCGATGGTCAGTGTCGCCGGGCGGAAATAGCGCGCATCGGGCGTCGACCAGCCTGCGGTGTCGGCGGCGGTGCCATAGAGGATGCTGGTGTCCGCGCCGGTATCGACCTGGAAACGCCTGGGCTGGCCATTGACCTGCACCACGACCGACATCGCCGCACGCGGATTGCCCTGGCCGTCATCTTCCCAGCGAAAGGGCACGCACTCCGCTCGCCCGTCGAGACTGCGCGATGCGTCGGCGAACCCGCCGGCCGCGGCGGTGAGCAGGAACAGCGCGGACAGGGGCACGACGGGATCCCGCAACGGAGAGGAAGCCCGCCGGGAGACGGTCGACGGGCTTCCGTTGAGTCAAGCGAAGGTGACGCGCGTACGGCGCGCGTTGCGGCGGCGCATTGTGCCGCCAACGGCGCCAAAGCCGACCAGCATCATCGCCCAAGTCGCCGGCTCGGGCACCGCCGCGACGGCCGAAGGAGTCGCGGTCAGGCGGACATTGTCGAAATTGACCTGTTTCGTCTGGCCGCCCGCAGGATCGAAGACCTGGCGGAAACGGATGCCGAGCAGCTGATCGGCAAAAGCCGCGGTGCCGGTGTAGTTGACGCTCAGCGCCTTGAAGCCGCCGGGCGTGATCTCGGTCTCGCTCATCGTACCCAACGCCAGCACGCTGTTGCCCGACAGCAACTCGGCATACCATTCGCCGAACACAAAGCCATCGGTGCGGCGTACGACGTCGACCGTCAGCTGATAGTTGGTCCCGGCGACGATCCGCTCGACCAGCTGCTGCGTCAGCGAGCCAGCGACAGGCTCACCCATGTTGAAGAAGTTGTTGAGATAGCCGATGTTTTGACCATCGGGGACGGACGTAACGATGCTCGACGTCGGGTTTTGCGCACCAGCCCCGGCACTGCCACCGCCGCTCGACCAGCCTGGCGTGCAGCCCGCGCAGAACCGGCCGTCGCCCAGCGGCGGATTCTCGAAGCTGGCATTCTCGATCGCGACCGTGCGGGTGACGATCGTCGCTGCGGTTGCGCCGGTGGCAGGCAGGGCCGCGGCGAGAACGCCGGCGGCAATCAGGACCTTGTTCATAACTTCCCCTTAGGCGGCATAATGCCGCATCTCGTGCCGACGGCGTGTCGGTCGAATGGGGCAGTGCCGGATCGACGTGACCGGTCGCGGTGAGACGCGTGAATCCGGCGTGAAACGTGTCGCAAACACGCGCGTGAGCCGTCGTTGAAGGCGGCGTTGCCCGGTCCATTCTGATTTGACGTGACTCTCACGGGCCATCGCCGGTCCACCGGGTCCTCCCGACTAATCGCCTTGCAGAAATGAGGAGAATGTAATGAAGACGATGATGATGCCCGCGGCCGTCGTTGCGGCGCTGGCGAGCGGTACGGCGGGGGCGCAGGACCAGGCGAGAGTTGTCGGCGATGGTCTGCGTGCCGAGTTGAGCGTCGGTTACGACGCGGTGGTGAGCCACGACGATCTGGAGGGCGCGGCCGACAATATCCCGGACGATCTGACCAGTGCGCGGTTCGGCATCGCGGTCGGCTATGATCGCGCTCTGTCCGCGCATTGGTCGATCGGAGCCGAACTCGGCTGGGGCAAGAGCGTGTCGGGCGGGATCGATGCGCGCTTTGCCCGCGACCGGCTGCGGTTGGAGCTGGGGCGTGATCTCGATGCTGCGGTGCGTGTCGGCTATCGCCCCAACCCCGGCCTGATGCTTTATGCCCGCGCCGGGTACGCCAACAGCGCCGCGGTCGTCCGGCTCGATGAATGGATCGGCAACCGCTACGAGACGACCCGCGTCAGCGACACCAGCGGGGGCTTGCGCATCGGCGGCGGGATCGAGGCGGCCATCAGCGATCGCATTTATGCGAAGGCCGAATACCGCCGCACCTATTACGGCGACCTGTCCTACCAGCCCGACGCCACGCGGCATCAGCTACTCGGTGGAGCGGGAATCCGCTTCTGATCCGTTGCATCCGCGAGCGACGTGCCGTTGGGCGGTGTCGGTCAGATCAATTCGCGGACAAAGGCCTCGACGGACAAGAGGGTAAAGGGCTTTTCGAGAAAGCGCGTATCCGGACGTTGGAGCAGGGCTTTGGCCGCGGGGCTCAGGATATCGCCCGTCATGAACGCAAAGCCGTAGCGGATCGGCAGATTCCGCTCGACCGCCCACCCGTATAGCGCGGCGCCATCGAGGTCGGGCATACGCAGATCGGTGACGACCAGATCGAACGGCCGCTCGGTCAGCATGGTTTGCGCAGCCCGCCCGCCATAGGCGACGGAAGCACCGAAGCCGAGCCGCGAGAAGACATCTGCCAGCGAATCGGCCAGCTCGACCTCGTCGTCGACGACCAGCACGGTGCGGCTGGGCTGCGGCGCCGTGTCGACAGGCCGGGCGCGCGCATCGCCGTCCATTGGCGCCGATGCCGCCTCCATCGCGGGCAGGGTCATGCGGAACGTCGCCCCGCGCCGCGTCGGGGCGACTTCCAGCGTACCGCCATGCGCATCGACGATGCCTTGGCTCAGCGAGAGCCCGACGCCGGTGCCCAGATGCTGCGGCTTGGTCGTGAAGAAGGGTTCGAAGATTCGCCGTTGCAGCTCGGCCGAAATGCCGGGGCCGGTGTCCGCCACTTCCAGCATCACGCCCGTGCCGGCATCGATCGCGCGGGTCGTCAGCGTGAGGCTGCGTTCGCCCTCGATATCCTGCATCGCATGCTGGGCGTTGATGATCAGGTTCACGACGACCTGATGCAGTTGATCCGCGTCGCCCATCACCTGCGGCAGCGCCTTGCCCAGGCGTTCGTCCAGCCGGATGCCGTTCGAGCGCAATCCGTAGATCGTCAGGTCGAGCGCCGCCGACACCACGTCGTTCAGGGTCACGACGGTACGGTTGGGCGCCTTCTGTCGCGCCATCGCCAGAAAGGTCTGGACGATCCGCGCAGATCGCTGCGCGGCGCGTCGAATCTTCTCCGCCCTCGCAGCCGCCGGTGTGCCCGTTACTTCGAGTTCGAGCAGTTCGGCCTGCGCGACGATGATTGACAGCGGGTTGTTGAGTTCGTGGCTGACGCCGGCCAGGAGCCCGCCGAGCGCGGTCATCTTCTCTGACTGGAACAGCGCTTCGCGTGAACGCTTCAGCGCGACCTCGGCCCGGGCACGTTCGAGCAGCGCCCAGGTCCGGTCGGCCAGCTCCTCCATCAGTGCGACGTCTTCGGCGCGCCACCGTCGCGGCGTGCCTTGCTGCACGGAGATCAGCGAACGCAGCTTTCCGTTTTTCAGCACTGGCACGGTGATGACGGCGGCGATGCCCAGCGCCTTGCAGGTCGCGCGGCCGGCGTCGTCCAGTTTCGGGTCGTCGAGATTTTCATGAACCCAGCGTTCCCCCGCGCCATGCGACCGGACGATCGTCGGTCCGAAAGCGGAGAAGGGGATGGGATCGTCGATCGAGACGACCGACCCGTCGGTCCAATGGTCGCGCGGGTAGAAGGTTTCTCCCTCGTCATCGAACTCGCCGTAGCCGGTCCGGCTTGCCCCCAAATGCAGGGCCAGACGGCGCGTCGTCTCCGACAGGATAACGTCCGGGTCGCCCTCGTTGCGCAGCCGCTCGTGCAGCGACGCGAGAAAGGCACCGTGATCCGCCGGTCCCTCATCAACTGCGTCGGTCGACTCTCGCATCGTAAATCCCTCTGGGCGGCCGGACCGGACGTGATCAGCAGTGGTGTACTGGCGCAATCCGGGAAAACGGGTCGAGCATAGTCCGGCCTGTGACGCCATGCCAAAGAACGATTTCACGCAGAACTTACGTGGCCTTCCCGGAAGGGCGGACCTATCCGGCGAGCATCCCCAGACGCCTCCGCCGGGAATGATTGATGAAGACACGTGCCGCACTTATCGCAACTGCCCTGTTGATCATCAGTCCCGCAGCCGCTCTGCGATCGCAGGAAGCAATCACTTCGCAGCCGACCGAGAGCGGCCTCGATGCGACAACGCGCGGCCTGATCGTCGCTAACTTTGCAAAGGCGATGCGCGACCGTTATATCGTTCCCGAAACCGGTGACGCTGTCGCCACACGGCTGGAGCGAGCGTCGGCGACGGGTGAATTTGACGACATCGTGAACGTATCGGCACTCGCCCGGAAGTTGACAGCCGACGCAGCCGCCATCGCGCATGACAAGCATCTCAAGGTGATGGCCCCGCGCAGGGGCAGTGCGTTGCGGCGAGGCCCGACGCTGGTGTCCGCGCGGGACGGCATCAGCAAGGTCGACCGACTACGAGGAAAGATCGGCTATATCGAAATCGTTACTTTCCCGCCCGCAGCGGAATTCAAACGCACGCTCGATCCGGTGCTGCGGTCGTTACGGGGGAGTCGCGCGCTGATTATCGATCTGCGGCGCAACGGCGGTGGCGAACCCGACGCCGTCGCCTATCTGATCAGCTTCTTCGTCGAGCAAGGTCGCCACCTCGACGATATCGTGACCCGGATTCCCGGTACGAAGGACTTCACGCGTGAAAAGGTGCTCGCAGCGAGGACGCCGACGAGCTTCCGAAACGTCAGGCTCTATGTGTTGACCAGCGCCGACACGTTCTCAGGCGGCGAGGCGCTCGCCTACGACCTGCGCATACTCAAGCGCGCCGCAATCATCGGTGAGCAGACGGGCGGCGGTGCTAACATGGTGGACACGTTCGATCTTGGGTACGGTGTCATTGCCGTCATCCCCTATCAGCGGGTCGAAAGCGCCGTCACGCGAACGAATTGGGAGAGAACGGGCATCTGCCCCGATACACCCGTGCCCGCTGCCGCCGCTCTTTCCGTTGCACTCGAGCAGATAGGTCTGACGCCTCAGGGAGGTCGTAACAGACACGGCGCGCACCGTAGGTGCGATGGCGGGAAATAAAATTTTGGTAGATTGCGGTCGGTCCGTTTTCGGGAAGCTGCGTGCGTAAGCTGCCATTCGTTCATGCGGTGGGGCAGGGGCTTCGAACGCCTGTTGGTGGTGGCAGCACGAACCCGCTGCGCGGGAGGGTCGTGCGGGGCGCGGCTGAGGTGACATTGCTGGCGTTGCCGGTCGGTTGAGCGCTGCGGGCAGCAGGCAGAGCATCGGGGTTCCACAAAAGGAGCCTAGCCATGACTACCCTCATCCCGGTTGTTGCCGTCAGCCCGCTACGCCAGCGCCTCATCGACGAGATGGACATACGCCGCTTCGGTCCTGAAACACAGCGCAACTACATCCGCGACGTCGGGCGGTTCGCCACATTCCTCGGGCGCCCGCCGGATACTGCAACGGCAGAGGATGTGCGGCGCTTCCAGATCGAGCAGTGCGACCTGGCCGTTCCCGCGCCGACCATGAACGCCATCGTGTCGGCGCTGCGCTTCTTCTTCATCCAGACGCTCGACCGCCCGAATCTAGCGCGCAAGCTGGTCCGCATGCGGTACGAGCGCAAGCTGCCGGTGGTGCTGAGCCAAGGCGAGGTGGCGCGGCTGCTGGAGGCGACCACGTGCCTGAAGCACCAGGCGGCGCTGTCGGTTGCCTATGGTGCGGGTCTGCGTGCCGCCGAGGTCGCCGCCCTCAAGGTGCGCGACATCGACAGTGAGCGCATGCTGCTGCGGGTCGAGCGCGGCAAGGGCGGGCGGTATCGCAACGCCATGCTCCCGGTCGGGCTGCTGGCACTGCTGCGGGAGTGGTGGCGGGTCGGCCGGCGCGAGGGCGTGCTGCACGTCGACGGCTGGCTGTTTCCTGGCCAGCACTATCTCAAGCCGCTCAGCACGCGGCAGATCTACCGGATAGTGGTTGAAGCGGGTCAGGCTGCAGGCATCGGCAAGCGGGTCGGGCCGCACACGCTACGGCACTGTTTTGCCACCCACCTGCTTGAGGACGGGATCGACGTTCGCATCATCCAGGCGCTGCTGGGGCATGCCAAGCTGGAGACCACCGCCTATTACACGCAGGTCGCCACGCGGGTGCTGCGCAATGTCACCAGCCCGTTCGACCGGCTCGCCACGGCCGCCAGAGAAGCGAGGACGTCCAGCGGCTGAGCGGGCATGCGCGCCTCCATCGAGGTCGCCGACATTTTCCGCGCTGCCGGTCCTGCGTACCGGGCCGCCCGAGCAGGGCACCTGAGCCTCGACCAGCTGAAGGTTATGTCGGCCATCGAACATTGCCGAACCGCCGTCATGGGCGGACATGTCGAGGCCTGCACCGACTGCGGGCACTGGCGGGTTGCCTATAACTCCTGTCGCAACCGGCACTGTCCGCGGTGCCAGGGCGCGGCCGCACGCACCTGGCTTGCCGAGCGCGAGGCCGACCTGCTGCCGGTCGGCTACTTCCACGTCGTCTTCACGCTGCCCGCCGAGGTCGCCGATGTCGCATGGCAGAACAAGGCGGCGGTTTATGGGCTGCTGTTCCAGGCGGCGTCCGAGACGATGACGACCATCGCGGCCGACCCGAAGCATCTCGGCGCCCGTATCGGCATCACCGCGGTGCTGCACACCTGGGGCTCGGCAATGACCCATCATCCGCACATCCATATGATAGTGCCGGGCGGCGGGTTGTCGCCGGACGGCAGTCGCTGGATCTCATCACGCCCCGCGTTCCTGCTGCCGGTGCGCGTCCTCGGCAAGCTGTTCCGTCGCCTGTTCCTCACCCGGTTGATGGCGCTGCACGATGCCGGGCCTCAAACGAATTGCCACCAAAGGCTGCGCCCGCAGTCGTCAATGGGGTCGTGAAAGCCAGTTGAAGCTGCTTTACTGGTGACTGCGTGATGGTCAGACGGAATGCGTTTGGCAGGCCTTGGAAATCGATCGTAGAAAGGTCGGAGTAGATGGTTTCCTAGAACGAGCCGTTGGCCGAACTCATCAGGTTCAGGCCGGTGACCTGCGTGACCGCGTCATTGGTCGTGAACGTCCCGATGAGGGTGCCGCCAGTGTTGAAGATACCTGAGACGTTGAAGACAACGGCAGCATTCGCCGCCGAAGGAGCAATTGACGTAGCCAGCGCAACCAGCGCCAAAACCTTGAGCTTCATATAATCCCCCCTGAGATTTACATATAAATTGCGTAACAGATGGGTACTCACGACAAGGCACTGCGTCGACTGAAATGTGTCAGGATACATGCCGTAAGAAATACTGTCCCAATTTAGGACATTGCCCGATGGGGGGGCTTAGGAGGCGGTATCGGTCTATGAGGTGTGCAGGCCGAGTGAACCCGCTAACTGCTCCAAAAGTAAGAGCCGCCGGATCACTCCGACGGCCCCGATCCACCTGACAGGAGCATCAATCCTATCAAGCGTAGACGATCCTGCCGTTCCGGCGGCGATACCGCGCCACACCAGCGACCATGCCGAAGCCAACGAGCATCATCGCCCAGGTTGCGGGCTCGGGGACAGCGGCGGTGAAGCGAGCAGTTGGCAGATCGCTGAACAGTGATCCATAGTTCTGCCAGTTGCCTGCTTGCGAGTATGACGTCAGCGTAGTAGCAGTCGTTGTATTACCACTGCGAATTGCGAACTGATTAATCGTTCCGCCATTGAAAGCGATGAACGCGGCAGTGCTCGAGTTGAATGCTTGAAGAATCTGGTTGATTGCCGAGCTGTAGTTGATGCCCGCTGCGGGGGCTGCTGCACCCGCAGGTACGTAAGAAGTTTCGGTGCCATCAAACGTAACGTCGTATGACGTTCCATCGATCAGTACACCTGTAACAGAGCTCGCAACTTGCGGACTTGATGTCAGCACAACCGTTGCCGCATATGCTGGAGCGCCAGCGCTGCACAACACTGCACAGGCAGCAGTGATAACAGTATTTTTCATATCCCCACCCCATTCTTGTAACAATGCAAAAGCCTCGGGCCTCGCGTAGCCATTCGATACCATGAGACGCCTTGACGGCTCATTCAGTATCATGTCGGAGATTTGCCTATCTCCAGCAAACTGGCAACCCCCCATGCAACGGGACAAAGCGATACATCAGGACCTTTGCAAGCATTTGGGACGCTGAGCCTATTTGCGTGAAATCAGAATGGCTCACCGGCAAAGCCCTAGCCAAACTTGTTAGGCCGACTGCGCTCCGTCCGACAATTCCTATCGCAGAGATGAACAAGTGCCTGAAGATAGGTCGCGGACGAGGGGCGTGAATGTCTGAATGTGGGTCATTTATAAATCATGGCGGATTTAGATTTCTGATAGACAAAGCTACGTATTCAGGGCATTATCTACAACATCAAGTGCTTCACAAAGCTTTGCTGCTAATAGCGTTTCACCTGCAAGTTCGGCGATCTGGATAGTATCAAGAAGTTGTGCCCTAACCACCATTACTGCGCGGTGACGATCATCGTCAGGGATTGCCGCTGCATTCTGGATTTCCTCACTCAAGGCTTGAACGAGGCAGTCTGCATCAACGGGTTTCTCGCAGCGTCGCATCGAGGCATAGGCATCGGGTATCCCGGCGGGATCGCTACCTGTAGAGAAGACGCAGCGGGCACCCTTGGCAAGAAGCGCATCGACGACGGGATATACCTTCTGCTCACCCAGATTGATGTCGAGCACGGCGCTGTCGACCTTCTCCTTCTGCAGGAGGGCAAGCGCCGCGGCAACGTTCGATACCGGCCCAAGAACTGTGGCACCAGCCTGGCACAGACTCTGGCTGACCGCCTCGGCGATCATGTACTCGTCTTCGACCACCAGGACGCGACGGTCCCGCAGCAGCGCTTCAACCATTATTCTTCTCCAATGCCTGTCGGCTGGGATACGATCGGCACCCTGATTGTGCAGCGCAGTTCCATGTCGCTGAGCACGTAGTTGGTCCTGGCGCCAAGCTGATAGGGTAAGGCACGTTCGATGAGTTCCCGACCGAAACCCTTTTGAACGGCTCCGGCGTCGGAATTTGCCAGCATAAGGCCAGTCTCCCGCCATTCAACCGATAGCTCTGGCTGGTCATCGGCGTCGCGTTCGACGGCCCAAACCACGGTCAGGGCACCATTATCGTGCGATAAGGCGCCGTACTTGACCGCGTTTGTCGCCAATTCATGCAGCGCTAGTGCAAAGGTCTGTACTGCGCCTGACCTAAGCGGTACGCCGCGCGGACCGTCGAGTGTGATCCTGTGGTCCATGCCGTCCTTGTCGCTGGCACCCAGCGCCGCCAGCTCGGACCTGATCAGCTCATCAAAGGTGACCTTGCGACCGGCGCTTGCGTGAGACAGCAAGCCCTGGACACGCCCCAATGCCGCCAGCCGATCGTTGAACCGGCGCTCGAACTCCTCAAGCGTAGCGGAGTGGTCGAGCATCTTCCTCGATAAGGCCCGCACAACAGTAATGAGGTTTCGGGTGCGATGCTGAAGCTCGTCAACCATGACGCCCTGTCGAGCCTGCGCCTGCCTCAGAGCATCGATGTCATTGGCGGTGCCCAGCCACTCCACGATGTCACCAGCGTCATCCCGGGTTGGCACCGCCCGGATCGTAAACCACCGGTAGCCCCCTTTGTGGTGTCTGAGCCGGTGCTCGACTTCGATTCCCCCTTTGACGTCGGCCTCGGCCCAGGCGGTCAGGACCGCCTGACGATCGTCGGGGTGAACCATCGATAACCATCCCTGCTCAAGACTGTTCTTTGCCGTCTGACCAGTAAACGCAGTCCATTGGGGACTGGCCCAAGTCCACCGGGTTGCGCGATCCGTACGCCACAATAGCTGCGGTATGCCCTCCATGAGCGCCTGCGTGCGGCGTTCGACGCACCGGTGCGCCTCCTCCAGCTGTTTACGCTGGTCGATGTCAATGTTCATGCCAAGCCACTTGACGATGCGGCCGGCATCATCGCGCAACGGCACGGCGCGGACGTTCATCCAGCGGTAGACGCCGTCTCTGCCCCGGAGCCTGTACTCTGCGTCAACCGGACGTTCTTGGCGGACAGTTTCCTGCCATTTTTTAAATGTCGGTGCGCGGTCGTCGGGGTGAATGGCAGTCAACCAGCCATGTCCCTTCCATTCGTCGTAACTCTGGCCGGTAAAGTTTCTCCAACTCGGACTATCCACCTCAACGAGGCCGTCGGCGGCCGCCTCCCATGTCGCCCTTGCAATGCCGTCGACGAGCAGTTGAGCACGGGCCTGACTGTCGCGTAATGCGTCCCGTCCACGTTTCAGATCGTCGATATCGCTGATGACGCTGGCTTGCCCATCGATGCGGCCGTGAGCATCATGGATGGGAACGCTGGCGACCCTGGTCCACCGCTGGTGTCCAGCACTCACGCTGAACAGCATTTCCTGGCCGGGCACCACGCGTTCGCCACGCATTGCTCGCGCTCCGGGAAAATCCGAGAGGGCCAGCGGCTTCCCGCGGTCGTCCCAAGCGTGCCAACGGTTGCGGGCAAGCGGATCGCGCGACGGAATAATCCCTTCAGGCAGGAACCGACGATATTCCGCATTGGCCAGCACGATCCTGCCTTCGGCATCGATCATCCCGACCCCTACCGGAACGCTGTCCAGGGCGGCCGCGAGCCTGGCCTCGCTTTCACGCCGGGCTGCCCTGCTACGAGCAGCTTCAATGGCGAACCAGGCCCGTTCCGCCGTCTCCCGCACGAACTCAATCTCACTGTCAGCAAAGGTATGTGCCTGGCGGTGGTGCAGGAAGAAGAAAGCCTGCAACTCGCCTGCTGCGAACAGCGCCACGTTGACGGTGGCACCGATCTCCATGGCTGCATATGCCAGCTTCTCGGCGTGGCTCAGCTCAGGATCGTTGATTATGTCGGCATGCATATCGATCCCGCTGAAGCGTAGTCGTTCGCAAAGTGTGGTTGCGTAGTCGGCTTGGTGATGACTGCCCTCAAGGCTGGGCAACCCGGCCGTGGCGTCGCTCCGGACCACCACTCCTTCCATCTCGATGTCGGCATAGCCCACGCGGGCAGCGCCAAGTTCATCCAGGAGGATGCCTGACGCGGTCGCCTGCAATGCAGCAACATCATCGAGGGCACGCAAGGCGTCGCTGAGACGCAGGAGGAAGCGAAATCGGTCTTCGCTATCCCGAATGATCTGGGACGATCTATTGTCCACCGACAGGTTCATGCTCAGTCCAGGCTTCGCTGCGCGGCATAGATCGCTTCAATGATCGAGGTCACCAGCGCATGGCCATGCTGACTGAGGGCCAGCAGTTTATCGCGGCGCTCGATCAGGCCTTTGGCCGCCAAGGCCGTTACCCAGCGCTCGACGACGCTCCGGGACGTGGCGCCTGGAACATCAAAATCGGTTAACTCCAGATAGCGGGCATCGTCTTCGGCCACGAAGAGGATGAGCAGCGTATCGAGAGGGCTGGGAGCGTAGAAACCATACGGCATAGCTGACGCGATTTCCTGAGAGGCGCTCAGCATGCGCTGAGCGATCTTCCTGGTTGTCGTGGGTGCGATAATGCGGGGGCCGGGGCCCGGCGCTTTGAGGATTTTTGCCAGCCTGCTTCGCCTTGATGCGTCGACCATAAGGCTACCACGTAGGACTCTGTCCCGTCGATCTTCGCCTGACGTCTCGACATACTTCTGTGGGCTATCACACAGAGCACAAAGCCCCACTATCTACACATCAAGGAAAGACCCATATTGGCCTCACCGCTTGCCATGTTCCGGGCGCGAGCGGCTGGAAGAGGCGTCGCGCTTCCGCCCCGAGTAAAAGGGGCGATCATGTTGCGGCCGGACCTTTCCGTCAGTTCGAATACCTTGCTGCGCACCATGTCTGCGGAAGACCGGGCCCTGCTTGCCCCTCACCTGTCGCGCCACGACCTTGCCCGTGGGGACGTTCTGGCCAGGGCAAACTCGCCTGTCGAGCATGTCTATTTCCTTGAAGGCGGCGTCGCATCGATCGTCGCCGCGGTCGCCTCCAGCCGGCCAGCGGAGGTGGGCATATTCGGTCGCGACGGGGTATCGGCGACGAGCCTTATCCTTGGCAGTGATCGCTCCCCGCATGAGACGTTTATCCAGATTGGTGGCGGGACCGCGCTGCGCATCGATGTCGCGCCCTACCTTGCCGCCGTCAGCATCAGCGAAACGCTGCGAGTGGTCCTCCTGCGATTTGTGCAGACGCTGCTGGTACAAGCCGCACAGACGGCTGCCACCAATGCCCATCAGCGCATCGAGGCGCGGCTCGCTCGCTGGCTGCTCATGTGCCACGACCGGGTCGATAGCGATGAATTGCTCATCACCCACGACTTCATCGGGATGATGATTGCGGCTGAACGCAGTGGCGTGACCGTCAGCCTGCATATCCTTGAGGGCGCCGGCATGATCCGGTCAAAGCGCGGGCGCGTCATCATCCGCAACCGCGAGTTGCTCGAAGAACTGGCAGGTGACAGCTACGGGGTGCCTGAGGCTGAATATCGTCATTTGATCGGACCACTTGGCCGTACTTCGCGCGGGACCGAGGCCTGATATCTTAACCCCTCCAACGTCTTGGTCGCCAGCCAGTGCTTCGATCAGGTTTATGACCAACTATGCACCATAGACCCGCAAAACCACCACTGCGTCGTTCAAGGCAACGAGTGGCGTTGGTTCTACCTCGCCCAGGGCGCGGTAGAGTCGCTCGATCTGTGTCCAGTCGGTGTCTTCGAAGCGAACGGCTCGTGCATGAAGCGCCGCGATCCCGGCCTGCAGCTGGCAGCGATTTGCGCGGCGCACTCCCAAGGCGCGATCAGTGAGTGCGGTGCCTTTGGCGATCATGCGTCGGTATCATAACTGGTAGGTCTACTCTCATGAATGAGCGGCAGGTATTGGGCAGTGGAAAGGCGCAGGCGAATGACCGGGTCTGGGTCGAAGTGTCTCGTTGCGCCGATCCCTTGCCTCATCCTGCCCGCGATGAGGTAAGCCGCAGCAACCGGCCATCCGCGCCATCTTCCAGCAACCACAGTGCGCCATCGGGACCGGCCATCACCGCTCGGATGCGTGCGCCCATGTCCCAACGCTCGGCTTCGCGAGGGACCATGCCGTGGAAGGTGACGCGGATCAGCGCGGTGGAGGCGAGACCGCCGATGAAGGCGGAGCCGCGCCATTGTGGGAACATGCTGCCCTGATAGAAGGCCAGGCCGGCAGGAGCGATCACCGGGTTCCAGTAAAGAGCTGGCTGCTGGAACCTGGCATTGCCGGCGGGTGAGGCGATCGGCGTATCGTCATAATTCTTGCCATAGGATACGACCGGCCAGCCATAATTGCGGCCTGGTTCGATCAGGTTCAGCTCGTCGCCGCCTTGCGGCCCCATTTCGGTTTCCCAGAGATGGCCTTCCGCGTCGAAGGCGAGGCCATAGGAATTGCGATGGCCGGTCGACCAGGTTTCGGCTGGCGTCAGGTTGGGCGACGGCATCGTCGCCTTGCGGGCCGGCGCCGAAGCTGCCGATCCGCTATTGTCCGGCGGATCGATCACGCCGAGCGTCGTCGCCCCGGTGCGGCCCGCGCCCGGATTGCCGGGGGCAGGTTTGCCGTCGAGCGTCAGGCGCAAAACCTTGCCGAGTGCCTGATCGGCATCTTGGGCCGGGGTGAAGCGCTGCCGCTCGCCCGCTGTGAGGAACAGGTGACGGCCATCGGGGGAGAAGGCGATATAGCCGCCGAACTGCCCACCCGCACCGCGTGGCAACTGCCGCCAGATCACCGTCAGATCGCGCAAGGCGGGGCGGGCGCTGGCAAGGTCGAGCGTCGCGCGTGCCAGCGCCAAGCCGTCACCGCCGGCGCCCGGTTCGGCATAGGTCAGATAGACGTGCCGGCTTTGTGCGAAATCAGGGGCTGTCGCTACGAACAACAGCCCGCCCTGGCCCTCAAAATGAACCTGCGGGACCCCGTCGACCGGGGTCTTGTCACCAGTCGTGGCGACTAGCCATAACCGACCTGGCTTTTCGGTGACCAGCATCCTGTGGTCGGGCAGGAAAGCCAGTGCCCAGGGATCATCGAAGGTCGCGACCGGCTTGATCCTGAACGGCTTTGTCGCCGCTGGTGTCGACGATCCGTAATTTACGGGTTCGCTCGCATCGGACGCGGTGATGTTCTGGGCGGGTTGGGCAGTGCCGCAGCTGGTCAGCATCAATGTGCCAAGGCGTAAAAGGGGATGTCGCAGCATGGGTGGTCTTTCGATCCGGGAGCAGGGTGGGGCGGGACAGGGCAAGAGCTGGGCTGGGTAAGCGCGGCATCGGCCAGACCGCTACACGTGCCCGGTTCAGGACCGACGGACCGGGTTCAGCCGGGTATCCAGCGCAAAACGTTCCTGCCCGATCAGGTCGTAGCGCCCGACCGCGCCGGTCGCGACGAATATGAGGTTCCAGCTATAACTCGACACCGCACTCGGGATCGCCACGAAGCTGTGTTCGGCAAGCAGCCTGTCACCGAATGCCTGCTGCCCCGCGCCGGGCAAGCCCGGCCGCAGCCAGTTGGGGTTCGGGATCATTGCCGGATCGACAACATGCACGCTCGCCCCGTCGCGAATTTGCAGCCGGGTCATGACGTGCGGCTCGGTGTCGAGCACGTCAAAGCCCTTGTGGACGGCAACTTCCAGGATCGTTGTCGCAGGATCGAGCGCGCAATAGACTGCCCGGACACCGACGCTGTTCCAGCGCCCGCCAACTTGAAACGCTCCTTCGCCGCCATCCCAGGTCGCAGCGTGCCGTTCGCGATCCAATCGCCAGGCGACGAGATCGGTTCCGCCGAGCCCGCCTGGTAGTGGGGTCACGTATAGACGCCGTAATCGAGGCGGACGAGGTGCTTCTCGACCAGTTCCGCACCGGCCGGCGTCGAGAGGAGGTCAATCGGCCGCTTG
>Ga0325400_1002934_pt1 | contig 15209 bp, 13 predicted proteins | sample PopdelMetagenome_2_FD_205662 | JGI IMG/M metagenome (GOLD analysis project Ga0325400, IMG submission 205662) | Populus deltoides microbial communities from Bellville, Georgia, United States - Xylem-PdKOR-R1 | ecosystem: Host-associated > Plants > Phyllosphere > Stem > Wood/Secondary xylem... | reverse complement strand
AGCAGGGGCCGCCCTGGGAGTGGCGGCGGGATCGGCGGGTGTAAATGGCGCTGTTGCACAAATCAGGCTGAGGATGCGTGTTTCCCTTTTCCGCGCTGAAAAAGCGCGGGTGACGGTGTCGGGCATACCAAGGGCGCTGAAGGTGTGGAGATGTACGGTCCCGGGGTATGGTGTGACGGGTCGAGCCTGAAGCGTTCGGGTTCTTTCGTCCAGGTTTGGTGGATGAACTCGGCAGGCGTGAGGCCGCGCAGGGTCTTGAGCCGCCGGGCATGGTTGCAGGCATCCACGAAGAGCTGCCGGTGCACCCGGAGCTGGTCGTGGGTGTCGTAGTGGAAGCGCTTGACGGTCGCGTCCTTGATGGTGCGGTTCATCCGCTCGACCTGCCCGTTGGTCCACGGATGGTTCACCTTGGTTCGCCGGTGCTCGATATCGTGCTCGTCGCACACGCGATCGAAGATGTGTTGGAAAGCCTGGACGTCCTGCTTGCGGTTGGTGAACTGGACACCGTTGTCGGTGAGCACGGTATGTAGCCGATCGGGTAACTCTTGAACTGCCTCTTGGCAGGCTTGTCGCCGTCGACGCTGGGCAGTCGAGAGATGCCGTGGCGTTCCAGGCAGCGGTGCAGGGTCGACCGCGTCAGACGCGGGATGCTGGGCTGGAGGGCGTAGAGGCCGTCATCCAGCGGTAGCAGCGTGTGCCGACGGAACGTCACCACCATGGCCTCTTTCTCTGGCGTCAGGACGGTCGAACGGGGCTCTTTGGGGCCCATGGTGGCATCGGCGGTGGCGGTGCGCTTGCGCCGTTTCTGGATGGTGGTGGGGCTGACGCCGAAGCGCCGGGCCAGGAATCCTACGCTTTCTTACTGTAGCTGGATCGCGCGACGAACTGCCTCTGTCCTGCGGGCGCATCCGTGGAGAACCTGGCCCATAGCGCGTCCCTCGCAGCATGGTGGTCAAGCGTACCACCACACCCCGGGACCATACATTTAGGGGCCGCGTCTCCTTTTCACGATCGCTCGCACGATGATTAGTCGCGGGCGTTTTTCTTGACGTTGCCGTAGTGTAACTGTTAGGTTTTCGTTATGCAGAACAGCAACAATCCACCCCCTGAGTGGTGGAGCGAGGAACAAGAGCGCCGAGATGCACGGGCGGCAGCGGACCGCCTTAATGAGTTCCTCGCGGACGCCCGCCTGATACCGGACGACCTCAAACAGGCGAGCGGCCTCATTGCGACCCTGCTTTGGGAGTTTGCCGACGCCAGAGAGGGGGAGTGGCGGCACGCCCTCACCCAGGATCCGCTTCTACGTCGCCTTCTGGGCACCGGATCGCGATGAGTCTGGATTAGGCTGCAACTCCCAGCGCCCCGACCTCGAACGCACGGAGCGACTGAAGCTCCGTGAGACTGCGGGCACTGTCCCCGCCGGCCGCCGAAGCCCAGGCGATGAAGTCGTGGTAGTTCGTCCGCCCCGCGCTGCCGAGTTCCAGGGCTCCGGCGGCGTTTAGAACTCGCGCATTGCCGCCCCAGCACGTCCGCGCCACCGAGGACCGGATCGTGTCCCTGATGGTCGGCGACCAGGTGATGCGGGCCCATGGCGGGAATGGGACGCCCGATGAGGAGGGTGAGGAGCCGGATCCCTTCGTCAGTATCGGAGATGCGGTCCAGTGTGTGGTCGGGCGGATCGCTGACCGGGTGATGGCACATGATCGACGCGGCATCCCGGAGAGGGAGGTCGCCCATGGCTGACGTCATCTCGGCCGACCGCCTGCTCCGCATCGCCGAGGTAATGGAATTGGCCGGCTTGAAGCGTTCGTCCCTCTATCGGCGCATGAGGGAGGGCACTTTTCCGAAACCCCTCAACCTGGGCGGGGGGCAGGTGCGGTGGCCCTCCTCCGACATTCAGGCGTGGCGCGAGGCGCTGCCGCGGGCCAGATCCATGCCGCCTCCACCCCCTCGGGAGGTCGGGCCTCCCCGAAGCCGATGATCCTCTCGTTGCCGATGTGGCGGTGCCGGAGGATCAGGTCGGCGCCGGTCCCCTTCCCTTCCATCAGCAGGTTCGCCCACTCCTGGGCCAGCTCGCGCCGCCAGTCCATGTAGGCGGCGCGATTGTAGGCCGCCTCCACCTTGTTACCCCGGCGGTGGGCCAGCATCAGGTCGATGACCTCGCGATCGGCACGGTGGAGGCCGTTCATCACGGTCGAGAATGCCGAGCGCCAGCCGTGCGGGACATGCTTGCCGGCCATGCTGGACCGCCTGAGCAGCGCGCCCAGCGTGTCGATCGACATGCCCACGGTCGTGTCCCAGGCGTGGCCGAAGACGTAGCCGCGGCCGCCGGTCAGGCGCTTGATGGCGGCCAGGATCTCCACCGTCTGGCGGGCCAGGGGCACGAGGTGGGCGTACCGCTCCCCCTCCTTGCCCTTCATCCTCTCCTTCGGAATGCGCCAGAACGGCTCGGGACCGTCCAGCCCCTCGAACTCCAGCCACCGGGCACCAGCCACCGGGCACCAGCCACCGGGCATTGGCCATCTCGTTCTGCCGCACCGCGGTCAGGGCGATGAAGCGATGCGCCAGGTGCGTGGTGACGTAGGCGCCCACCGCCTCCGCGGCGTCCAGCACCGCCCTTGCCTCGTCAAGGGTGCCGGCCGCGAGTTGGGGGGTTTGGCTCTTGCGGCCCAGGGCACGGGCAACGATGGCCGCGGGATCATTCTCGGCGGCGCCGGCGGCGATGGCATAGACGAAGATCGCGGAGATGCGCTGCCGGAGCCTGGAGGCGCCATCGACCGATCCTCGCGCCTCCACCCTTCGCAGGACCTCCAGCACCATCGGAGGCTTGATCCGCGTGATCGGCAGCCGACCCAGGGCGGGGAAAGCATCCTTCTCAAGGCTGCTGACGGTGATGCTCTTGTGCCGCGGCACCTAATGGGCCGCCTCCTGCTCCACCCAGGCCCTCGCGAAATGCTCGGGAGTGGCCGCGTTCACCATCGCGGCCTGGGCGCGCTCGACCCGGCGCTCCACGCTCGGGTCCTTGCCCTCGTCCAGCAGTGCCCGGGCGGCGTACCGCGCGCGGCGGCGAGGCCGACGTCCGGCAAGCGCCCGAGCGCCAGCATCTTCTCCTTGCGGGCTTCGCCTTGTGGCGCCTCATAGCGGTAGCGCCAGAGCTCGGAACCGGCCGGGGTGACCTCCAGGTGGAGCCCCTTCTCGTCCGCGAGGCGATAGGAGGTTTTCTTCGGGGCGGCGGCGCGAGCCTCCTTGTCGGTCAGCATTTACGGCTTTCCCCCTACCCGGCGAGATACCCGGCCAGACGCGAGAAATACCCAGCTTCGGCGGAACAGCATGGGACACTCCGTTGTCGCGAAAGCCCTGACGTTGCGAGCCGGATTGAACCGAATGGAACAGGAGCGAACGGTCTTCGGACAGGAGAGCGTCCTGTCGGTTCTCAGCAGCGCCTGCATCTCCTTCTAAGCCTCTCGCAGCCCTCTTATCGCGGAGTTGTGCAAGGATAGAGACGTCGCATCATTATAGAGATGACTCGGGCCCTCAAGCGGGTCTGCCTCGATCGGGCGGGATCACGGGTCGCACGCAAAAGGTCGGGGAATGCGCATCTTATTCCGCTCCCTCGTCTTTCTGACCATCACCTGCGCTGCGGCTTTCGCGTGGGTCTGGACGGATTCCCCCTCGACCGGGCCGGGTGCGGGGCGCCTGAACCGAGGCGCGGCACTTCCCGGTTCCACGGCACCGGACGAGCGGAGCAGGCCGATGGCGCCGGGCTCGATCATGCCTGGATCCCCGGAGGAGCTGGTAGCGGAGATCCGCTTCCTCGACGGCCGGCTCCTCCTGGTGAAGCAATCGATCGATCGGCTGATCGACGACATCGCCCGCAACTCCCTTCGCGGGATCAGTCCGGACGCCGGGATGCGTCAGGTCGAGGAGAGAACCCGGGAGCAGGCTTCCATCCTCTCCCGCCTCAATGAACTCCGTAGCCGTCAGGACAGCCTCCATGGGCTTCAGGGTGCGACCTCTCCAACCGATGGGCCCGAGAGGACCGGCCTCCCGCCGCCTCGATCCCTCGAGGAGGAAAACCTGCCTCAGGCCATTCCCGAGCCGACGACGCCGGGCGAGGGCGGCGAGGAAGGACCGACGAACGTGCTGGCAGAGCGGTCCGTGCTCGAGAAGCGCCTCGCGGAGATCGATCTGGCACTCAGCGATCTCCTGCACGCCGAGGTCGAACGAGGTCCCGACGCCGTCCGCGACCGGCACGCTTCGGAAAGGCGTGCGCACCGGTTCGATGGCCTTGTCCGGGAACGGCAATCTATCCTGGCCGCGCTGCAACAGGCCGAGGTCCGCCTGGCCGCCTTCCGAAGCGTGGAAAGGGAAAGGGTGGCCGCGCCGGAGGATACGGACCTTCCCCCGCCGCCTCCCGATCAGCCACCCCTGCCGCAACCGCCCGAAATGCCGGCGAGACTTCGCGGCGATACCGCCACCCCGGACACGAACCGACGCCGCCTGGCACGCCAGGAGCTCGCAAGCCCCGCGGGGGTCCTGTCGGCGGAGGAAGGACCGGCCCGCGGCCAGGGAGCGGTGACCAGGAGAACATCGAGATCGCGGTGCGCGGTCATCGTACAACGCGGACAACTGGGAGAGGAACTGAGCGATGCGGACAGAGCGTACCTCCGACGCGGTTGCGAGGATTGAACCCCGGGCGGGGACAGGACGCGCCACCCGGCGGGCCACGCCGTGCGGCCTCCTGCTCGCTGCCACGCTGCTCCTCGCCGCCTGCAGCAGATCCGAGCCTCCCTTCCGGGCGGGGGCGGAGGTGCAGGAGTCGATGCAGGCCCTGCCCTTCGAGCAGGCCGTGGGCGCCCTGGCCACCGCCCTTCTCGCCAATGCCCGCCTGGAGCCACCGGCGGCCGGGGCCCGACATCCCCTGATCGTCGATCCCTGGATCGATCGCGTCAGCGGCAGCCAGGTCGAGGCCACGCGCGCCATCGAGGTGCAGATCGGGTCGCTGGTGGGTCAGGGACATCCGGAAATCGAGCTGCTGCCCTTCACCACCGGAAGCCTCGAGAGAAGCCCGCTCATCCTTCTCGGGGCCATGGTTCCCGAACAGCCCCCGGGCGGCCTGGCCCAGCGGGTATCGAGCGACCTCGCGACGCCCTCCTACCGGATCTGGGGCGTGATCGGGGACCTCCGCACCGGACGGATCGTGTCGCAGGCCAGCGTCCTCGCGATGGGCGCCGATGTCAGCATCAAGCCGGCGGTCTTCTTCCGGGACAGCCCGGCCTGGATGCCGGATAGCAGCGTCGCGAGCTATTTCCGGAGCATCGATCGCGAGATCGGCGATGCCCTGGACCCCTTCTACGTCCAGAGCGTGCAGACGGCCGCGCTCGTCAACGATGGGATCAAGGCCTACGAAGCCGGGCAGTACGACCGGGCCCTGGAGGCCTATACACGGGCCGGTCAGTCGCCAGCCGGCGACCAAGCCCGCGTCTACAACGGCCTCTACATGGCGAACCAAGCCCTTCGCCGCCCGGACGCGGCCGAACGGGCTTTCGGACGCGCGGTCGACCTCGGGCTCAGAAACGGCCAACTCGCCGTCAAATTCGTCTTCCAGCCCGGTTCGAGGCGCTTCGACCGGGACCAGGCCACCCGCGCCTCCTACGACATGTGGCTGCGCCAGATCGCCTCGCAGACCGGCTCCAGCAATCTTTGTCTCGACGTGATCGGCCATGCGAGCTCGACCGGCGCCGAGGAGCAGAACCGGCTGATCTCCCGGCAGCGCGCCGACTACGTGAAAGCCCAGTTGATCGCCCGTTCCCCTCGCCTTCGTGACAGGATCGTCAGCCGCGGCGTGGGCAGCCAGAACCCCATCGTCGGAACCGGCGCCGATGACGAGAGCGATCTCCTGGATCGTCGCGTGGAGTTCCGCCCGGTACCCTGCACCCGGCTGACGGCCTTCACGCAGCCCGACACGCGGCTCCCGTCCCTTCAGGGGGGATGAGTCCCGGCAGCCCAGGGAAGACCGGGCAGGATGGAGCGGAAACGAACGGGCTTGGGACCGGCGCGCGCGCCCTCCGTCGCCGCGCCATCGTGCCCCGCCTTCCGGCACCGGCGGACGCCCATCGCGCCCGCACTGGGGGGAGGTCCGGGTCCGAACCGGCGGGCCGCCGAAGACTTTCCGTCCGGTAGTGGAACTTCGGCGGGCCCGACGCATTGAGGCAGGCGCCCGGTGCCTCGTTGGAGGTCCCGGCGGCTCGATGGATGGATGAACCATGAACGACGTCCCGCTACACCACGCCGAACAGGTGAACCCCCGCGCCGACGGAAAGACCGTTCCGCTGATCCGCATCCGGGTCGATGGCGGTTGGCTCTATCGCACCACCACCTCGGCCATCGCCGTCTCCCTGGTGTTCGTGCCCGATCCGCCGGTGCGCTGACCGTCCGAACCGGTCCGGACACGTCCGCTGGCGGCGCGCCGGCCCCTTCGCTAGCCTGCCGTCATGGAGAACGTCCGACCCGCCCCCGATGAAGAGGGCCGGATAAGGCAGGTCGTATCGCGACGGCTCGGCGGTGCCGCCCTGCTCGGCCGGATCGGCACCCGCGCCGCGCTCATCGCCTTGCTCATGCTGGCAGTGGTCGGCCTCCTCACCGCCACCGCCCTCCTCCTCAGCGAACGGCAGACGGCGATCATCGCCCGCATCACCGGCCCGGAACGCGAATCGGACCAGGCGCTGGACAACCTTGCCGGCGCGATCGCCGATTTCTCCTCGGGTATGACCGCGGTCATCGCCGGCGTGCTCCAGCCCCGCCCCGCCGCCGGCCGCATGGCGCGCAACGGGGAGCGCGTGCGCCTGAGCTTCGCCGAGGCCTCCCGCCGCCTGGGCCGCGAGATGGACCCCATCGTTCTGGGCGGCGCCCGTGACATGGCCGACCGGATGGAGCCGCTGACCGCCCGCGTGCGCGATGCCTTCGCGGAGGGACGGCGCGGCGAGTTCCAGACCCTCCAGGAGGAGTGGCTGGACGCCCAGTCCGGCTTCAACGCCTTCACCCTCGCCGCCCGCCGCGTCGTCCAGCGCCACAACGAGGAGACGCTGGCCGAGGCCCTGGCGCTGAACGGCCGGGCCCGGGGCGTCGTGCTGACGGCGGGCGCCACCGGGCTGCTCGGCTGCGTCCTCATCCTCTTCGTGCTGATGCGCCTCATCGCCCGCCCCGTGGGAAGCCTGGCCCGCGCCATGGACGCGCTCTCCCGGGGACAGGTGGGGGCGGAGGTGCCGGGTTCCGCACGCACCGACCAGGTGGGCGAGATGTCGCGCGCCGTGCTCGTCTTCAAGGACAGCCTCCTGGCCGCCCGCGCCCTCACCGAACAGGCGCTGGAAAACGCCCGCCGCACGGCGGTGGCCACCGCCCAGGCGTCGGACGCCATCGGTCAGGTGAGCGACGGCGCCATGACCCAGCTTTCCGTACTCCGCCAGACCACCGAGGCCCTGTCCCAGACCGCCGCCGCCATTGCCGACGTCTCCCGCTCCACCGCCGAGGCGCGCGACGGGGCCGAGCGCGCCAAGGCCCTCGTCGCGGAGAACCTGCCCAAGGTCGCCACGCTGATCGGACTGGTGGACGCGGTGGGCGAGGACACCGAGCGGGTGACGCGCATCGCCGCCACCATCGCCAAGGTCGCGACCCAGACGAACATCCTCGCCATCAACGCCGCCATCGAGGCCGCCCGCGCCGGCGAGCACGGCCGCGGCCTTTCCGTCGTGGCCGAGGAGGTGCGGGCGCTGGCCGCCTCCACCGAGACCCTGGCCGGCGAGATCGCGGAGGTCGTGATCCTTGCCGGCCGCCGCGCCCGCGAGGGCAGCGGCACCGCCGCCGCGGTGGGCGAGGCGATGGACGGGCTGGAGGGCGTGGTCACCGAGGGCGCCCGCCTCGCCGCCGCCATCGCCGTCGCGATGGAGGAGCAGCAGGCCACCATCGGCGGCCTCGGCGAGCGCGTGGCCACCCTCAACCGGATCGGCCAGTCGAACGCGACGGCGGCGGAGGAGATCACGGTGACGATGATCGACCTCTCGCGCCTTGCCGGCGATACCAGGCGCGTGGTCGAAAGCCTCGCCATGCCCGAAGGACAGCGACCCGCGTGAGCCCCGCATGAACGATGACGTCTCCATCCTCGTCGTCGAGGACTCGTCCTTCAACCGCCTCGTGCTGAGGAAGCGGCTGGCCGAACTGGGCTACGGCAGAGTGACCGAGGCCGTGGACGGCGTCGAGGGCCTCGCGGCCATCCGGCGCGGCGGCTTCGACATCGTCCTGCTCGACATTGAGATGCCGCGGCTGGACGGCATCGGCGTGCTGGAGGCGCTGCACGCCGCCCGCGGCGCCGCGCCGCCCGTCATCGTCATCTCCGCCCTGACGGAGATGGAGGGCATCGTCCGCTGCATCGAGCTGGGGGCGGAGGATTACCTGCCCAAGAGTTTCGATCCCCCCCTCCTCCGCGCCCGCCTCGGCGCCGTGCTGGAGAAGAAGCGCCTGCGCGACCTCGCGGACCAGCGCCTCGCCGCGCTGGAGGCGGAGCTGGAAAGCGCCCGCACCGCCCAGCTCGACCTCGTCCCCCGCGACTTCGCCGGCATCGCCCCGCCCGGCCTCGCCCTCCACGCCGCCATGATCCCGGCCCGGCAGGTCGGCGGCGACCTCTACGACGCCCTCCGCCTCGCCCCGGACCTGCTGCTGGCCTGCGTGGCCGACGTCTCCGGCAAGGGCGCACCCGCCGGCCTGACCATGGCGCGCACGACCGGCCTCATCCGCGCCGCCGCCGCCTACCTCGCCCTGGACGGGAGCGTGCCCGATCCCGCCGCCATCCTCGCCCAGGCGAACGACGACCTCTCCCGCGAGAACGAGAGCCAGACCTTCGTTACCGTCGTGCTCGCGGTGATCGACGCCGCCAGCGGCACGGGCCGTATCGCGCTGGCGGGACACGAGCCGCCCTTTCTCCTCTCGCCCGACGGCGCCCGCGCCCTGGAGGGCCTCTCCCGCCAGCCGCCCCTCGGCGCGATGGAGGGCTACCCCTACCGCTCCGACGCCCTGTCCTTCCTCCCCGGCGAAACCCTCGTCCTCTTCTCCGACGGGATCACCGAGGCCGAGGACGGGGCGGACGGCTTCTTCGGCCGGGACCGCCTCGCCGAAACGCTCCGCCCCGTGCGCGACGAGGCGCCGGCCACGGTGGTGCAGTCCGTCCTCGACGCCGTCACCGCCTTCGCCGGCGGTGCCCCGCAGGCGGACGACATCACCCTCCTGGCGGTGCGACGGGGATAGGGGCCGCCGTCAGGCGGCGGAACGGGCCCGGTCGTCCCGGGCCGGCCGGAAAGCGATCGACAGCCCCTCCAGCACCGCGGCCGGATGGCCATTCACCAGGACGGTCCCGTCCGCCACCAGCCTCTGCGCACACCGGAGGATCCGCCTCACCTCCACCCGGTACTCGATCCGCCCCGCGGGACCCACGGCCATCGGAAGGGTCCGGACGTGCCCGTCCCCCACGGCCTCGACCTCTCCCTCGAAACCCATCCAGAGGCCGTAATGGGCCAGCAACCGAAGGAGCGTCGCGGCACCGGCCGGCGCGTCCCACCCCGGCATCCAGGCGACGGCCCTCACCATGCCCATCCGGTGCCGCCCATCCGTCATCCCCAGCGCCACGACCTCGCCCGGACCCGGCCAGGCCGGTTCCGGCGCCCTCGCATCCTCCGCGAAAGGCTCGGAGGTGCCGTCGAGGTTCTCGCCCGCCGCCGGGGCGGACCGGCAGGTCCGGCCGGGCGCGGCGCATCGGAAAGAGCCGCCCTCCATGGATGGAACACCCTCAGACGTTGACGCCGTCCAACATTCACGACCTCACGATCCGGTTCATCATCAATACTGATGATGCCCCCTGGACCGTTGCGGCCGGCGGCCGGGATCGGACCGGGCCCGCGCCGGCGTCAGCCCTCTCCGGCCAGCCCGTCGGGCTCCAGTACGAGGACCGGCTCTCCGTTCCCCAGAACGCCGACGCCCCCCACCCCCGGCATCCGGGCGAGGGCGGGGTGCAGGGGACGGAGGAGGATGTCCGCGCGGCGCTGGACCCTCGCCACCCCCAGCGCCAGCGTGCCGGCGGTCGTGCCGACCACCACCACCGCCCCCAGCGGCGTCTCGGGCAGCCCCAGCAGCGGCGCCAGCGCGAGCACCGGCCGTCCGTCCCCCGCCCCCTCCAGCACCGCCTCCACCCGCGCGGTCGGCACCGCGTAGGGATGCCCGCCCACCTCCAGGATCAGCACGGCCTGGGTGGCGGCGGTCAGCGGCAGGCGCAGGGTGAAGCTAGTCCCGCGTCCCGGCGTGCTCGCCACCTCCAGCGTGCCGCCGGCGCGTCGCGCCGCGTCCTGCACCACGTCCAGCCCCACCCCGCGGCCGGAGGTCTCGGTGATCGTGGCGGCGGTGGAGAAGCCGGGCCGGAACAGCAGCGCCTCCACCTGCGCGGGCGACAGCCGCGGCGCGTCCTCGGCCGTCACCAGCCCGCGTTCCACCGCGCGCGCCAGCACGCGGTCGTGGTGGATGCCCCGTCCGTCGTCGGAGATGCGCACCCGGATCCCCCCGGCCCGCCGGGCGGCGGAGATCCGGAGCAGCGCCCGGGGCGGCTTGCCCGCCGCCCTCCGCTCCTCCGGCGCCTCGATCCCGTGGTCCACCGCGTTGCGGACGAGGTGCAGCAAGGGATCGGCGAGGCTCTCCACCAGGGCGCGGTCGATCGCCACCTCCTGGCCCTCCAGCACCACCTCGACCACCTTCCCCGCCGGTTCCGCCACCGCCCGGGCGACGCGGGGCAGGCGCGCGAAGAGCGTGCCCACCGGCACGACGCGCAGCTCCATCACCGCCTCGTCCAGCCGGCGGAGCGAGAAGGAGAGCCGGCTCTCCGCTTCCTCCAGCGCGTCCTCGAAGCCGCGCAGCCGGTCCGACAGCACCGTCAGCTCCCGCCCGGTGGCCCCGTCCAGCTTCCCCGCCAGCACGGAGAGCCGCGCGATCGCCGTGCGCGGCGCGCTCTCCCGCAGCGCCTCGGCCATGGCGAGGGAGGCGGCGCGCACCTCCGCCTCCAGCGCGATGATCCCGTCGATCACCTCCTGCCGCACCCGCATCGTCGCCCCGCCCGCGGTGGCCGGAGCGTGCGACGCCTCCTCCTCCGCCGCCGAGAGCGAGAGCAGCACCCGGCGCGAGGGATCGGCGGCCGTCGCGGCGCGCGACAGCACCTCCAGATCGGCGCTGCTCGCCAGCAGCAGCTCCAGCAGCGGCGGACTGGCACCGGGCAGGGTGCGGCTGCCCAGGATCTCCGCGTCCGGGCGGAGCGCCTCCGCGATCGCCGCCTCCAGCGCCTCGCCCTGCCCCATGGCCAGCCGCGCCACCAGCAGCCGCGCCCCGGCATCCAGCGCCGCCGCGGCGCGGCGCCGCGCGGTCTCGCTCAGCAGCGGCAGGAAGCCAGCGGGGATCCGCGCATCTCCGCCCGTGGCCGCCAGGGCGGCGGGGCCGGCCCCGGAGTGCCGGATCGTCTCCGCCAGGGCCGGGCCCCGTGCTCCCAGCAGCGCGGCGGCGTCCGGGTCCGCCGCCCGGTCCGCCAGGTCCTCCAGCGCCAGCAGCGCGCGCTCCAGCGCCTCCTGCCCCAGGGCGTTCGCCGCCGCCGCCGCGTCCCGCGCCGTCGCCGCCAGCGCGGCGTGCCCGCCCGGCGGATCGGCCAGCGCGGTGGCGAGGTCCGCGAGCGCCGTCACCGCCACCGAGCCGCGCGCGGCGGCGGGAATGGCCTCCGCCCCCGCCGCCTCCCCGACCTGTGCGCCCAGCAGCGCCAGGCGCCGGCGCAGACGCCCGAGCGCGGGCAGCGCACCGGGCCCGCCGGCCGCCTCCGCCAGTCCCTCGAACCCCGCCGCCAGCCCCGGCAGGCGCAGCATCCGCGACGCCGCGGCGAGGTCCGCCGCCTCCGATAACGCCGCCTCCGCCCGCCCCGCCGACAGCCCGGCCAGGAGGGGCGCCGCTGCCGCGCAGCGGGAGGCGAAGGCGCCCAGCAGCGGATCGGCTCCGGCAGGCCTCGACGCGGCCACCTCCGCCGCCTCCACCCCGGCGGGGCCAGCCCCGGGCACCCCGGCGGCTGGCGGGGGCGTCTCCTCCGGTTCCGCCAGCGCCGCGATCCGGCGCAGCAGGGCCGGATCGGCCGGCGCGTCGCCTCGCGTCGCGACCACCCTCGCCCGCAGCCCGCGCAGCGCGTCCACGGCCGCCATCAGACCGTCCGCCACGCCGCCCGACACCTCCAGCCGGCCGGCCCGCGCCAGCCCCAGCAGGTCCTCGCAGCCATGCGCCAGATCCCGGATGCCGGCGGCGCCGAGCACGGAGGCCATGCCCTTCAGGCTGTGGAAGGCGCGGAAGAGGGTGCGCACATCCTCCCCCTCCACCCGGGAGAGGAGCAGGCGCTCGATCGAATCGAGGTGCTCCTCGCTCTCGGCGGCGAAGCCCTCCCACAGCGCGTCGTCCCCGATCACGGCGAGCCCTCCGCCCCGTGCGCGGGCGGCACCGCCGGGAGGCCCACGGCGCGCCGCGCCGCGCGCCGGATCGCGTCGCCCTGCCGCTCCGCCAGGTCGGGCGAGAAGGCACCGGAGGGCTTGCCGACCACCGCGCTGGCCCCCAGCCGACGCGCCTCCACCGCCACCTCCCCGCCCGGCACCGCCGCGGAGGAGACCACCACGACCGCGCCGGTCCCGCGCAGCGCCCAGTCCCGCAGCACGCCCAGCCCGTCCAGCACGGGCATCTCGATGTCCAGCAGGATCACGTCCGGCACGGCCTCGGCGATCCGGGCCAGCGCCTCCCGCCCGTCCGCCGCTTCCGCCACCACGGCGAAGGCGGGATCGGCGGAGAGGCTCTCCCGCACCAGGCGGCGCATCATGGCGCTGTCATCCACCACCAGCGCCCGCAGCGCCGCCGGGCCGGGCTCCGGCACCGGTTCCAGCTCCGGCGCCTCCATCGCCGGCGGAACGAAGGGCAGGTCCCGCCCGGCCGCCGCCACCGCGCGCCCGTGCGCCGCCAGCGCGGCCGCTGTCCCGGCCGCGTCGAAGGGATCGGGCGGCGGGTTCAGCGCCTTGAGCGCCTGCCGGAGCGAATCGATGCCGGCACCGGAGGCGAGGCCTCGCAGCGCCTCCATCGCGCGCCGCCGCGCCGGCCCCTCCTCCGAGCCTGCCAGGCGCGCCAGCTCCGCCTCCCATTCCGGAAGGAAGAGCTCGAGCAGCTCCTGGTCCAGCTCCCCGCTCACGGCGCGGCCCCGCCCCGCGCGATCGCCTCCGCCGGGCGCGGCAGGGCCAGGACGCGCAGCCTCGCCCCGAGGGCGGCGGGGTCCGCCACCTCCGCCGCCAGCCCTGCCTCGATCACCACGCCCGGCATCCCCGCCACCACGCAGCTCTCCGGCGACTGCGCCAGCACGGCCATCCCCCGCTCCCGCATCGACGCCGCCCCCTCCGCCCCGTCCCGGCCCATGCCGGTGAGCACCACGCCCAGCGCACGCTGCGCCACCAGGGCCGCCGAACGGAAGAGCATGTCGGCGGAGGGATGCACCAGCCCCTCCCCGCGCCCGAGCCGCAGCACCAGCCCCCCTCCCTCCGTCCCCCCGTCCGGCGTGCCGGCCCGCGCCAGGTGCCCGTCCGTGCCGCCGGGGATCACCGTCACCTCGCCGGCCCGCAGGGCGGCTCCGTGCACGCCCAGCACGGCCTCCGCCCCGCTGCGCCGGCGCAGGTGCCGCACGAAGTCCGGCCCGAGATCGGCGGGCATGTGCTGCGCCACCACCAGCGGCACCGGCAGCCGCCCCGCGGCCACCAGCAGCGTCGCCAGGGCATCCGGCCCCCCGGTCGAGGAGGCCAGCACCACCACGTCGCAGCCCGGCCGGGCAAGGAGCGGCGGCAGGGGCGCGGCGGCGCAGCGCGGCGCCGGCCCGGGAAGCGGCCGCCGGCGCTGTCCGGCCCAGTGGCGCAGCCGCCCGCGCAGCTCCCGGTCGATCCCCGCCAGGTCCAGGGCGCCCAGCGCGGAGCCCTTCCACATCACGTCCGCCGCCCCCGCCGCCAGGGCCGCCAGCGCGCTCTCGGACCCCTCCCGCGTGTGGTGGCTCACCATCATCACGGCGGGCGGATCGGGCAGCGCGGCCAGGCGCCGCGTGGTGGCGATGCCGTCCAGGCCCGGCATCTCCAGATCCATCGTCACGACGTCCGGGCGCAGCCGCCCCGCCATCTCCAGCGCCGCCTCGCCCGTCCCCGCCTCGCCCACCACCCGCAGGTCGGGCTCCGCCTCCACGATCCGGCGCAGCGCCATCCGCATGAAGGCGGAATCGTCCACCACGAGGACGCGGATCATGCCGATGCCGCGGGGATGGGCGGGAGGGGGACGCTCCGGTGCAGCGCGCCGAGCAGCGCCGCGGCCCGCAGCACCGGCACGAGCGCCCCGTCCGCGCGCCCCTCCAGCCGCGCGACCGCCGCCACCGGCCCGCCGCCCGGGAGCGGGACGATCTCCGCCTCCGCCACCGTGCGCAGCCCCGCCACGGAGGATACCGCCAGCGCCACCGGCGCGGCGTCGCGCAGGCGGATCATCGGCACGGCCCGCTCCCCGGCCACCACCGCCTCCCGCCCGAGCCAGACGCCCGCATCCAGAACCGGCAGGACCTCGCCGCGATGCGCCACGATCCCCGCCACCGCGCCGGACCCCGCGCCGGCATGGCCGGGCCCGACCGGCGGCAGCACCGCCACCACCTCCTCCAGCGCGAGGGCGAGATCCGCGCCGCCCGCCCGTGCCAGCAACAGCGGCCGCACGGGCACCGGGGCCCGTTCGGGGCGCGCGACGGCCAGCGGTGCCGCGGCCAGAAGCGCCGGGTCGGTCAGCCCCGCGGGCCAGGCCGGCGCCCCCGCCACCGGGACCGCGCCGTGGCAGGGCAGGCCGAGGCGACGCCCCTCCACCACCAGCAGCGCCAGCAGCGGTCCCTCCCCCGCCAGGACCAGGGCCGGGCCCAGCGCCGTCCACCCCACGCCGCGCGTGCCGGGCGGCATCCCCGGCATGGGGTGCAGCGCCGGCATGGGCAGGAGTCGATCCAGCGCCGCGAAGGGCAGTTCGACCGCGCCGCCGCCGGTCAGGAGCCGGAAGCCCCCGCGCGAGCCCGCCCCGTCCGGTGCCACCCGTGCCCGGGCCGGCGCCCGCCT